>Ga0137409_10001612_pt1 | contig 24398 bp, 21 predicted proteins | sample CZODoug1_16funga_FD_122059 | JGI IMG/M metagenome (GOLD analysis project Ga0137409, IMG submission 122059) | Vadose zone soil fungal communities from Angelo Coast Range Reserve, California, USA - CZODoug1_16fungal (Hybrid Assembly) | ecosystem: Environmental > Terrestrial > Soil > Vadose zone...
CATCAGTTCGCCGAGCTGCTCGCGCAGCGCCGGTTTCTTCACCAGCAGTCCCACTATTCCACACATATTTTTTACCTCACAAATCAACTCTCACCGCAGAGGATGCAAAGGACGCAGAGGAAAAGCACAGTCAATCGATTCGTCACTGACGATGACCAGCAACCGAATACACATGAATGCTTTTAATGTTCTGTCGTTTCGCCGTCATCGTTTCCTCCGCGTCCTTTGCGTCCTTTGCGTCCTCTGCGCTTCGCGCTTGATCTAAAAAAATTCGATGTAGCGGTCGCGCTCCCAGTCGGAGACGTGACGCGAGTACTCCACCCATTCCATGAACTTCAGGGTAAGAAACTCCTGCGCCAGGTCCTCGCCAAGCGCGGCGCGCAGCACCTTGTCCTTCTCGAACTCGTCCAGCGCTTCCTTGAGGTTCTGCGGCAGCAGGCCGATTCCAGCCCTTTTCAGTTTCTCCGGCGACCATTCGTAGAGATTCTCGTTGATCGGTTTGCCGGGATCGAGTTTGCGGTCGACTCCGTCCATGCCGGCGGCAAGAATCGCCGCGCTGGCGAGGTACGGATTGCAGGACCCGTCCGGCAGCCGCAGTTCCAGCCGGCCGTAGGGAACGCGCACGCAGGCGGTGCGGTTGTTGTTTCCGTAGGCGATGTAGGCCGGGGCCCAGGTCGCCCCGGACAGCGCCCGCCCGACGACCAGGCGCTTGTAGGAGTTGATAGTCGGTGCGACGATCGCCGTCAGCGCACGCGCGTGCGCGAGCACGCCACCCGCGAAGTGATAAGCCATCTGCGACAGCCCCAAGCCATTCTTGTCCTTGTCGTCGTGGAACAGATTCTTGACCTTGCCGTTGCCAAGCGAGATGTGGAAGTGCGCGCCGGTACCGGTCCGGTTGGAGAAAGGCTTGGGCATGAACGTCGCGATCATGCCCATCGACTTGGCGATCTCCGAGGCCGCCATCTTGACTAACACCAGCCGGTCGGCGGAGGCCAGCGCCTCACCGTAGGTGAAGTTGACCTCGAACTGCGCGTTGGCGTCTTCATGGTCGATCTGGTAAACATCGATGCCGACCGCCCTCAGCGAGTCCACCATCGCTTCGAGGAACGGTACCGAGCGCGCCAGGCCCTTGTAGTCGTAACAGGGTTTCTCCAGCAGGTCGGTATCGTCCACCGGCGCCAGCGATCCGTCACCGGCGCGCTTCAGCAGCATGAACTCGGGTTCGATGCCGGTATAAAGGGTCAGGCCCCGCTTCGCCAACGCATCGAGCTGGCGCTTGAGCACCACCCGCGAACAATATTGATACGGCTTGCCATTCACGTGCCCGTAGCAAGCCAGCCGCGCAAATCCGGGCATCCATGGAATCAGCGATAGCGTGGACAGGTCGCCGACTGCCATGTAGTCCGGCCCGTGCGGCCCCATGCCGAATCCCCAGAGCGCGAAACCGGCGAAGCCCGCCCCTTCGTTGAGCACCATGTCCAGGTGGTCCACCGGCACGGCCTTCGCCTTTGCTGCGCCGTGGATGTCCACGAACTGCGCGAGGATGTACTTGACGTGGTGATCCTTCAGGAATTTCCGTGCTGCTTGTGGCGACATATTTGCGATCTCCCTTGTTTACGACTTCGTCACTCCAGCTTGGCCGCTTGCGACAGCAGGCGCCCCGTTCCAATTGGTCCTCCGTCCAGCTCTGCGGCGATTCCGGTCAGGGTTTCCCAGAGATACGGCGCATAGGTGGGATCGCACCAGATGCGGAAACCCGGCAGGTTCTGGTGATCCTGCCGAATGACCAGAACCGCGACACCGGCCATCATCGTCATGACCACGGTTCGACTCTCTGAATCGAGTTCCTGGAAATTCACGTTACAAGTCTGGACCAGCAACTCGTTGACGCGCCTGCCGACCAGCGCGATGCCGGCGTCCTGGCGAGTCACCGGATACACCCCCGCGATTCCCGCTCCGAGCGCATCCCGCACCCGGCCTGCCGTATCGCCGGCCGCGCCATCCTCGAGAAAGAATTCGCCGCGGCCCAGCCGGGCGATCACTCCGCTGCCCGGCAATCCGGTCCAAGCGTTCGCCTGTGCGGGCACGACGATGCCCAATCCCTCCAGCCACGGCGCCGCTTCCGGCCCCTTGACGCCGGCTTTATCCAGGCAACTCAGATCAACAACCGCGACGGATTCGCGTGCCACAGTTTCATCCCCGGCAAGAGCGGCCGCCATGCGCATGCCGCGCACCCTACCCCACCGCGGATTCAATGTTGCAACCTGGTCGTGCAAGGGGCTGGTTCGCTTTACGTTCATTGTCAGGCCCCCAATTTCTGCCGGTCACCGGCGGGATCGTAGAAGGGTGTTTTCGCGATCCGTGCCGGCACCATCTGTCCGCCGTCCATGCGAATGAAGAAACCACCGCCGTTGGCGATGATTTCGGGCGACGCGAATGCAAGGCCGAGGTATTTCTCCATTGCCGGGCTCCAGGCAATGCTGGTCACCCGGCCTGCAATTTTTCCATCGCGGATGACCAGATGGCACTCCCTGGGTACCTTGCCTTCCGTTGCCGAATCCAGCGTGAATCCGACCAGCTTTGCTTTGGGGTTCTTCCGCTGCACGATCTTCAGGCTGCGCTGCCCTACGAAGTAGGGTTTGTCCATCTTCACAGCCCAATCGACCGCCGCCTCAAGCGGCGTGGTCAGCCCGTCGGTATCCTGGCCGATGATGATGTGTCCCTTTTCCAGCCGCAGCAGCCTTTGCGCTTCCACGCCGAACGGGCGGATGCCGTGCACGCCGCCGGCTTCCATCAGCGCATCCCATAGCGCGCAGGCGCGATCGGCAGGCACGTGGATCTCGTAACCGAGTTCGCCGACGAAGCCCGCCCGCAGCAACCGTGCCGGCACACCGGCGATCTCGGCTTCACGCACGCCAAGGTAGGGAAACGCTTCCGCGGAGAGATCCAGATTGGTGACCCCCGCCAACGGATCGCGCGCGCGCGGCCCGGCAAGATTGACCGCGGCATACGCGCCGGTGACGTTGACGATGCCGACCTCCATTCCCCACATGGTGTTCAGTCGCGTCATCTCGCGATAGACGTTCGCGGAACCGGTCGTCGTGGTGGTGAAGTAGAAACGTTGCTCACCCAGTCGCGCCACCACGCCGTCGTCGATGATCACGCCGGCATCGTCGAGCATCAGCGCGTAGCGGGTCATGCCGACTTTCATGTTGGCGAAGCGCCCGGTGTAGATACGCTCGAGAAATGTGGCCGCGTCCGGTCCCGATATTTCCATTTTGCCCAGCGTGCCGACGTCGATGATGCCCACCCCGGTGCGAACGGCCGCCGCCTCCTCGCGCACCGCCTCGAGCCTGGTCTTGCCGCGCGTCATGTAGAACTCGGGACGCAACCATATGCCCGCCTGCATGAATACCGCCCCGGCGCGCTCGTGCCGCGAATGCAACGGCGTCAGGCGGTAGGGCGCGAAGCCGCGGCCTGCCAGGTGCGACATTGGCACCGGGTGAAAGAACGGCCGCGACGTGGTCGTGCCAACTTCGCCGGGTGTCGTTCCCAGCAGCTTCGCCAGGACGCGGATCGCGTTCATGTTCGAATGCTTGCCCTGGCTCGGACCCATGCCGATCGTGGCATAGCGCTTCAGCAACTCGATGTTGTCGAAGCCTTCCTGCACCGCGTTGGCAAGGTCCTTGAGCTGAAGGTCTTCGTCGAAGTCCACGAAGTTCTTCGCCTGCGGATGATCGAAAATGGGGTACGGATGGCTGGGCGCGACCGCCGCACGCACGACCACCGGTGCCGCGGATGCCGGAAATCCGAGATACTTCGCCGCCTCGAGCCCGGCGCGCGACCCGTCGCGCTGGCGGTCTTCGAGCGCGTAGACGCCGTTGACCCGCCCCACCGCGAACACGCCCCCGGGAAGACTCGCGGGAACGAACTGCCCGACTTGTACGTCGAATCGCATTGCTGCACCCGCCTGATGCAGCAACGCAGCCGCCGGCGCGTATCCGACACTCATCAGGACACCGTCGCACCTGACGGTTTCGCTGCGGGAGGCATCGGCCTCGCCGCCAGTGAGCAGCGGGCAGATGACTGCCGCGCCGACCATTGAACCACTGGCGCGCGCTTCATAAATGCAGTGCCCGCGAAGGGTGCGGATGCCGGCCTCCGTCACTCTCGCCTCCTCGGCCGAACCGCCGTCAGTGCGACGCAGGTCCACCACCGCCTCGACCCGGATTCCGTTGGCGATCAGATCGAGCGCCGCCGCATAGCCGTCCTGGTTGCCGGTAAGCACGACCGCGGACTGCATCGGCCTTACCGCGTAGCGATAGATCAGGCGCTGCGCCGCCGAGGCGAGCATGACCCCGGGCACGTCGTTGTTGTGAAACACCGCCGGCTGTTCGCAGACACCGCTCGCAACGATGATTGCGCGCGCGCGAATTTTGGTCATGCGCTCGGCATCCACCAGCGCCACCCAATTGTCGGCGTAGCAGCCGGCAGCCAGCGTGCCGGTGCGCACGCTGATGTTCGGATGCGCGCTTATACCAGACGCGAGATTGCGAAGTTGCGCAGCCGGATCATCGGAGCCGCCGCGCTGATAAGTAAGGCTGCCGCCAATGCGCGCGTTCTCGTCCACCAGCACCACTTTCGCGCCAGCATCCGCTGCCGCCAGTGACGCGCAGAGGCCCGACGGACCGGCTCCCACCACCAGTACGTCGCAGAAGTCGTAACGCTTCGGCGTCCGGATGTGCGGTGTGGAGAAGTCGAGTTCGCCCAATCCGGTGACGCGACGGAACATGCGTTCCCAGAACGGGAACCACGCCTTCGGGGTGTGAAAGGCCTTGTAGTAGAAACCAACCGGGAGAACCGCGGACAGCTTGTCGAAAATGCGGGCACGGTCACGCCTGACGCCACCGAAGGTATTGACGGCCGCGAGCACCATGCGATCTCGCAGCGGTTCGACGTCACCGCGCAGGTTCAGTCTCGCGCCGTCCTGGAACATCGCGTTGACGTCGTGGTTGGCCATCGACAGCACGCTGCGCGCGCGGTGGTACTTGAAGCTGCGCCCGAGCACGCGCACGCCTGCCGCCAGCAACGCGCTCGACACCGTGTCGCCGGCAAATCCCTGGAAACGCTCGCTCTCGAAATCGAATCCGAATTTCTTCGAACGATCGATCCATTCGCCGGCGACCAACGGCAGCCGTGCGCTCACGCCGGCCCCTCCCCATACAGGTAGGTTCGCAGCACCTCGTCGGCGGCGGTATCGCGCTCGGCGACGAACCAGATGCCGCTGGCCAGGTGCAGCCACCATTCCTTCTTGATGCCCGGCGCTCCGTTGCGGTTGAACACATAATCCGCCCACTGCACGTCAGTGCAGGTATCCGGATCCGGCATCGGCCTGATCTCCCCGGCATACTGGAATTCCGATACCGGTCGCAGGCCGTTTATTGGGCAACGCATTAGTTTCATGACGGATCCAAATCCATTACTGAGCCGCCAAGACGCCAAGAGCGCCAAGAAAACCCAAACAACAGAGCGTTCATGAAAACAACCGCCAGGAAATTTCCCATGGTGCTATCAAGAATTCCTTTGAAGTCTTTTGAAATCCTTTTCGCATTTTCTTGGCGCTCTTGGCGTCTTGGCGGCAAATCGCATTTCAATGTCCCACCGATGCAGCTCCTTTTTAGTTCCGGCGTAACGCAGGCTTCGCATGCATTAGCCTCCACTGAAAAGTCGCTGCATCAATGCCCCACCGATGCAGAACCTTTTTCCCCGGTGAGTTCATACTCGACGAAGCGCGACAGGCGGAAACCCTTGATCAGCTCGTCATCGCGGTCGTTGGCCACCGTGTACGCCATGGTCTTTCCGCATACGGGCGTGGCCTTGAATCCCCAAGTGCCCCACCCGGAATCGATGTAGAAGCCTTGCACTGGCGTCTTGCCCATGATCGGCGCGAAGTCCGGCGTCATGTCCGCCATGCCGGCCCACTGGCGATTGACCTTGGCGTGCGACAGGAACGGAAACATGTCGAGCATGTGCGCAGCCAGGTCTTCGACGAAATCCAGCGTGGAGCGCGTGGAGTGCAGTTCGTAGGGGTCCAGCGACGCGCCCATCACCAGCTCACCGCGCGCGGACTGGCTGACGTAAATGTGCAGGCTGCCGGAAACAAATATCGGGTCGAGCCAGGGTTTCATCGGTTCGGTGACCATCGCCTGCAACGGGTGGATATAAATGGGCGTGCGAATGCCCACCATTTCCGCGATCCGCGGAGTCGAGCCCGCTACGGCACACAGCACCTTAGGCGTGGCGATATGGCCTCGATTGGTCCTCACGCCCTTTACGCGTCCGCCTTCGATGTCGATACCGAGCACCTCGGTCTTCTGATGGATTTCAACACCACGCCGGTCGGCGCCCCGACCATAGCCCCAGGCCACCGCATCATGACGCGCGATCGCCCCCGGTGCGTGATAGAGCGCGCCGAGGATTGGCGCATGCCCGCCGCAGGAAAGATCGATGTGCGGACAGGCCTTGCTCACGTCTTCCGGCCCGACCAGTTCGCTGTCCACGCCGAGGTGCTTGTTGACCTCCGCGCGCCAGCGCATAGTGCGCACCGCAGAGTCGGTGTGAGCAAGGGTGAAATGTCCGCGAGTCGAGTAGAAGAGATTCAGATCGAAGTCAGCAGCCAGGTCCTGCCATAGGCGTACCGACTCGTCGTAAAACGCCACGCCCTCGGGAGTCAGGTAGTTTGAGCGGATGATGGTGGTATTACGACCGGTGTTGCCGCCGCCGATGTAGCCCCTTTCCAAGACGGCAACGTTGCGCAGCCTGTGGTCCCTTGCCAGATAGTAAGCGGCCGCCAACCCATGCCCGCCCGCGCCGATGATTACCGCGTCGTAGGTCGGTTTGAGCGCCGCGTGGATTCCGAACATTCTCGGTTCGGAGTAGCGATGGGCCAGGGCAAAGCGCAACAACCGTAGGGGCATGGCGGCAAGTCAGGATTTGCGAGCGCGAGAAACGGCTTCCATACTGGATTTTTTTTGATTTCGAGTCAACACCAATAGGAATCTTTGTTTATCAAAGAGAAACTTCTGAATTGGTATTGGAAAGCGGGTTGCGAAGACGTGTCTGCTACAATCCGGCCGAACCCAACCTGTTGACGCACATGACCGTTCCCCGCCTTGCTACCGCCCAGATCGGCCCTGTTCTTTCGCTCGAGAAGCAGATTCTCGACGGCATGCCGAGCATCGAGCATTGGTTCCGCGGCCAATGGCAGGAGCATGGGGCACCGTTTTACGCATCGGTGGATCTGCGCAACAGCGGCTTCAAGCTGGCGCCGGTGGATACCAACCTGTTCCCCGGGGGATTCAACAACCTGAACAAGGAATTCCTGCCGCTGTGCGTACAGGCCGCGATGACCGCGATCGAAAAGGTGTGCCCGGACGCACGCGGTTTTCTGGTAATCCCCGAGAACCATACCCGCAACATCCATTATCTGCAGAACGTGGCGGCATTGCAGAACATCCTGCAGCTCGCCGGCATGAAGGTGCGCATCGGCTCGCTGTTGCCGGAGATCACCGCGCCGATCGCGCTGGACCTGCCCGACGGCAAGAAGCTCGTGCTGGAGCCGCTGGTTCGTCGCGGCAACCGCCTCGGGCTGGCCGATTTCGACCCCTGCACCATTCTGCTCAACAACGATTTGTCGGCCGGCGTCCCGGACATCCTCAAGAACCTCGAGCAGCCGGTGATTCCGCCGCTCTTCGCAGGCTGGTCGACACGGTTGAAATCGAACCATTTCGCCGCGTACAAGGAGGTCGCCGAAGAGTTCGCCGGGCTGTTGGGTATCGACTCCTGGCTGATCAATCCCTACTTTGCCACCTGCGGCGAGATCAACTTCCAGGAGCGCGTCGGCGAGGAATGCCTCTCAGGCTGGGTCGACCACATCCTGACCCAGACGCGCGCGAAATACCGCGAGTACGGCATCCAGTACGAGCCTTTCGTGATCGTCAAGGCCGACGCAGGCACTTATGGGATGGGGATCATGACCGTCAAGGACGCCTCCGAAGTGCAGGGGTTGAATCGCAAGCAGCGCAACAAGATGGCGGTGGTGAAGGAAGGCCTGCAGGTTTCCAACGTAATGGTGCAGGAAGGCGTCTACACCTTCGAGACCGTCAACGACGGGGTCGCCGAACCGGTCATTTACATGATCGATCACTTTGTGGTCGGCGGCTTCTATCGCGTGCACACCCAGCGCGACGTCGACGAGAACCTCAACGCACCGGGCATGCGCTTCGAGCCGCTCGCTTTCGAGGACAGCTGCTCGCTTCCAGACCTGGACGGCAATCCCGACTGTGCACCCAACCGCTTTTACGCGTACGGCGTGGTAGCGCGGCTGGCCTTGCTCGCCGCCGCGATCGAGCTGGAGCACATGGAAGCGGCGCTCGAACAGCAGCCGTTTCCGCAGGCCATGGTGGCTGCCAACACCTGAACGCGGTTCCGGCACGCTTGCGGGTGCGGCGTAGTTGGCGCGCTCCCGCGATAACAACATGAATATCGCCTTCGTTCTCGATCCGCTCGACACCATCAAGACTTACAAGGACTCTTCCTACGCGATGATGCGCGAGGCGGCGGCCCGCGGCCATGCGCTTGCAGCGCTGCAGCAGGAGGACCTGATCTGGCGCGATGGCCGCGTGCTTGGCTACGCGCGCGACCTTTCACTCACCTCCAACGACAAGCACTGGTACCACGTCGGCGACAGGAAGCCGGTGCCGCTTGAGACTTTCGATGTGGTATTGATGCGCAAGGACCCGCCGTTCGACATGGAATACCTCTACAGCACTTATCTGCTGGAGCTGGCGGAAAAACAGGGCGCGCGAGTCGTCAACAGCCCGCGTGCCGTGCGCGACCATAACGAGAAACTGGCGATCGCCAGGTTTGCGCAGTTCACGATTCCGACCCTGGTCACGCGCGTGGAGCAGTTGATCCGCGACTTTCTCGCCGAGCACGGCGATATCATCCTCAAACCGCTTGACGGCATGGGCGGCGCTTCGGTGTTCCGCCTGCGCGGGCAGGATCCCAACATCGGGGTGGTGATCGAAACCCTTACCCATTACGGCCGGCGAACCGTGATGGCGCAGCGCTTCATCGCCGAGATCGTCAAGGGAGACAAACGCGTCCTGCTGATAGATGGCAAGCCCGTGCCCTACTCGCTTGCGCGCATTCCCAAACAGGGGGAAACCCGCGGCAATCTCGCTGCCGGTGCCACCGGCGTGGCGCAGCCGTTGACTTCCCGCGACCGGGAGATCGCAGAGGCCGTCGGCCCCGAACTCAAGGCACAGGGACTGATGCTGGTCGGGCTGGACGTGATCGGCGATTACCTGACCGAGATCAACGTCACCAGCCCCACCTGCATGCGTGAAATTGCCGACCAGACCGGATTCAATGTCGCGGCGCTGATGATCGATGCGCTGGAAAAAGCGGTGAAGGGCAAGGCGTGAGAGGTGAGCGGTTGAGGGGTGATCAAGTTATTAAGTGATTGAGTGACTGGCTTCAATCACCTAATTACTGAATCACCTAATCACCGATTCTTGGCCCCTCGCCCCTCAGCTGACATCTCTCGCCTTTCTTCGCTCAGGCACTCCGGGGGTAGAATCTCTACGGTATTCTCCGCTGCGGTTCAAAGGGACTTATGGTTGGAATACTGATCGTTGCCCACGGCACGCTGGGTGAGAGCCTGATTCACTGCGCCAGCCACGTGATGGGCAGCCGGCCGCCGTACCTAATGCAGATCGGGGTGAGCATGCACGACGATCCTCAGCTAGTGCTGCCACAGGCAATAAAGCTGGTGCGCAGCCTCGACCAGGGCGGCGGCGTACTGGTGCTTTCCGACGCTTACGGTGCCACGCCGTGCAACATCGCCAGCAAGTTGCTGATCCCGGGCAAGATCGAAGGTGTCGCGGGGGTAAATCTGCCGATGCTGGTGCGCGCACTGACTTATCGCAAGGAACCCCTGAGGACCGTGGTCGCGAAAGCGATCTCCGGGGGCATCGAAGGCGTCATGCAAATTCCCGCCGCGCAGGTGAAAAATGCAGCAACGGGAAATTGAGATCACCAACAAGCTGGGACTGCACGCGCGCGCGTCGGCCAAGCTCACGCAGCTCGCTGGCAAATTCGCCGCCGATGTATGGGTCACTCGCGACGACCGCCGGGTCAATGCCAAGAGCATCATGGGCGTGATGATGCTCGCCGCCGCCAAAGGCGCGACCGTCGTGGTCGAGACCAACGGTCCGGATGAAGCCGAGGCGATGATGGCGTTGGTCGGGCTGATCAACGACAGATTCGGGGAAGGGGAATGAACCAGGGGCGAGGGGCGAGGGGCGAGGAACGAGTCAAAACCGCGCAGCCTAAATCAACGTTTCACGTACTCGCCCCTCGCCCCTCGCCCCTCGCCCCAGCTCGCGCATGAGCTTCACCATCCACGGCATCGGGGTATCGGGGGGCATCGCCATCGGCCATGCCCAACTGGTATCGCACGCCCAGCTCGAAGTCGCGCATTACAACATCTCCGAGTCGCGGGTCGCGGATGAGCAGGCCCGCTTCGACGCGGCACTGGTAACGGCGCGCGCTGAACTTGCCAGCCTCGGCCAGCACGTTCCGGCCGGCGCGCCGGCGGAGTTCGAAGCCTTTCTCAATCTGCATCTGATGATCCTCGACGATCCGACGCTATCAGAGGTGCCGAAACAGCTCATCGAGACCCAGCAGTGCAACGCGGAATGGGCGTTGAAGCTGCAGATGGAAGCGCTGATGGATCAGTTCGAGCGCATCGAGGACGGTTATATACGCGAGCGCAAGACCGATGTCATCCAGGTCGTGGAACGGGTACTGAAGGTCCTGATGGGGCGGCCCGGCGAAGTCCTCGCGCACAGCGCGCCCGAGGAGAACAGCATCCTGGTTGCGCACGACCTCTCGCCGGCGGATGTCATCCTCTTCAAGAGCCACAAGTTCGCCAGTTTCGTCACAGACCTTGGCGGCGCCACGTCGCACACCGCGATCATCGCCCGCAGCCTGAACATCCCGTCCGTGGTGGCCCTGCACCACGCACGCACACTGATCCGCGAGAACGAAGTGCTGATCGTGGACGGCACCAACGGCGTGGTCATCATCAATCCCGACAGGACCGTGCTGGGCGAGTACAAACTGCGCCAGGAACAGTGGGAGCTCGAACGCCTGAAACTCAGGCGGCTTAGAAAAACCAGGACCACCACGCTGGACGGCACCGCGATCGAACTGCACGCCAACATCGAGTTGCCGGACGACGTCGCCGGCGCGAAGGAGAACGGCGCCGACGGTGTCGGCCTGTTCCGCACCGAGTTCCTGTATCTGAATCGCGGCGACCTGCCGACCGAGGACGAACAGTTCGAAGCCTATCGCAAGGTGGTGCAGGACATGGACGGCCTGCCCGTCACCATCCGCACCTTTGACCTGGGCGCAGACAAGAGAATTGACAACACCGAACGCGTCGCGCCCAATCCGGCGCTGGGTCTGCGCGCGATCCGCCTGTGCCTGGCCGAGCCGCAAATGTTCCATCATCAGCTGCGTGCCATCCTGCGCACCTCGCACTACGGCAAGGTGCGCATCCTGATTCCGATGCTGTCCTCGGCGCACGAGCTGAACCAGACTTTGCACCTGATCGACGAGGCCAAGAAGAGCCTTCACGACGATGGCATCGCCTACGACAAGAAGATCAAGATCGGCGGCATGATCGAAATTCCCGCCGCGGCGCTGTCGCTCTCCACGTTCACCCGCAAGCTCGATTTCCTGTCGATCGGCACCAACGACCTGATCCAGTACACGCTTGCGATCGACCGTGCCGACGACACGGTTGCGCACCTCTACGACCCGCTGCATCCGGCCGTGCTGAACCTGGTGGCACACATCATCCGCAGCGCCAATCGCGCCGATGTGCCGGTCGCAGTGTGCGGCGAGATGGCCGGCGACGTGCGCCTCACAAGGGTGCTGCTGGGTTTCGGACTGCGGCAGTTCTCGATGCATCCGGCGTACTTGCTGTCGGTGAAGCAGCAGGTGTTGAAGTCCGACCTGCAGCAAGTCATGGGGCTCACCCAGAAGATGTTGAGGAGCGACGATCGCGACAAGCTGGAACAACTCCTGTACCGCATGAACCGCTAAAACAGAAATGCGGATAGATTCGGAGCAACTGGCCCACCATCTCACGCGCGGGCTGAAATCCCTCTATGTCGTATTCGGCGAGGAGTTGTTGCTCGCGCTCGAAGCTGCCGATCGCATTCGTGCCGCGGCGCTCGAGCAGGGCTACGACGAACGCCGTGTACTGTTTGTCGAATCCGGATTCGACTGGGGAGAGGTCGCGATGGTCGGCAACAGCCTGTCGCTGTTTGCACCCAGGCGCGTGCTCGACCTGCGCATTGCCTCCGGCAAGCCCGGCAAGGACGGATCCGAAGCCCTGCAGCGCCTGGCCGGTTCGCTGCCCGAGGACACCATTGTGCTGATCACGCTGCCCGGGTTGGATCGCCAGCAGCTGGCTTCCAGATGGTTCGACGCGCTGGAGCGCGCCGGAGTGGCCGTGCATGCCGCCGCGGTCAAGCGCGAGCAGCTGGCGCAGTGGCTATCCGGACGGCTGGCACAACAGGATCAACGGGCCGACGTCGAAACTCTCGAATTCCTGGTAAGCCGGGTCGAAGGCAATCTCATGGCGGCGTACCAGGAAGTGAAGAAGCTTGCCCTGCTTTTTCCCGCCGGCACCCTGCCTTTCGAAGAAGTCAGGGACGCGGTGCTGGATGTAGCGCGCTACAACGTTTTCGAGATCGGTGCCACCCTGCTCAAAGGCGAGCGCGCGCACTTCGTGCGCATGCTCGACGGCCTCTGCGGCGAGGGCGCCGCACCGCCGCTGGTGCTGTGGGCGATCGCCGAGGAAGTGCGGGCGATGGCAAGGGTAAAAGCAGCGGTGGACGCGGGGCAAACGCTGGCGCAGGCGCTGCGGGAGGCGCGCGTGTGGGGCGCGCGCCAGGAACTGATGCCACGCACGCTGCAGCGACTGACTACGATCCAGCTCGTCGCCTCGCTGCGGCGGGCCGCCGAGGTCGACCGCATGATCAAGGGGCTCGCCGACGGCGACGTATGGGACGCGCTGCTGCAGCTCGGATTGAGCCTGATGACGCCGGCGCAAGGCGGCATCCCACCGGGAATTAGGGGTAAAATCCCCGGCACAATTCGAGGTTAGTACTCATGGACATTCAGTCCTACATGCACTCGGTCGGACGCGCCGCGCGCGCTGCCTCGCGCGAGATGGCGAAGGCCGACACCAGGGCAAAGAACGATGCATTGCTCACCATGGCGCAGGCCGTCGAGCGCGACATCGCTCGCCTGCTGGATGCGAACAGGAAGGATGTCGAGGCTGCGCGCGCCAGGGGACTCGAAGCCGCGATGCTGGATCGGCTGACGCTGACACCGAAGAGCGTTGCATCCATGGCCGAGGGGTTGCGCCAGATCGCCGCGTTGCCCGATCCGGTCGGCGAAATCTCCGGACTGAACTACCGGCCCACCGGCATCCAGGTGGGGAGAATGCGCGTGCCGCTCGGCGTCATCGGCATCATCTACGAAGCGCGTCCCAACGTCACCGCGGACGCCGCCGGGTTGTGCTTGAAGTCCGGCAACGCCGCAATCCTGCGCGGCGGCTCCGAGGCGATCCATTCCAACCAGGCGATCGGCGCCTGCGTCCACGAGGGATTGCGCAAGTCGCTACTGCCGGAAACCGCGGTCCAGGTGATCGAAACCACGGACCGTGCCGCGGTCGGTGAACTAATCACCATGAAAGACTACGTGGACATCATCGTGCCGCGCGGCGGCAAGGGCCTGATCGAACGCATCTCCAGCGAGTCGCGCATTCCCGTGCTCAAGCATCTCGACGGCGTCTGCCACGTGTACATCGACGATCGAGCCGACATCGACAAAGCGATCCGCATCGCCGACAACGCCAAGACGCAGCGCTACGGCACCTGCAACACCATGGAAACGCTGCTGGTGCACAAGAACATCGCCGCAGCCGTGCTGCCGGCGCTGGCGAAGATTTACTCCGACAAAGGCGTGGAACTGCGCGGCGACCAGCAGGCGCGCACGCTGGTGTCGCAGATGAAACCCGCGACCGAGGAAGACTGGTACACCGAGTACCTAGCCCCCATCCTCGCCGTGCGCGTGGTGGATGACCTAGATCATGCGATCGAACATATCGCCGTTTACGGTTCGCAGCACACCGACGCCATCGTCACCGAAGACATCACCCGGGCGCGGCGCTTCCTGCGCGAAGTGGATTCCAGTTCCGTGCTCGTCAACGCGTCCACCCGCTTTGCCGATGGTTTCGAGTTCGGCCTGGGTGCGGAGATCGGCATTTCCACCGACAAGCTGCATGCCCGCGGCCCCGTGGGCCTGGAAGGCCTGACGTCGCTCAAGTTCATCGTCCTCGGTGACGGCCACGTTCGTGAGTAATCTCTCGCCGCGGTCTGGCTAGGAACCATAGAACAGAAAATCTCACCACGAAGACACGAAGGTTCACGAAGAAGGGCAAACCCCGGATTTTGTATTTCTTTCTGTTACTTCGTGGCTTCGTGGTAAGAATTTACGCACTTGCTTCTGCTTTGACGGTTAATCACCAATAGTCCTCATGAACCATCTGATCGAAATCAAGGTCCCCGACATCGGCGATTTCAAGAACATTCCAGTGATCGAAGTGCTGGTCAAACCCGGCGACCGGATCAACAAGGAAGACGCGCTGATCACTCTGGAATCCGACAAGGCGACCATGGAAGTACCCTCGCCGCAATCCGGCGTGATCAGGGAAATCAAGGTCAAAGTCGGCGACAAGCTTTCGGAAGGCAGCGTGGTGCTGCTCCTTGAAGGCACCAGTGCCGAGGCACCGGCGGCGAAGGCTGAGGCACCCAAGCCCGCACCCGCCGCAACCGTGCCAAAGGCGCCTGCCGCTCCTGCGGTCACGTCATCCGGACCGGTCACGAAAGGCGACATTCATTCCGAAGTGATGGTCCTGGGTTCCGGCCCCGGCGGCTACACCGCCGCGTTCCGCGCCGCCGATCTCGGCAAGCAGGTGGTGCTGGTCGAGCGTTACCCGGTACTGGGCGGTGTGTGCCTGAACGTCGGCTGCATTCCGTCGAAAGCATTGCTGCACGCGGCGCGTGTCATCTCTGAAGCCGAGGAAATGAGTCCCTTCGGCATCGCATTCGGCAAGCCCAAAATCGAGATCGCCAAACTGCGCGACTGGAAGGACGGCGTGGTGGACAAGTCGATCCGCGGTCTCGCCGGGCTTGCCAAGCAACGCAAGGTCCAGGTGGTGCAGGGTATAGGCAAGTTCACCTCTCCCCACATGATCGAAGTCAAGACACCGAACGGCGTGAAGAAAGTGTCGTTCGACTACGCTATCATCGCCGCCGGTTCGAGCGTCGCGCGCATTCCCGGTTTCCCGTACGACGATCCGCGGCTGATGGATTCGACCGGCGCGCTCAAACTCGAGGACGTGCCCAAGCGGCTGCTGGTGATCGGCGGCGGCATCATCGGCCTGGAGATGGCCACGGTCTACGACGCCATCGGCTCGAAGGTCACGGTGGTGGAATTGCTCGACGGCCTGATCCCGGGCGCCGACCGAGACCTGATCAGGCCGTTGCACAAGCGCATCGAGAAACGCTACGAGGGCATTTACCTGAAGACCAAGGTCGCCAAACTGGAAGCACAGAAAGACGGCCTCAAGGCGACCTTCGAGGGTGAAAACGCAGCCAATCCTCAAGTCTATGACCGCGTGCTGCTCGCGGTCGGGCGCCGGCCCAACGGCAAGGAGATCGACGCCCAGGCTGCGGGGGTGAATGTCACCGACCGCGGCTTCATTCCGGCGGACAAATACATGCGCACCAACGTGCCGCACATTTATGCGATCGGCGACATCATCGGCGAGCCGATGCTGGCACACAAGGCCAGCCACGAAGGCAAGCTCGCGGCGGAAATAATCGCCGGGCACAAACGCGCATTCGACGCACGCACCATTGCATCGGTCGCCTACACCGATCCCGAAGTCGCCTGGATGGGGCTCACCGAGACGCAGGCCAGGGCGCAGGGTACCGAGATCGAAAAGGCGGTATTTCCCTGGGCGGCGAGCGGCCGGGCGCGCGCCACCGCGCGCGAAGAGGGAATGACCAAGCTGATTTTCGACAGGAATACCAGACGCCTGCTCGGCGCAGGCATGGTCGGGCCGAACGCCGGGGAGCTGATCGCGGAAACGGTGCTGGCGCTGGAAATGGGTGCCGATGCGGAAGACATCGGGCTCACCATCCACCCGCACCCGACGCTGTCCGAAACCGTTTTCTTCGCCGCCGAGATCGCCGAAGGCAGCATCACCGATCTCTACATGCCCAAGCGCTAAAAATGATCCTGGCTGCTCCCGATCGGTTTACCGCGCTGATCAGTCCGCCGGCCGATTGGAAGGGACCGGCTCTGTGGTTCGCGTTCCACGGTTCGCAGATCCTGATCGTGCGTGGCGCGCAAAGCGCGAGCGTCCCGTCGGCCTCCGATCCACGCGAATTCGGACTCGCGCCGCAACGCAGCCAGTACCTCGGCATCCTCGGGGAGCAGCATTGCTTCGCCTGCGAACTGGAGCAGAACGCTGCGCTGCCGGCGGGCATGCAGTTGTCGGGATTGCGTGCGCTTTTCGGTGCGCTCGACGATTCGCTGTTCGCGCTGGCGGGGCGCGCATTCCAGATCGTCGACTGGAACCGGTCCCACCAGTTCTGCGGCCACTGCGGCACGCCGACCGAGCTGAAAATGAACGAGCGGGCGCGCGTTTGTCCGAATTGCGGCCAGTCGCATTACCCGCGCATCGCCCCCGCGGTGATGGCGCTGGTCAGAAGGGGAAGCGAGTTGTTGCTGGCGCGCTCGCCGCATTTCCCGCCCGGGATGTACAGCGCGCTCGCCGGCTTCGTCGAGCCGGGAGAAACCCTGGAGCAGACGCTGGTGCGCGAAGTGCGCGAGGAAGTCGGCATCGAAGTCGCCAACTTGCGATACTTCGCCAGCCAGCCGTGGCCGTTCCCGCATTCACTGATGATCGCGTTCTACGCTGACTACGCCGGTGGCGAGATAGCCCCCGATCCGAGCGAAATCGAAGCCGCGGGCTGGTTTAGCGCAGACCGGCTGCCGCAGGCATTGCCGAGCAAGATCAGCATTTCCCGACGACTGATCGATGCGGCGCTCGCCGAACTCGGCGCTTCAAGCTGACAACAAGATCCCAACCGGGGAGGATGCCATGCTGAGTATCTGGGGCCGCAGCAACTCGGTCAACGTCCAGAAGCCGCTGTGGTGCTGCGAGGAAATGGGCGTTCAGTACGAGCGGGTGGACGCCGGCGGCACCTTCGGCGTGGTGAACACGCCGCAATACCGCAACCTCAATCCGAACGGCCTGGTGCCGACCATCGAAGACGACGGCTTCGTGCTCTGGGAGTCGAACGCGATCGTGCGCTATCTCGCCGCCAAGCACAGCGCGGGCAAACTCTGGCCCGAGGACCTCAAGGTGCGCGCCGAAGCCGACAAGTGGATGGACTGGCAGAGTTCGACGTTCTGGCCGACCTTCCGGCCGCTGTTCTGGAACCTGGTGCGCACTCCGGCCGATCAGCGCGACGAAGGCGCGATGGAAGACTCACGCCTCAAGACCGCCGAGATCCTGGAGTATCTCGATGGGCACCTCAAGAACCGCGCGTACGTCGCCGGCGACGCGCTCACCATGGGCGACATTCCGATGGGTTGTGCGATCCAGCGCTGGATGACCCTGCCCATCGACCATCCGGAGATGCCGAATCTGGAGCGCTGGTACGACGCGCTTGCGGGCCGCCCGGCGTACAAGAAGGTGGTGATGCTGCCGCTGACCTGAACTGAGCCGGCCAGTCACCCTGTTGCGGAGTTCTGGATGAGTGAGCCGGCAGCGCGGCTTCAGATCACGCCGGCCACGCGCAATTTCCCGATCGCCGCATCGGCATAGCCGGCTTCGCGGAGTATCTGGTCGCTGTGTTCGCCGGGCGCTGGTGCATGGCGCTCCACCGCGAACTCGTATTCGCTCATTTTCAGAGGCGGGGCCAGTTGCAGCACTTCGCCGTCGCGCACGACCATCCCTCGCGCCCTGATTTGCGGATCTTCGAGGCTCTCCTCGAGCGCGAGCACCGGGGTCACGCAGCAGTCTTTACCGCGGAATTTTTCTACCCAGTGGACTTGCGGCCAGGCGGCGAAGATTCTGCTCAGTTCTTCCTTTCCCCACTGCGGATCCCTGTCGCGGACTTCCCAGTGGCAGGCCTTGAGGTCGGGCCGCGCCAGCACATCGCAGACACGGTCCCAGAATTTCCTCTCCAGCGCGCCGACCGCCATATACTTGCCGTCGGAGCTGCGATAGACCGCGTAGCAGGGTTCGCGGCCGGAGAGAAAGTCCTCGCCGCGGGGATGAACATGTCCGGCGGAAGCCACGGCAGCGAGCGCCTGGAGGTTGTGCGAAAGCACGCCCTCGGTCATGGCTACGTCGACGTACCGTCCCTGACCGCTGCGCTGAGCGTCCACCAAAGCCGCAAGAATACCCATGGCCGGCACCACCGCGCCGCCGAGGATGTCCGCGACCTGGAGATTCGGTATCACCGGATCGCCGCCGGCCGGTCCGACCTGATCGATGAACCCGGCGTAGCCGCAGTAATTCACGTCGTGCCCGGCCAGGTCGCGGTAAGGACCGGTCTGTCCGTACCCGGAAATCGCGCAATAGACGATTCGCGGATTGACTTCACTGCACGCGGAATATCCAATGCCGAGCCGGTCTACGACCCCCGGGCGGAAACTCTCCACCACGATGTCCGCGTCGCGCGCCAGGCGCAGGAACACTTCGACGCCTTCCGGTTTTTTCAAGTCGAGGCGCAGCGCGCGCTTGTTGCGGTTGATGGCGAGAAACAGGGGTGCCGTCCGACCGGCCCCGGCGCCCATCGTGCGGGCATAGTCGCCGGCGCCGGTGTCTTCGATCTTGATGACATCGGCGCCGAGATCGGCCAGATGCAGCGTGCACACCGGGCCGGGAAGAAGACGGGTGAGATCGAGAACGCGAATCCCCGAGAGCGGTTTGGCGCGCATCAGCCTGGGGTTTTCTTCGGGCCGGTATAGAACTCCGGAAAGCGTTTTGCAACCACCGGGCTGTCGCTCGCCCAGGCGTGACAGGAATCGATCAGCGCCGGCCGTTCGCGTTTGCCCGCGGATTTGCTCCGTTCCGCCCGTGCCGCATACACCGTCTGGAAACCGGTGGTCGCAATCGGGCCAAGCAACTCCACAAGATGGGTGCAGCCCTTGGTGCCGCCCAGCAGCTCGCGCGTTTTCTGGCTCCAGCCCGGCTTTATGGACAGCCCGATCAGCGCCTTGAAGTTCTCGGTGATGTCGCCGCAGATACTGTAGGGTCCCCACACCGTGCGCGCCTCGACATCGTGCACCTTGAGGTCGAGATCGAGGGTCAGCCGCAGCCACATCTCGTGCAACGGCTCGCCCGCCTTGATGCCGCCGCGGTCGCGATTCGCGAAATCGTAGGTCTTGGTATCCACGAGGTGCCCCTCGATGTCCCACAGGCCGTCGTCGCGCTGGTAGCCGAAACATTCGACCTTGCGGTTGTGCAGGAGCTTTCGGGAAGCAGGGGTGCTGAGCGTCATTTCAGTCGGAGGGCGTGGCCCGGGCGTCGCTCGTCGAGGCGCTTGAGCACTTCAAGTTTCTCGGACGCGGAAAAATCGAGCCAGCCGGCGATTTCGTCGAGAGTGCGATAGCAGCCGCGGCACAGCCCGGTGAACGGATTCATCTGGCAGACATCGACGCAGGGCGACCGGATGTCGTTGCGCTCCGGATTCATGCCGCCGCTTTCTCGCGTTTGGCGGATAGCGCGCGGCCGGCGCGCGAAACCGTCGGCCGCTTGAGTTGCGCGCAGATGAACTCGGCGGCATCGAGCAGCTTGGCCATGTCCACGCCGGTTTCGATACCCAGGCCGTCGAGCATGTATAGCACGTCTTCGCTGGCAACATTGCCGGTCGCGCCCTTCGCATACGGGCAGCCGCCCAGTCCCGCCACCGAACTGTCGAACGTGGCCACCCCCATTTCCATCACCGCGAGGATGTTGGCGAGCGCCTGTCCGTAGGTGTCGTGGAAATGACCGGCGAGCTTCTCGACTGGAATCTTTTTCGCCACCGCTTCGATCATGCGTTGCGCCTTGGCCGGCGTGCCGGTGCCGATGGTGTCGCCGAGCGAGATCTCGTAGCAACCCATGTCGTAGAGGCGTTGCGACACTGCCGCAACGGCTTCCGGCTTGACCTCGCCTTCGTAGGGACAGCCGAGTACGACCGAGATGTAACCACGCACCCGCAGGCCGGCACCGAGCGCCGCCTTGCATACCTCGGCCTGGCGTTGTACCGACTCGGCAATCGTGCAGTTGGTATTGCGTTTTGAAAAGGCCTCGGTGGCGGCCGCGAAGCCCGCCACTTCCGTCGCCTTCGCTGCGATCGCGGCCTCCAACCCCTTCATGTTCGGCACCAGCACCGGATAGGTCACGCCCGGCTTACGCCGGATCTGCGCCATCACCTCCGCGGTATCGGCCATTTGCGGCACCCATTTCGGGGAGACGAAACTCCCGGCTTCGACAACCTGAAATCCCGCGTCGGACAAATGATCGATCAGCGCGACCTTGACTTCGGCAGGGACGCCGCCCGGTTCGTTCTGCAAGCCGTCGCGCGGACCGACTTCGACCATCCTGACGCGTTTCGGATATTTCATGCTTTGGTCGTATCCTCGAATTCGAGCAACTGCGCTCCTTCGGCAACCTGCTCGCCTGCCGCAAAGTATATCCGCTTGACCGTCCCGCTCTGCGGCGCCGAGATGGTGTGCTCCATTTTCATCGCCTCGATGATCATCAGCGCCTGGCCTTTCTGTACCGCTTCGCCGTCCTTGATCAGCACCTGGATGACGGCTCCGGGCAGCGGCGAGACCAGCCTGCCGGACGGATCCTCTTCCTCGACGGTGGCGGGGGTCTCGAATTCGAGACTATGGCTGCTGCCGAAGGCAAACACCGTCAGCTCGTTGGCCCGGCGGACTACCGTGGCGCGGGTACGACTGCCGGAGAGATCGGCATCGATCGTCCGGTCGCCGGCGACTTCTCCGGAGGCCAGCATCTTTCCACCGGGCAGTTCCAGCAGATAACCCCGGTTTCGGTAGTGCGCCACCACTTCCACGCGCTTGCCGGCGTCGATGAACACGAAGGTGTGATGGTTGTCCTCGTTCAGGCGCCAGCCATCGCGCGCGTTCCAGGGCGAGTAAGGGTCCGCCGAGCGCTTTGCGGACTGCGCCGCTTCGCGATCCATTCGCAGCAGTTCGCTCAATATCGCGATCGCCAGGATCGGGTCGGACGCCGGCCCGGCGTCCGGGGACAGCTCGGTCCGATAGCGCTCGATCAGGCCGGTATCGAGCAATCCCGGCTCGCGATGCGCGTCGGCAAATGCGCGATGCGCGGTGACGGCGGAAAGAAACGCCAGATTGCTGGTCAGCCCGACGATCTGAAACTCGCCGAGCGCGGCGTGCAAGCGGCGCAACGCGGAAGGGCGGTCCGAATCCCAGGCAATCAGCTTCGCGATCATCGGATCGTAGTGCACGCCGACTTCGTCGCCCGCCTGCACGCCGGTGTCCACGCGCACGTGCGCCGACTCCTCCGGCTGGCGCAGGTGTTCGATGCGCCCGGCGGCGGGAAGAAAACCACGCACGGGGTCTTCCGCGTACACGCGCGCCTCGATCGCGTGGCCGTTGATCGCCAACTGCTCCTGCGCCAACGGCAGCGGTTCCCCGGAAGCAACCCGCAACTGCCATTCGACCAGATCGAGCCCGGTGATCATCTCGGTCACCGGATGCTCGACCTGCAGCCGGGTATTCATTTCCATGAAGTAGAAGTGTCCGTGCTCGTCGACGATGAATTCCACCGTGCCGGCATTCACGTAGCCGACCGACCGCGCCGCCGAAACCGCGGCGTTGCCCATTTCGCGTCGGCGTTCAGCCGTCATTCCCGGTGCCGGCGCCTCCTCGAGGATCTTCTGATGACGACGCTGCACCGAGCAGTCGCGCTCGAACAAGTACACGCAATGCCCCTGCGTGTCTGCGAACACCTGCACCTCGATGTGCCGTGGACGGGTCAGGTACTTCTCGATCAGCACCCGGTCATCGCCGAACGAAGAGGCCGCTTCGCGTTTCGCAGCGGCGAGGGCATCGGCAAAATCCGCCGCCTTCCCGACCACGCGCATGCCCTTGCCGCCGCCGCCCGCGGACGCCTTGATCAGCACCGGGTAGCCGATTCGATCGGCTTCCTTCTTGAGCGTGGCGGCGTCCTGCGCGGCGCCGTGATAGCCGGGCACCAGCGGCACGCCGGCCTTTTCCATCAGCGTCTTTGCGGCACTCTTCGATCCCATCGACTCGATCGCTTCAGCCGGCGGACCGATGAACACCACCTCGGCCTGCCCGCAGGCTTTCGCAAACTCCGCGTTCTCGGACAGGAAGCCGTAACCGGGATGGATCGCCTGCGCGCCGCTTTTCTTCGCGGCCTCGAGGATGCGATCCGCGCGCAAATAGGATTCGCGCGGATGCGCCGGCCCGATCAGATAGGCCTCGTCGCAGCTCGCCACATGCAGCGCGGTTGCGTCTGCCTCCGAGTAAACAGCGACAGTGCGTATGCCGAGCCTTTTTGCGGTGCGCGCGACACGACAGGCAATCTCGCCTCTGTTGGCTATGAGTATTTTTTCAAACATTCAAGTACCAGTTCAACCTCTTTTAACACGAAGGATCACGAAGGAAACGCGAAGGAACACGAAGGAGAACCACACCTTTGTGCAAACAGGAAGTTCTGCCGCAATCATCTGCGCTCTCGATTATTTGACAACTTCGAACGCCATCTCATGAACCAGATTCCCTTTTGTCTTTCCTTCGTGCGTTTTTGATCTTCCTTCGTGTCCTGCGTGTTGAACGCGTCTGGATTCTAGTTTTTCTTCGTCCAGGCAGGCGGGCGCTTCTCCAGGAATGCGCTCAGGCCTTCACGCCCTTCTTGACTGACGCGGATCGAAGCGATGCGCCTCGCGGTCTCCTCCATCAGCGCATCGTCCAGCGGACGGCGGGCAATGTCTGCGATCAGTTTCTTTGCCGCTGCCAGCGCGTTCGGTCCTCCTTTTACCAGATGATCGGCGAAATTTTTCACCGCCTCATCGAGCCGGTCGCCGGCGGTGACTTCGTGCACCAGGCCGATGCGCCTGGCCTCCTCGGCGCCGAAGCGCTCGGCCGTCAGAAAATAACGCCGCGCCTCGCGCTCGCCGATCGCGGCGATGACGTAGGGGCTGATCACCGAGGGGATCAGCCCCAGCCGCACTTCGGACAATGAAAACGACGCCTCAGCGGCGGCCACCGCAATGTCGCAGCACGCGACCAGCCCGACGCCGCCGCCGAACGCCGCACCCTGCACCCGCGCAATCGTCGGTTTGTGCATTCCGTGCAGCGTGCGCATCAGCCCGGCCATCGCCACGGCGTCACGCAGGTTCTCGGCCTCGGAATATTTCGCCATGCGCTGCATCCAGTTGAGGTCCGCGCCCGCGGAGAAGCTCTTGCCGCTGGCAGCGAGCACGACCACCCGCACTTCCGGCGCCTGGTCGAGCCGGCGCAATTCCGTGGTCAATTCCGCGATCAGGTGGTCGTCGAAGGCGTTGTGCACATCCGGACGGTTCATCCGGACGGTGGCGATGCCTCGCTGGATCTCGTTCTGCAATGCCTGGGTCGTCGTCATTCGGCTCTTACTTCCAGTCGATACCAAATTGAATTGGAGAAATTCCAATCTTGTTTCCCTCCCTCTTCCCGACTCCACGCCCGGTCCTGAGGTATTTTTCTCCCTCCCCCTTGACGGGGGAGGGCCGGGGAGAGGGTGTTCTTCAGTCCTGCGCGAAGCGCTTCGCCACTTCCTCGAGCATCACTTCGGTCGCTCCGCCGCCGATGGAGAGCACACGCGAATCCCGCGCCAGGCGCTCGACGGCGCTCTCGCGCATGTATCCCATACCGCCATGGAACTGCTGGCAGGTGTAGAGCACTTCGTTCACCAGTTCGCCGGTAAGGGCTTTCAGCATCGACACTTCGCGTACGCAATCACGCCGTTGCGCAGCCAGCCATCCGCAGTGGTATAGAAACTGGCGCGCTGCGTGCGTCTTCGCCTCCAGCATCGCCAGGCGCTGGCGGATCACCTGCTTGTCGAACAGCACCCCGCCGAAGGCCTTGCGGCTCTTGACGTACTCGACGGTCAGACGCAACGCCGTCAG
>Ga0137409_10001614_pt1 | contig 24381 bp, 20 predicted proteins | sample CZODoug1_16funga_FD_122059 | JGI IMG/M metagenome (GOLD analysis project Ga0137409, IMG submission 122059) | Vadose zone soil fungal communities from Angelo Coast Range Reserve, California, USA - CZODoug1_16fungal (Hybrid Assembly) | ecosystem: Environmental > Terrestrial > Soil > Vadose zone...
AGCCAGATTCTGAATTTCGGGGTTCCCGCGCCCATCGACATCCAGATCTCGGGCTCGAGCCCACAGAATCACGACATCGCCAACGCGCTGGTCGCCTCGCTCCGCCAGGTGCCGGGACTCGTCGACTTGCGCCTCGGGGAGGTGTTCAATCAGCCGGAGCTGCGTGTCGCCACCGACCGCAGTCGCGCGCAGCAACTCGGTATCAGCCAGCACGACATCGCCAACAACCTGCTCCTGACTCTGTCGGGGAGCGGGCAGATCGAGCCGACCTTCTGGCTGAACCCGAAGACGGGGTTGCAGTACCCGCTCGTCGCCCAGGCGCCGCAGTACCGCATGACCTCGCTCCAGGATTTGCAGAATCTGCCGGTGACCACGGCCAACCAGCAACAGATTCTCGGGGGTCTTGCCACCATCACTCGCGGTGTCGGTCCCGCCGTTGTCGTGCACCGTGACGCGCAGCCCATCATCGACGTCTACGGCGCCGCGCAGGGCCGCGATCTTGGAGCGATCGAAAAGGATATCAACGCGGCGATTGCGAAGTGGGATGGCAAGCTGCCCAAGGGGACGCACATCACCGTCCGCGGCCAGGTTCAGACCATGACGGCATCCTACACCGGCCTGGCCATGGGTTTCATCGGCGCGATCGTGCTGGTGTACCTGCTCATCGTCATCAACTTCCAGTCCTGGACCGACGCCTTCATCATCATCACGGCGCTCCCGGCCGCGGTAGCCGGCATCGCCTGGATGTTGTTGATAACGGGTACGACGCTGAGCGTGCCCGCGCTGACCGGGGCCATCATGTGTATGGGCGTTGCCACCGCGAACAGCATTCTTGTCGTGAGCTTCGCGCGTGACCGGCTGAACCAGGGCGCTACGCCACTGCAAGCCGCTCACGACGCTGGCTTTACCCGCTTCCGGCCGGTGTTGATGACGGCGCTCGCGATGATCATCGGCATGTTGCCCATGTCCCTCGGCATGGGCGATGGCGGCGAACAGAACGCGCCGCTCGGCCGCGCCGTCATCGGCGGCTTGATCTTCGCCACCGTGGCGACCCTGGTCTTCGTGCCGACCGTGTTCGCAGCGATTCATGGGCGGCGCGGCGATAAATTCCGAGAAGCTCCTACGCCGAGTGTAGCGACCTGATCGGCCGGCACACCCTCACTCACTGCAGACACGGAAATTGGGGCGACAATCATGGATCAACCGAAAACGTCGAAAGAATTGGGAGCCTCGAGCACTCGGGCGCCTTCGGACACCAAGCGCCGCGCGCGGCAGCTGGGTCGGACGGGTGGCGCACTGGGCGTGACAGCCCTCGTCATACTCGTCTGGTCAGGACTTTCCGCGCGTCACGCATCCGCGAAACTCAAAGAGTCCACTGAAGCGGCGGCCCTCGTTACGGTGGCGACCACCCAGCCGGCGGCGCAATCGCAGTTGAGCGAGCTCATTCTGCCTGGCAACACCCAGGCCAACTATGAGGCGCCGATTTATGCCCGCACCAGCGGTTACCTGAAGCGCTGGCTGGTGGACATCGGGACCCCGGTGAAGGCGGGACAGCTGCTCGCCGAGATCGAATCGCCGGAAGTCGACCAGCAGCTGCGGCAGGCGCAAGCGGATCTGGCCACCGCCGAAGCCAACCAGAAGATCGCCGACCTGACGGCCGAGCGCTGGCGCAATCTGCGTGCCTCCGATTCCGTCTCGAAGCAGGAGGCTGACGAGAAGATCAGCCTCGCCGCCTCGGGCGATGCGCAAATGCAGGCCGCTCGCGCCAATGTGCAGCGGCTGCGCGAGCTGTCCGGGTTCGAGAAGGTCATCGCACCCTTCGATGGAGTGGTCACCGCCAGAAACACTGACATCGGCCGGCTCATCGCCGCGGGCGAGAATACCGGCCCGGCGCTGTTCCGGGTGGCCGACATGCACCGTCTACGCCTGTACGTGAGTGTGCCGCAGACCTATGCCGCGGTCATGAAGCCCGGGCTTAAGGCCGATTTGCTGTTCCCCGACCGCCCCGGCACGACCTATGTCGCGACACTCGATAGCACCTCGAGCGCCATCGATGCGTCCACGCGCACCTTGCTCGCACAGCTTGTGATCGATAACAAGAGCGGCGAGCTTCTGCCGGGTGCGTACGCAGAGGTGCATTTCAAGCTGCCTCCCGGAGCAGGCGGAGTCGCCTACAAGTTGCCGGCAAATGTATTATTGTTCCGCGGCGATGGCCTGCACGTCGGGACGGTGGATGCGAACAGCCACGTCGCATTGAAGCCGGTGGAGATCGGCCGCGACTACGGTTCTGACGTTGAGATCGTTCGCGGCCTCGGCGCGAACGACAACGTCATCCTGTCTCCGCCTGATTCCCTCACAGACGGCCTTACCGTCCGTGTGGCGCACCCTGCTCGACCTAAGCGAGTGGCGAAGTTGTGAGCCGAACCCGTCTTGGCGCGATGTCCCTGGGCTTGGTCGCGAGCTTGTTGAGCGCATGCTCGCTTGCTCCGACGTACAAGCCCCCCGCGACCGAGGAGGTCACCCGCTACAAAGAAGCCGGCGATTGGGCGCCCGCTCAGCCCGCCGATGGCCAACAGCGCGGTCCGTGGTGGGAGGTATTCGGGGATTCGAAGCTCAACGATTTGGAAGCGCAACTCGATGCAGCCAACCCCGACCTGCAAGCGGCGGTGGCGCGCTTGGAGCAGGCGCGCGCCGTCGCGCGCCGGGACATTTCCAACGAGTTTCCAACACTCGGCTCCGGCGCCTCGGCAACGCGCGCGCGCAGCTCCGCCACGGCCCCGCTGGCAAACCTCGTCGGTAATGTACCGGTCACATCCAATGATTTTCTGGCCACGCTGAACCTGAACTGGGAAATCGACTTGTTCGGCCGGCTCCGCAACACGGCCGCCGCAGCGCGCGCCGCGGCGCAGAGCAGCGAGGCGGACACCGCCGCAGTCGCTCTGTCGTTGCAGGCCGAGCTGGCGAGCGAGTATTTCAGTCTGCGCGGCGACGACACCACCATTTCACTGCTTGCGGACACCATCCAGGTCTACGATCGCGCCTACGATCTCACGAGCAACCGTTACAATGAGGGGATTGCGGCTGCCACCGACGTGGATCAGTCTGACACACTGCGGCAAAACGCCCGCGCGCAGCTCGCCTCGGTGCGCCGCGACCGTGCACAGCTCGAACATGCGATCGCCGTCCTGCTCGGTGTGATGCCTTCGACGTTTGGGCTCGAGCCGGCACAACTCGCCAACTCCGTTCCCGCGCTCGCCAGTGGCTTGCCTTCGGCGCTATTGCAACGTCGCCCCGATGTGGCGCGCGCCGAACGGGCCGTGGCGGCGGCGAATGCGCAGATCGGCGTCGCGCGCGCCGCGTGGTTCCCCGTTTTCACACTGACGGGGGAGGGCGGCTTCCAGAGCATCTCCTCTTCGCAGTGGTTCAAGGCGCCGAGCCGCCTGTGGTCTCTCGGCCCCTCCGCAACGCTCCCGCTGCTCGATTTCGGCGCTCGCTCGGCGGCGAACCAACAGGCGCGCGCGAGCTACGACGAAGCGGTCGCGAATTACCGCAAGACCGCGCTCACCGCCTACCAGGAAGTTGAGGACAACCTCGCGGCTTTGCATCACCTCGCCGACGAGGTGACCGCCGATGAGGCCGCTTCGAAGTCGGCGGCGAGCGCGGCCACCCATTCCGACAAGCGCTGGGACGCGGGCGTCGCGGACTACATCGAAGTGACCACCACCCATACGGCAGCCCTGCAGGAGGAGCGCGACGCGATCTCCGCCCGAGTCCTGCAGCTCAACGCAACCGTCGCGCTGGTGCGGGCCACCGGCGGGGGCTGGACCGGGGACCGGATCGCTAACCAATAGCATGATGTGACCTATGCAGAACGGTCAGTGCGGCAGGGGCGCGCCCCGCGCCTCGACGGGCCAGCTGGAATGGACCGGCACCCGCGTGGACCTCGTGATCGGCTCGAACGCCCAGCTCCGCGCCCTCGCCGAGGTTTACGCGAGTTCGGACGCGCAGTCGAAGTTCGTGCAGGACTTTGTTGCCGCTTGGAACAAGGTCATGAATCTGGATCGCTACGACGTGGCCAGGTAGGCGACCAACTCCTCCCCAAACCTCGCCCGGGAATCGGTGCGCCGCAACCCGGGCGAGGGACCTTGGGCTCTGACTCGCCCGAATAGCACGCGATGAGTGCTCCCGCAATTATAGGGTGCCTATTGCGGCGCCTGCCTTTTTTTGTACTCCTCTCGGAGGGGCTGCTTCATTAGTTTTCCGGTTGGCTCGCGAGGGAGACTCTGCCGAAAGTCGAATTGCCGAGGGCATTTAATGGGCCCTAGCCCGTTCCGGGCATAGTCGCGAAGCTCCTCGGCTAATTCATTTCCGGCGGTGCTCCAATCGGCGGGTTGGACCACGGCAACCAGTCTTTCCCCCATTTCTTCGTCTGGTGCACCAAAGACAGCGACGTCCGCGACCTTCGGATGGGTGATGAGGAAGTTTTCGACTTCTTGGGGGTAGATGTTAACCCCACCAGAAATGACCATGAAGTGCTTTCGATCGGTTAAAAATAGATAGCCATCGCTGTCGAGGCGTCCAATATCGCCCAATGTGGCCCAGCCGTGCTGATCATAAGCGTCTGCAGTCTTTTTGGGATCGTTGTGATATTTAAACGTGGGGCCGTCCGCGAAATAGACGTTGCCTACTTCTCCAGTGGGAACTTCTTGACCAGAATCACCCGTGATCTTAACCGTCCCGAGGACTGCCCGCCCGACTGAGCCAGGTTTTTTCAACCACTCTTCAGCGGATAAAGCCGTAATGCCACACATTTCCGTTCCGGAATAGTACTCATGGACGATGGGGCCCCACCATTCGATCATCGCGCGCTTTATTGGTACCGGGCATGGCGCGGCCGCGTGGACGACAGCCTTAAGTGACGACACGTTTGCAGCTTGCCTGACCTCAAGCGGTAATTTGAGAAGCCGGACGAAATGAGTAGGGACGAAAGTCGCGTGGGTCACCCGGTGCTTTTCGATGAGCGTGAGCGACTCCTTTGCATCGAATTGATCCATGAAGATGACTGTTCCGCCGAGGCGCTGAATTGTCAGCGCCCATCGAAGCGGTGCCGCATGGTAAAGAGGCGAGGTTGACAGATATACGCTGTCGGCATTCATTCCGTACAGCGTCTCACCCATCTGTGTGAGTGGCGTTGGGTCGTCAATGGACCCGTCGGGGAGTGGCGGCTTGACGCCTTTCGGTCGACCCGTGGTGCCGGAGGAATACAGCATGTCGGCGCCCGGGTTTGGATGCGCGATCATGCCGGTGGGGAAAGGCGCCCTTGCGGTTCGCCAATTCAAAATGTCTCCCGACGCGAAGTCAGTAAAGAAGCTTCGGACGTGTGGCTTATTCTGCAAAGCGGCCATCGTCAATGGGGCCAGTCGACTGGACGCGATGACGATTTGTGCGCCTGAATCCTCAATGATGTAGCTGATGTCCGCCGCGCTGAGCTTCGTAGAAATCGTTGTGAGATACAGCCCGATCCGCTGAGCTGCCCATGCGATCTCGAATATGTCGAAGCCATTGTCGAGCAGGACCGCGATCACGTCACCGCGCGTGAGGCCAAGTGCGCGCAGAAGATGTGCGCCTTGATTCGCCAGTTCGTCCAGCGCTCGATAAGTCAGGATGCTTCCGGACTTCGCGCCAACGCAAGCCGTCTTGTCTGAAAAACTCGCCATTGGTGCGAGGTGCTGCATGACCATTCCTTGTTTCTGGTTTCTTCCGAAGGGTGTACCTCAACCCCCGGACCCGGTTGCCCCGTCACGCGCATCTCATGCAATTCGTGACTCGAGCGCAAGTCGAGAGCAAGGAATGTCAAAAGTGCCATCAACCCGGTGAAAGTGCCGGCACAAGTTTGCTCTAAGCTTTCCATCAACAGATTGGCGGAGAAGGCCAACGTGTCGAGACAACTTCCCGGGAGCGGCAAAAGTATGCGTACAGACAGCGAGCGAGTGTGGCTTTCGGCAATCATTTTGCTCGTCTCTGCAGGTGTAGCGAACGCGCAACAGGTGGCCGTTGATGCCAGCGCAGGCGGAGCACTCGATGAGATCATCGTGACAGCGCAGCGCCGCGCCCAGTCCATCATGGATGTACCCATAGCGATTACAGCCATAGCCGGCGATACCTTGGCCAAACAGGGCATCAACAACTCTGCCGATCTTGCCTCAGCCGTACCGAATCTTCAGGTAAGCAGCCCGTACGGCAGCACCCAGCCGAATTTCTCATTGCGGGGCGTGAGCGTTGCCAACGAATACAATTCCAACCAGGCATCGCCAATCGGCGTCTATATCGACGACGTCTATATCGCCGCGCGTACGAGCCAAGGCATGGGCTTGTTCGACCTCGACCGCGTGGAAGTGCTGCGCGGGCCGCAGGGTACCTTGTTCGGACGCAACACAACGGGTGGGGCTATCAACTTCATTACTAAAAGCCCTTCACTTTCCGGCGCCAATGGCTATGCCGAGGCCGGGTACGGCAACTTTAATACCTTTACGGCGCAAGGCGCGATTGAAGAAACACTGGTCGACGGCCAGTTGGGTCTCCGATTGGCGGCGAACTATGTAAAGGGCAACGGCCAGATCGAAAACATCTACCCGGGCGGCGAAGATCCTAATTCCCAGGACTCACGGCAGGTTCGCCTTTCCGTGCGGTTTAAACCGGGCGACGGCCCACTGGATGTAAAAATACGTGCCTACGCAGGCCGCGACAATCCAACCCAAGCCGCCGTTCACGGGATCGTACCCTACCGACAAGGCTTGGATTTCTTCCAAGTCAATGAAAACAGGATTGGCGAAAATCAAACGTCAGCCTCCGGAGTCGCGGCCGCCGTATCGCTTGCGTTGACGCCGGCTCTCACCTTGACGTCAATTTCCTCATTTGATATCGGGCGGCAGGAATTACAGCAGGCGGCCGACGGATCGCCACTGAATGTCTTGGATATCGATTGGCAATCTCACTTCAGACAGTACAGCGAGGAGGCACGAGTCAACTATTCAGTGACCGGGCTGAACCTGGTCGGTGGCGTTTATTACGGATGGGACCAAACCAACACCGACAATACTTTCAATATCGGCAGTGCACTCGGTCCTGGAGTTGACGGCGGATTCTTCCAGAATTATCGGCAAGTGCGCCACTCATCGGCTGTATTTATTCAAGGTGATTTCAATATCACGTCGAAACTTGTGTTTACCTTGGGCGCAAGGTACACGGAAGACAGAGCGCGATACGACGATGGGTACGCCAATTTGTTCATCGGCGGCCTCAACGACCCCCATGTACCGATCGCAAGCACCGTGCCATGCCCAGGCGCGCCGGGAACATGCGCCTATGATCCTAATGCGCGATTTGTCATCAATGGCAAGAATGACGCGCCCACAGGCCGGGCCGCCCTGAGCTACACGTTCGACAACAACTTGCTTACGTATGTCAGTTACAACCGCGGCTACCGTGCAGGGGCCTTCAACGGCGGCGGCTACACATCGTCATCCGGCATCACGTACATCAAGCCGGAGACCGTCAATGCCTACGAAACCGGCGTGAAAGGCCGCTTATTCGATAAGACGCTCACGCTGGCGGCGGCGGGCTTCTACTACGACTATAGCAATCAGCAGCTGCAAGACACCCGGCCAGGGCCAGTTTCATTTCTCGTCAACGCGCCCAAGTCCAAAATCTACGGTGTGGAAACCGAAGCCACCTGGCACGTTGTGCCGGACTTTACGCTACGTGGATCCTTCGGTTATCTCCATGCAACGTACTCCGAGCTGTTTCTTCAGAATACCAATCTCGCGGGCAACAAGCTTCCCTTCGCGCCGACGTGGACTGGGCAAGCGGGATTCGATTGGATCTTCGCACACGTCGGCGACGGCGCGGTGGCTCTATCTCCGCAAATCAGTCACGTGAGCAAGCAGTACTTTTCCCCGTTCAATGACGTCAATGCAGTTGGCTCCGCGCAGGAGAATTCCGAATTGGCGCAAGCCGCATTTACCAAAGTCGATGCATCACTCACTTGGGCGCGCGAGCATTGGTTGGTTCGCGCATGGAGCAACAACCTTTTCGACAAGGCAGTCTATGGCTATGGCCTCGATCTGAGAGGCGCCGGATTCCCCTACAATTTTCTCGTGCCCTCGACGCCACGCACATTCGGCGTCAGTGCGCGGTATTCCTTTTAACGATGTCGACATTATCGTCAGGCGTTGATATGAACCCCGATCTCAAGGATCCCGATCTCTATGTGGAACGAGTGCCACTCGAGGTCTTCGCGAAATTGCGAAATGAAGATCCGGTCTACTGGAATCCGGAGCGGGATGGTCCCGGTTTTTGGGCTTTGACTCGCCATGCGGACATTGTCCATGTCTCGACTCAACCCGGTCTCTTTTCTTCGGCTTACGAGAATGGCGGACATCGGATCTTCAATGAAAACGAAGTGGGATTGACGGGAGCGGGGGAGTCGGCGATCGGCATCCCATTCATCTCGCGCGATCCGCCGCTTCACATGCAGTACCGTAAAATCGTCATGCCGGCCTTGGCGCCGGGTCGGCTGTCGGGAATCGAGGAACGCGTGAAGGCGCGCTGCGCTCAGCTGATTGCAAAGATTCCGCTCAACGCGACGGTCGACGTGGTGCCGCTCTTGTCGGCCCCGCTACCGTTGTTGACGCTTGCCGAATTGCTCGATGTGCCGTCCGACATGTGGCTCAAGTTATATGACTGGACCAACGCGTTTGTCGGCGAAGATGATCCGGATTTCCGCCGGTCGCCGGAGTCGATGGCTGCGACTCTCGGCGAGTTCTTTGCGTTTGCGCGGGACCTGTTTGAGCGGCGGCGCGCAACCCCCGGTGTTGATCTTGCCAGTCTCCTGGCCAACGCGACGATTGACGGAGCGGCCGTTTCTTTCAACGAATTTGTTGCCAATCTCATTCTCGTTTTGGTGGGCGGCAACGAAACGACGCGGAATTCTTTGAGCCACAGTATAGTGGCGTTTGCAGACAATCCAGATCAATGGGAACGCGTACGGCGGGAACCGGCGTTGCTCCAAACGGCGGTTCGGGAGTTGGTGCGGTTTGCGAGCCCGGTGATGCATATGCGTCGCACCGCGACGGCTGACACGGAGATCGGGGGTAAGAGGATAGCGAAAGGAGACAAGGTTGTCCTGTGGTATATCTCGGGGAATCGAGACGGGAGCGTCTTCGAGCACCCGGATACATTTGACATTACGCGGCGGAATATCCCTCAATTAGGGTTTGGATCGGGTCAGCATGCATGCGTCGGCTTTCGCCTTGCAGAGATGCAACTTAGAATAGCCTTTGGACTCATTGCGGAAAAGGTGGCCAGATTCGAGATCGCCGCGCCGCCGCGTCGATTTCGGTCCAACTTCATCAATGGGCTCAAGAACTTGGATGTCAGGATGATTCCTCCCTGAAATCGGAGAGAGCTCATGAGCGCAGCAACCAAAGCATCGACCAACGAAGCCATTATCAGCGACATCCTCGGCCGGGCACCGGATGTCGAGCTGAGTTCTGAGGCCGATGGATGGCGGCTGTGCCGCTGGCGGCAGTTTGTGGGCACCTATAAATTACCCGCGCTGCCGGAACCGCTCTTCGTGGTTCATATTGCTGGCAAACCCCACGTGCGAACTTGGGAAAATGGTGCTTGGAGCGCAATTAGTTCGACTCCGGGCTGCGCGACCATGGTGCCGGCGTCGCAATCGACTGGCTGGTTGGTGGACGGTGAATTGGATGTTGTGACCCTCAGCATTGCCGCCGCGGGCTTGAAATCCACCACCGTGTCGGAGCCATTTCGGCGCATGCGCTTCGCGTTCGCGGATCCCTTGGGGGTGGCATTGTCCCGGCAGGTGCTGGCCGAGCTCTATGCGCCGCAGGCCCCGGAACGCGACTTGTACGTCACCGCGCTCGTGAACGCACTAAAAGCGCACATCCTACGCGGATCCAGCACCGCAGGATGTGCCGACATTCCGACCGCCGGATTTTCGGCCTATCGCTTGCACCACATCCTGAATGTGGTCTCGCAGCATCCTGAAGTCACTTACACCCTCGACGAAATGGCAGCCGATGCCGGGGTCACGCCTTCCCATTTTTGCCGTGTTTTTCGTAAAGCCACGGGTCAATCACCCCATCACTACGTGATGAAGATGAAACTCGATCGCGCGCAGCAGATGCTGGCCCAGTCGCAGATGCAACTGTCGAGCATCGCCGACTGCCTGGGGTTCACGAGCCAGAGCCATTTCACGCGAGCTTTCCGCCAACACGCCGGAAAAACACCCACCGAATATCGGCGTCAACACAGCGGCAGTAGTCGATGACGAGTTTGTGCGGCTTCGAAAATTTGATGCTACCCGACACGACCCTGTATGCGGGCAATGAGCCGCTCAAAACTACAGATGTCGAGCACGACGAAGATCCTTGCTCGGGCGCCGTGTTTACCGACATCCCAATCGCATCGATGGCGGACGTCGATGCCGTCGTTTCGGCAGCCAACGGGCCCGAAGGATTGGAGCCGTACTTGGAGCCCAAGTCGGTTGTCATGGCCCTGTCATGACCATTGCTAGCGCTTTCTTATCGCGACGGAGCGGTCAGCATGGAAATTAGAGCGGCCGTGGCACGGCATGCGAATCGGCCATTTACCATTGAGCGGGCGGACCTCGAGGCGCCGCGCAACAATGAGGTGTTGGTAAGAATCCACGGAGTCGGCTTATGCCACACCGATCTGATTGCGCGCTCTCAGTTCATTCCGATTCCCTTGCCCGCGGTGTTGGGCCACGAGGGCGCGGGTACCGTCGTGGCGGTCGGTTGCGATGTAATGAAAGTACGGGTCGGCGACCGGGTCGTTCTGGGGTTTTCGAGCTGTGGTGCCTGTGCGCGCTGTGCTGAAGACTTGCCATCGTATTGTCGGCACTTTCCGGCATTAAATTACACGGGCGCCCGCCCGGATGGCTCATCGGGGATTCGTATTGATGGGAAAGCGACTTCTGCCAATTTTTTCGGCCAATCCTCCTTTGCCACGCACGCGCTGTCGCATGAGCGCAATATCGTCAAAGTGGAGGATACCGAGGTGCCGCTCGAGATCTTAGGACCTCTGGGCTGTGGCTTCCAAACGGGTGCCGGCGGCGTCATGAGATCACTCGCCTGCCGGCCCGGGTCGTCGATAGCGATTTTTGGCGGTGGTCCGGTGGGCTTGGCCGCGGTCATGGGCGCGGTGATTCAACAATGCGCTGTCATCATTCTCATAGAGCCGATTGCCGCACGGCGGCAGATGGCGAAAGCATTGGGGGCAACCCATGTCATCGATCCCACTGTGGAGTCCGTTGGCGAGGCGATTCGCGCCATTCAGAATGACGGTGTCGAATTTGCCTTCGAGACCAGTGGCCGTGAATCGGTCGTGGAAATAGCGCTCAATTCTCTCGGCAGCCACGGCCTGCTCGGCCTGGTGGGCGTGCCGCCGCAAGTCGACAGCAGCTTGAAGATCAATCTCGCGGCACTCATCACCTATGGCCATCGAATTCACGGCATCATTGAGGGAGATAGCGATCTCGATCGGTTCATCCCAGAGCTGATCGAACATTACAAAGCGGGTCGCTTCCCCTTGGACAAACTCATCACGACGTATCCGCTCGACCACATCAACGATGCGATAGCAGCACAACATCGGGGCGAATGCGTCAAAGCCGTTTTAATTCCCTAAAGGCCCGTCTTACATCGTCATCAGGGATTAAATAATCATTATGAAAGTCAGCGGTCTTGCGGCGATCGTAACCGGAGGGGCGTCTGGTTTAGGTGGCGCTGTTGCGCAACTGTTGGCGGACGCCGGCGCGAAAGTGACGATATTCGACCTCAACGAGCAACTCGGCGCGGCGAAAGCCGCGCAAATCAAGGGTCATTTCATCGCCGTCGATGTCGTCGACGAGGTCGCCGTCGAAAATGCTCTCCAGGAAGCCCAAATCATTAACGGTGCTGCAAGAATTCTCGTCAACTGCGCGGGGATTGGATCTCCTGGCAAAGTGATTGACCGTAACGGCAATCCCATCCCGCTGTCGACGTTTGCCCGCATCGTGAACATCAATCTCGTCGGCACGTTCAACGTGCTCTCACAATTCGCCGCTCGTCTTCACGGTGTGGAATGCGGTGACGAAGAGAGAGGCGTCGTGATCAACACGGCGAGTGTCGCGGCTTATGACGGACAAATAGGCCAGGCGGCCTATGCGGCCTCGAAGGGCGGCATCGTCGCCATGACACTTCCGATCGCCCGCGAGTTGGCGCGCTTCCGCATTCGGGTGATGACGATCGCGCCTGGGATCTTTCTCACGCCGCTCCTCGAATCCCTATCTCAGGAAGTGCAGGACTCCCTGGGTAAGCAAGTGCCGTTTCCGAGTCGCCTGGGGCAGCCTGACGAGTTCGCGCTTCTGGTCGAATCAATCATCCGCAACCCGATGTTGAATGGAGAAACGATTCGGCTGGATGGTGCGATTCGCATGGCGCCGCGATGAGCGAGATGCATTCAGGCCGCGCGGCCGACATCGCCGCCAGGGTCGAAGCCTTTGTGCGGCAAGTAGTAGTGCCCTATGAAACCGACCCGCGTCGCGATCATCATGGGGGGCCGCTCGATACGCTCGTGACAGAGCTCAAGGGGCTGGCTCGGAAGGCAGGCGTCTTGACCCCGCACATTTTGGCGGATGGGTCTCATCTGACGCAGCGGGAGACTGCCATCGTGCTGCGCATGACGGGCCTCTCGCCGTTGGGGCCCCTCGCGTGCAATACCGCGGCGCCCGATGAGGGTAACATGTACCTGTTGGGCAAAGTCGGCAGCCCGGCCATTCAAGAGCGATTTCTCAAGCCATTGATCAGCGGCCGCTCGCGCTCGGCATTTTTCATGTCCGAGCCCGCGGAGGACAATGGCGCGGGTTCCGACCCGTCGATGATGAAGACGACGGCGATCGCCGATGGCAGCCATTGGGTGGTCAACGGACGTAAGGCCTTCATCACCGGCGCGCAAGGCGCGCAGATCGGGATCGTCATGGCAAAATCGGCCGACGGAGCGTGCATGTTCTTGGTCGATCTGCCGAATCCGGCGATCCACATCGAGCGCGTCCCGAACACGATCGATAATTCGATGCCGGGCGGTCATGCAATTGTAGATATTCGCAATCTGCGCGTCTCCTCCGAGCACATGTTGGGCAACAGCGGCGACGGCTTCACCTACGCACAGGTCCGCTTGAGCCCCGCCCGCCTGTCGCATTGCATGCGTTGGCTCGGCGCCTGCACCCGCGCCCACGAGATTGCGGTCGGCTATGCCAATCGGCGCTTGGCGTTCGGCAAAACACTCATCGACCACGAGGGGGTTGGCTTCATGCTTGCCGAAAACCTGATCGATCTCAAGCAAGCCGAGCTAATGATTGATTGGTGCGCCGCGGCGATTGATTCGGGCTCACTGGCAACGACTGAAAGCTCGATGGTCAAAGTGTCGGTGTCGGAAGGACTGATGCGCGTCGCGGATCGGTGCGTGCAAGTCATGGGTGGCTCCGGGCTCACGAGTGACACCATCGTGGAACAAGTATTTCGGGAGATCCGCGCATTTCGGATCTATGACGGCCCCACCGAAGTGCACAAATGGGCGCTCGCCAAGAAGATCAAACGCGAATGGGCGACGGCACACCCATGAACAATTCGACCAACGAGGATTATGTAGGGACGACGCCGGTGCGAGCGACTCATCGCCTGGACGAAGCCGCCCTCGAGGCGTGGATGCGCGGCAACGTAACAGGCTTTGCGGGGCCTTTGAGTATCGAGCAGTTCAAGGGAGGCCAATCAAATCCGACTTACAAACTTATGACCCCCAATGCCCGCTACGTGCTGCGGCGTAAGCCGTCAGGACCGCTCGTGGAAAATGCGCACGATGTAGAACGCGAGGCGCGAGTGCTGCAAGCGCTCGGTCAAGCCGAATTTCCGGTGCCCGCGGTCTATGCCGTCTGTACTGATGAAGCCATCATCGGCTCGAAGTTCTTCATCATGGAAATGGTGGAGGGGCGGATTTTTTGGGACGCCACGTTTCCGCAGGTCGGTAATGCGCAGCGACCCGCGTATTTCGACGCAATGAATGACACGATAGCGCGCCTTCACTTGCTTCAATATAGTGCCGTCGGCCTCGCGGATTACGGCAAACCGGGCAATTATTTCGCGCGGCAAATCGGTCGCTGGTCAAAGCAGTATCTTCAGGATGCGGACGCCGGGCGCGATCCCAACATGGATGCTCTCATGGAATGGTTACCCGCCAATATCCCGGCCGACGATCAAGCCAGTCTAATCCACGGGGATTTTCGCTGCGACAACATGATATTTCACCCGAGCGAGCCCCAAGTGCTCGCGGTGCTGGATTGGGAGTTGTCCACCATCGGGCATCCGCTGGCGGACTTTGCGTATCACGCGATCATGTACCGAATGCCTCCGGACATCGTTGCCGGGCTGGTGGGGGCCGATCTTTCCAGCCTCAACATTCCATCGGAAGCCGAATACATAGCTGCTTATTGCGCGAAGACGGGACGGACGTCAATTCCATCCTATGATTTCTACATTGCGTTCAACTTCTTTCGACTGGCTGCGATTTTCCACGGCATCAAAGGCCGCGTCATCCGCGGCACAGCTGCTTCGTCGCATGCGAAGGAGCGAGCCGAAAGTTTCCCGACGCTCGCACGGCTGGCGAGTAAGAGTATGGCGGCCTGCCGATGAGCGAAACCGTGCTATTTGCCGTCGAAGGTTCGATCGCCCGATTGACTCTTAATCGTCCGACTCGCGGCAATGTCATTGATCTCGAAATGGCGCGTGCACTGTTCAAAGCGGCCATCCGTTGTGACATTGATCCGGCTATTCGCTGTGTGGTACTCACTGGGGCCGGCAACATGTTCTGCGCCGGCGGTGACCTGGCGGTGTTCAGCGGAGCTGGCAAGCAGGTCCCGGCGCTGCTCAGTGAACTCGCCGGCACTCTCCACATGGCCATCTGCCGGCTCATGCGCATGCCGAAGCCCTTGGTAGTCTTGGTCAACGGGCCGGCCGCCGGCGCCGGATGTAGTCTGGCTATTTCAGGCGATATCGTCTTGGCTGCGCCTGCAGCGCATTTTACCGTCGCTTACACGGCAATTGGCCTCACGCCGGATGGGGGCATGAGCTGGCTGTTACCCCGGCTAGTGGGGCTGCGCAAGGCGCAGGCGATGATCCTGACGAATCGTCGCGTCAACGCCTCGGAAGCCGAAGCGATGGGGCTGATCACGCGTGTGGTGGCTGAGGGTGCATCAGACGCCGAAGGCAATGCAATCGCCGACACGCTGTCGCGCTCGGCAACCTCTGCGTTGGGTGTGGTGCGCGCGTTGCTCCTCGACAGCTCGTCCGAGATGCTCGAGGCGCAATTGGAAAAGGAAGCTCGCGCCATCACCGCGGCCGGCGGCAATGCTGAAAGCGAGGAGGGTATTGCAGCCTATAGCGAGAAGCGAAGACCGAATTTCAGGAGGACAAACTTATATGGCTGATGCCTTTATCGTCGATGCGGTGCGCACAGCAGGGGGTCGGCGCAATGGCAAGCTCGCTGCCTGGCATCCCGCCGACCTTGCGGGGGGAGGTATTGAATGCGCTATTGGCGCGTTCCGGCGGCGCGTCCGCCGCGCTGATCGTGAGCGAGCGTGCACTCAAGAGCCATGATCTGTCGCCCATCGCCCGCATTCACAGTTTTGTGGTAACCGCCGGCGATCCGGTCATCATGCTGGAAGAGCCGATCCGCGCAACCCAAATAGCATTGGAAAGGGCCGGCCTAAAGATTGACGACATCGATCTGTACGAAGTCAATGAAGCATTCGCGCCGGTCCCACTGGCTTGGTTGAAAGCGCTTCACGCGGATCCGGCCAAACTCAATGTGAACGGCGGAGCAATCGCGCTGGGCCATCCGTTGGGAGCTTCGGGCACGAAGCTCATGGCCACGTTAGTCCACGCCCTGCGATCCCGAGGCAAGCGCTTCGGATTACAGACCATGTGTGAAGGCGGCGGAATTGCCAACGTCACCATCGTGGAGGCATTGGACGCGTGACGCGCCAGCGCGCAGCACTCGCGTGCGACCTCATCATTGCAAGCGAGCGGGCGATTTTTGCCCTGCCGGAGCCGCGAGTGGGGATTGCGAGATTTCGGAACAGACTCTGGCGTGGGTACCACCATCGCGCTGAAGCGGACAAATAAGAATTGGTAATGAAGATAGTACCCGCCACAATACGTTCGCGACGCTGGACGGTGAGTTGAAATTCTGCAATCCCGGAAATTGTCTAAGGACATGATCGGACGTGATTGGCGCCCCCCTGGCCGTTGACCGCATGATGCGGAGAACCAACCTCGGCGCCGATCGGAGGTTAGAGTTAGAGTCGCACGACGTTCAGCTGGCCGGCGACATCTAGTGGGGGCCGTTACAACTCTTCGTATCGATGGGGTTCCATTGCGAGCGTTGCAATATTCGGCGGTCTGCCGAAACGGGCTCGCGCGGTGAAACTCAGCAACAAGATGCCGAGACTGATTACTCCGAAGATGAGCGGCATTCGCTGGTCGGGGATGAAGGCCATCGCCAAAACGATGCCGAGCATGCCGGCTATCGCCAGATAGGTCAGATACGGATACGCCCACATGCGGATGCCGAGTCGCGCCGGATCCTCCCGTTCCAGTCGCGCGCGCAGGCGCAGCTGCGAAAACGCGATCAACACGTAGACGAATATCGCCACCGTTCCATACGAATTGACGAGAAAAGAGAATACCGTGTCCGGCGAGACGTACGACATAACCACTGCGCCATAGCCGAACAACGTTCCGAGAAGAATGGCCCGCGACGGCACGCCATTGCGGCTGAGCTTGGCGAGACCTTCGGGAGCATCGCCGCGCCGGGTCAGGGCGAACAGCATGCGCGAAGACGCATACAGACCCGAATTCAACGCTGACAGCACCGCAGTGAGGACCACTGCGTTCATGATCTGCGCCGCGGCGGGAATTCCCATCGCATTGAGCGCGCTGACATAGGGCGTGGTGATTCCCGCCGAATTCCAAGGCACGAGGCACACCACCAGGAGAATCGAACCCACATAGAAGAAGAGGACGCGCCTGATCACCGAGTTCGTCGCCTGAGCAACCGCTTTCGCGGGCTCGGCCGCTTCAGCCGCTGCGATCGTGACGATCTCGGCGCCAAAGTAAAAGCCCGTAGCCGCCACCGCGCCGGTCAGGATTGGTAGTATGCCGTTCGGGGCAAAGCCGCCATGCGCGGTGAGGTTGGCAACGCCATGGACAGACCCCGGCCACAGGCCCAGGACGTACATGCCCCCAAGCAGCAAGAAAGCAACTATCGCCGCAACCTTGATCGAGGCGAACCAGAACTCGAACTCGCCATATGACCTTACCGAAATGAGATTCGTCAGGGTCAGCGATATCAGCAACGCCAAACTGATGAACCACGCCGGTACGTTGGGCAACCAGAAGCGTATCAGCCCGGCTCCGGCGACCGCCTCGAGCGCCACGACGATGACCCAGAAATACCAGTACATCCAGCCGGTCAGAAAACCCGCCAGCTCACCCAGCCGTGGCCGGTCGCTCCAAGCCAGACGCGCGTATTCGTAAAATGAACCCACCGCCGGCAGTGCGACGGCCATTTCGCCGAGCATGCGCATCACCAGGACGACCAGCAGTCCTGTGATGATGAAGGAAAGGACGGCCGCGGGCCCCGCCGCCTTGATGACCACACCGCTGCCGACGAACAGACCGGCGCCGATGACCCCGCCAAGAGCGATCATCGTCATGTGCCGCTGCCTCAAGGCATGGCGCAGCCCGCTTGAAGGCGCAGGAGCGCTTTTCACGGCAGGTTCCGAGAGAGTCTCGGCAATCGGCTGACTATCGCTCACATATCATCCCGGGCTCGGCCAGTGGAGCAAGAGTGTATCCGACAAGTGGCGGCATGATTGCGCTTATACTGGCTGGGACTGTATCGTCTGGCCACCGCACGACACCAGCGGCCGCGCTCAATCGCCGCTGGTGACCAGGTGGCGTGCCAGATGCTCCGCGTGATTGCGCAGTTCCGTGGCGGCGGTCGCCTCCCAGTGCGCGGCGCGCAACAAGGGGCCTAGGCTGTGGGTAGTTTGGGCTATCGTGCGGTGGTGATCGGCCGGCTTCCTATTTCGCCACATCAAACAGCGTTGTCCCCTGCATCGTAAAGACAAGCCGGTCGTTCTGGTTCCAAAGTTCCGACTTCGACAACAGGATTCCTGTGCGGCCGGATGGCGACTTACTCGAGCGGAGCACCTCGAAGCGAAGGGCCACTTTATCTTCGGGACGGACGGGATGAAGCCACTTTATCGAATCGATCCCAGATGAACCGAATGATTCGGATCCGGCCAAAACGTTTTGCACCATCAATTCCATTGCAATGGCGCACGTGTGCCACCCGCTTGCTATTAACCCTTTCCATCGTCCCTCGCTTGCACGTACTGGATCGACGTGAAACCACTGGGAATCATAGCGCGATGCAAACTCGATCATCTCTTTGGCAGTGACGAGGCGAGGGGGCGTCCGAATTACGAAGCCTGGAATGAGGTCAGAGAAGCGCACGGATATTTCCTTGTGGTTGCCGGATCCGATTACATTGGATGACAATATATCGTAGCGCTCAAGTGGGATGGGTGAATATGAAAGCGATCGCTATTGAGACCCGAGCATGCGCTCAATGACCTGACGAGCACGAATCCCACCGGTGTCAATGCTGAACGCCTTCAACTTGAGAGCGGGATTCCGTAGAATCGAACGTTGCTGTGCTTCGAGGACCGCGACGTCCTCCATAAATACGCCACCTTGCTGCTGTTTGAGGCGGGCGGTGAATCCGGCGTCGGCGATGTCAAAATTCCGAGCCATTCCCCAGAAGTAGTGGCTGGTGGTGTCACTTTCCGGCGTCATCGCGTCGATAACAAAGCCCCGCACGCCTTGGTCGTGTGCCTCGATCGATGCTCCGGCGGCAACGGGAGCCACGCCTACATCGATGATCACGGAGGACGGCGCTAGAAAATGGCAAATTTGCCACCTATCAACCGGACCGTCCTTTTTCAAGGCGTTTCGCCAAAAAGGTGGCGCGTCAATGTTTGCCATCCAACGCGTGACGACAACTTCGTTGCCTTCGGCATGCGTGTCGATCGGCGCACTGAGAATGTCGAGCTGACCGATGGATCCTTGGTGTACATAGGTTTCGTGGGTGAGGTCCATCAAGTTGTCGATTATCAATCGGTAGTCACACATGATATGGTAATAGGCGCCATCGAACGTCCAATTTGGATGAGAACACGGCCAGAAGTCGGGAATTAAGACCGGATCCGCGCGGTCCTCGTCACCGATCCAAATCCATACGAATCGGTGCCGCTCAACGATCGGATAGCTCTTCGTGCAGATGCTCTTGTGAACACGCTCCGTTCGCACCGGCATCTCAACGGCCTGGCCATCAGAGTTGATTAGTAAGCCGTGATACCGGCAGCGGATGTTATCTCCCTCCTTTATCCCGAGGGAAAGCGGCAAAAGCCGATGGGGACACGCGTCGCGTAGTCCGACGACAGTGCGGTCGAATTTTCGATAGAACACAATCGGTTCGCCGCAAATTATTCGAGCGACTGGCGCCTGATCGATCTCATTGTCCCACCCCGCCACGTACCACTGATTTTTGACGAACACAACGGACACCCCTCAATTAAGGCTCGTGGTGCAGCATTTACTCCGAATCAACCACGTCTGTGAGCGTAGGACAGCAAGGTGTATCTAACTTGGACGGCATTCTATCTCCACCCGGCATGCGCGGGTGTTGTGGCGCCGCAATAGTGTTGCAATGGAATTGAGAAGACTATAATGTTACCGTTCACATGATACGACAAACCGGTACAATGTTCATCTGAGATGAGAGCGAGAAATACATGCCCAGAGAATCGCTGAGGAAGCTGTTGACGGGGGCCAAAAGCTGCGTCGTGGCGCCGTGTGTCTACGATTGTGCCTCGGCTCGCGCTGTGGAGATGGTGGGCTTTCCAGCCATGATGCTGAGCGGCGGGGAGGTTTCCATCGCAATGAACGGCGTCATCGACTATGGGTTCAACAATCTGACTGACCTTGAATGGATCACCAGCAGAATCAGTCAGACGTCGCCTCTGCCTCTCGCGGCGGATGTCGAGGATGGGTTTGGCGGTCCACTGGCGGTTTATCGGGCCTGCAAGCGAATGGTTCGCGCAGGCGCAAGCGCACTTCAGCTTGAAGATTCCAGCGACATGGAGGAAGCCACGAGCCTGCTTCCCCGGGAGCGATACTACGAAAAGGTCCGGGCGGCGCTGGCCGCTCTCGCAGGGACCGACTGCATCCTGATCGCGCGGACCAATGCCGATCCGGCGACCGAACTCGAAGAAGGAATCGAGCGCTGCCGGAAGGCGGTAGAACTTGGCGCACAGATGACCACCGTGGTGAAGTTGAGCAATCTGGACGATGCAAAATATGTGGCGCGGAAGGTATCCGGGTGGAAGATGTATCCGGATGTCGCCGGCAAAAATGGTGTGCCGGAAGTCACCGTCGAGGATATTTATCCGCTGGGTTTCAATTTCCTGACCATGCACTACACGCTGAAGGCGGCGATGGACGGCATGCTGGAGCACGGAAAGAAAAACTTTGCGCAGCAAGGAAGTTTGTATACGTGCGACAAGAAAGATGCCACGGGGATAGACGGCGCGAGCGCGACCCCACTTTTTGATCCCCGAGGCTACATGGAACTCGAGGGGCGATTTAGTGCGAAGAAGAAGGAGTACACGATCGTCGGACACCAGGTAGACGATTACCCAACCGGGTTTGTGAAAACACCGATCGAGGACAGGTTCTAACGGTCTCTCGGCAACGGTGGTCTCTGGGAGCGGAATCTGGCGCGGACCCTCGGTAGTACGTTCTTGCCTCAGCGCAGCGAAGGTAGCGACGCCATCGGCAAATAGGCCAGCCGGCGATCGCCGCGCGCCGTGATATAGAGTGTTCCTTCCATTTCTAGCGCTCCGCACGAGTAATTGATGAGCTCGTTGCCGGATCGGGTGACCAATGCCGTCACAGTCGCACGCACAGGATCAATGCGTGCGATGATCCAAGGTTGAGGGCATTCCGGGCCGTCGCAGGCCGCAATCTTTGCGACATTGCTCCGCTGCCCGGCTACGAAGAGGGAGCCATCGGGCGCTCGTTTGATGTTGTCGGGGAGAAATTCAAGACGGATGTCGTGCCGGACGCCTGTCCGCCGGTCGAATATCACGATCGCACGGCCACTCCAGGCGCTGACATAAATTGTGGCCTCATCCGCGCTGATCTCGAGCCCATTTGCTCCTGAGATGCCCCCAGCATCAACGGGGCTGAAGCCGCGGCCGGAATGCCACTCCCATAGCGAGCCGGTGTCTTCGCCGCGACCCATTTTGACCCATGCCTCCTTATCGCGCGGATCGTAGAAGCTGCCGACCAATAGGCCGCCATCGGCCATGGGGACGACCGCGTTTGGACGGGTTCCGGGCGGGGCCGGCACACAGCCGACCCACGACGCCGTCGGCACCGGTCCTCTCGCGTCTATCTTGAAAATCTCGATCGCAAACCGATCACCATGATTGGCGGCGTACAGCGTGTGCTGTCCGTCAGGGCCTGCGCGAAGGTTGATTCCATCGATTGACATCGTCGCAAGGTCGGGCGGTTCTGCCCGCTCGCCGATACCGCCAGCGGCCGGACGCATCTGCGGCATGCCAATCGGAAATAGGATGGCCGCGCGCTTCGTGCGGCCGTCAATGATGTATAGGTGCGCCGGCGAGCCGATGTTCAAGCCGCTGGACACCAGCCAGCGAGTACCAGGGATATGCGCCAAGTCCTCGCTGGCGGTGGGACCACAGATATAACTGAGCCCATTGCTTGGCGCGCAAGAGTACTTTGCCGGCGGCATCGTCTCCGCGTGGGCGATGGAAACCGCGCCCGTTCCGGCAATTCCCCCCTTGGCCTTGGCGTTAGAGACTCGCTTCACCAGCCCCCTCGATGTTGCTTGTCGATTCTAGCGATATGAATCGGATGAGCGTTCGCGACAGCACGTCCTACCATAAAAGTTTCCGCGCGTCGGCAAACTTCCAATGTTTCGTTGACATGTTGCAGCCGAACTAGTATATGATACCGGTCACATCAATAACAAAGCACTTTCGATCATGTTGAGTCGACGTGATGTCTGCGACGGGGGGCTTTTGATTGGGTGTGTCACGCGTGCATTTCTGGGCGATTGCCGGTCCGGCTTCTTCTGGCGGGAAGCTGCCGTGGGTGGATTCCACCGCCCTTTGTAGGCGCCGAACGCGCCACTCCCATCTCCTGCAAACACCGCGCTCGGATTCTGGCCTCAACATGCGTTTTGTCGAAAAAAAATGATACCGGTATCAGAGAAGGTCGGGCTTTCTTGCGGGCCGCCGGAGCTCTCGGGAGGTCGAACATGAACCAAAGAAGGGGAGCGGCGATGTCATTCGAGCTGCGTAAATCAAGATTCGAAATTTCTTCCCAATCGGCCACGATTGCGCGGGCGCATCGCGGGGCGTTGGGGTGGGTGGTTGCGATCGGCGTACTGGTCGCTGCGAATGGAACGGCAGCCCCGGTGGAACTGACCGCGGAACCGGTTTCCGCGCAATCCGCCGGCGGCTCACCGAAATCCGAGGAACTCGCCGAGATCCAGGTGACCGGTACTCGCATCGTGGGCGGTGGCTACGATGCGCCAAATCCGATCACCACGGTGAGCGCCGCCCGACTCGAGGAACTTGCGATCACCGACATAGGCGAGGCGCTAAATCGCATCCCCTCATTCAGAGCAACGCTGACGCCGCAGACGACCGAGGACGGAGCTCCAACCAATTTGGGCCAAAGAATCGTCGATCTTCGAGGTCTGGGCGCGAATCGAACCCTCGTTCTGGTTGACGGCCGAAGGTTTGTTCCGAGCAATTCCCAGGGCACGGTCGATTTGAACAATATTCCGACCAATCTCATCGACCGGGTGGAAGTCGTCACCGGGGGGGCCTCGGCGTTGTACGGCGCCGACGCTGTCGCAGGTGTGGTCAACCTGATTCTCGACAAGAAGTTCAGTGGACTGGACCTGGAGTCCTCATTTGGACGCAGCCAAGCAGGTGATAAAGATACGGTTTATCTTTCCTTGAAGGGTGGAACAGACTTCGGCGGTGGAAACGGTCATCTTATCGTGGGCGCGGAATTCGAGAACGACGATGGAACCGGGGGCTGCAGTTCTCGCGACTGGTGCAATCAGAACACGAACATACTTGCAAATCCGACACCGGGCGTAAACGGTCTGCCCGCCAACTTGAGGTTGTCGAACCTCTTCGCCGTGAATTCACCGAACGGCCTGATTATCTCCGGGGCCCTGGCGGGAACAACTTTCACACCAAGCGGCAGCCCGACGCCTTTCAACTATGGGAAGCTGCCTGGATTCGTATTCATGCAGGGCGGAGATTCTGACAACGGCAAACAGCTTTGGCTGGAAGGCGCTCTGGTTTCAGTGCCGGTCCAGCGCGATAACATTTTCGGCCACGCCGACTATGATTTCTCGAGCAGCATCCAGGGATTTGCGGAACTGTCATATGGCCGTGTCACTGCGAAGTCCGATATGATTCCTCCGATTGAATTTCCCACGTCGATTTCGGTAAACAATCCCTACATACCCGCGAGCATCCGGCCGGCGATGCTTGCAGACGGTGAGACCAGCTTCCTGCTCAAACGGCAGAACAACGATTTCGGCGATCTTCTTGGGAAATCCAACGACGTAACCACCCGTTTCGCAGCGGGACTGAAAGGCACTCTGGGCGATACGTGGCATTGGGACGCCTACTATCAGTACGGTCGGCACACGAACGACTCGCAGATCGCGAACAACCGAATCAACGCAAACTGGGCACAAGCGGTCGACGCCGTCCTGGCACCCAACGGACAGATTGTCTGTGCGTCGACGTTGACCAACCCGGGCAATGGCTGCCACCCGGTGGACCTCTTCGGATCGAACCAGTCACTCCCGGCGGCGAAGGCTTATGTGAACGGTACCTCCTGGCAGACGCGCGTTCTCACGGAGCACGCCGCTGCCGCGAATATGAGCGGATCTCCGATCAGGGATTGGGCCGGACCGGTGTCCATCGCCGGCGGACTGGAGTTTCGGCGGGACACGGCCGACGGCGCCGTCGACCCAATCTCAGCCATGCAGGGTTGGTGGAACAATACCAGCACCCCGATATCCGGATCCGTTCAGGTCTCAGAGGCATATCTCGAG
>Ga0137409_10001615_pt1 | contig 24374 bp, 25 predicted proteins | sample CZODoug1_16funga_FD_122059 | JGI IMG/M metagenome (GOLD analysis project Ga0137409, IMG submission 122059) | Vadose zone soil fungal communities from Angelo Coast Range Reserve, California, USA - CZODoug1_16fungal (Hybrid Assembly) | ecosystem: Environmental > Terrestrial > Soil > Vadose zone...
GCTGTAGTAGTGGAAATTGGTGTGAAAGTCGCTCGATACCGGCAGCTTCAGCTTTTGCGCGGCGGTGAGTGCCGACCAGCCGAGCGGCCCCTCGGTCACGATGTGCACGATGTCCGGTCGTTTCAGCGACCACAGGCGCATGAGCGCCTGCTTGGCCGGCAACCCCATCTTGAGCGCGTCGTAGCGCGGGATCGGCACGCCCTGCTTGAGGACCTCCTCGAAGTTCGGCTGGCTTGCCGGGTTTTCGTCCCGGTACTGGCGCGGACGGACGAGCTGCACCTGGTGCTGCCGGTTCTGCAGGCCTGCCACCATGCGCCCGATGGTCATCGCCACGCCGTTGATCTCCGGCGGATAGGTTTCCGTGACGATCGCAATGCGCAGGTTGCGCAGGGTCGTAGGCAACTGTTGCAGCAGGATTTGTGCGCTGTCCATGCCGTGCAGCATGAACTGCTACCGAGAAAATACCGTGAAGATTTAGTGATCTTTCGGTGACATCTCAGATCGCCGTTGAAACGCCGCTTCCAGTGCCTTGATCGGCCACGGCGTCATTTCGTCGCAAAAAAAATGCAATGCGATCGTGACACGACACGGTTGCTACAATTGCCGCTGTCACCTGTTACAAGTGGAGGAAGACATGCTCAAGGAATTCCGGGAATTCGCGGTACGCGGCAACGTCGTGGACATGGCGGTCGGCATCATCATCGGCGCGGCCTTCGGCAAGATCGTGGACTCGCTGGTGAAGGACCTCATCATGCCGCCGATCGGCCTGCTGCTGGGCAAGGTGGACTTCGCCAACCTCTTCGTCGTTCTCAGAGAGGGCGCGCAGGCCGGCCCCTACCTCTCCGTGGAAGTGGCGCAGAAAGCGGGCGCCGTCACTTTCAATTACGGCTTGTTCATCAATACCCTGATCTCGTTCGTGATCATCGCCTTTGCCGTGTTCCTGCTGATCCGCACGATCAACCGGCTCAAGCAGCAGGAGGAAGCAAAACCGACCGCAGCCCCGCCTGAGGACGTCCTCCTCTTGCGCGAAATCAGGGATGCATTGAAAAAATAAGCTCGGGCGCTAGGTTCCGACGACGCCCCCGTCATCCTTGCGAATGACGACCGTCGCCGAGCGCGGCCGGCCACCGGAGGGCCCGTCGGGCCAGGCACTTACTGCATGCGGCTGCGCCGGATCGCTGCGCTCGCTCGAGGTTTCGCCCGGATGCTGGATGTTGATGAACAGGGTGGTGCCGTCCGGCGTCCCCGCCATCCCGGTGATTTCGCAGCCCGAGGGCCCGGTCAGAAAGCGGCGGATCTGCCCGGTTCGGACATCCGCGCACAACATCTGATTGTTGCCCAGGGCGGCATAGTCCCCCCGATTGAGGACACTGGTCGAGACGTCGGTCTGGATCCACAGTCGCCCGCCGCGATCGAACCACAGCCCGTCGGGGCTGCCGAATGCATCGCCTTGGATGTTGCCGTGCTTGTTGGGATCGGGCAGTTTCGGGTCGCCGGCAAGCACAAATAGGTTCCAGTTGAAGCGAGTCGCAGCGGGATCCCCTCCCCGCTCGTTCCAGCGGATGATGTGGCCGAATGTGTTAGCGGCGCGAGGGTTAGCAGCGTCGGTGGCGGGCTGGCCTTTGGCATTGCGCGCGCTGTTGTTGGTCAGCGTGCAGTAAACCGATTTGTCCAGCGGATTCACCGCGGTCCACTCGGGACGGTCCATACGAGTTGCTCCAGCCCGGTCGCCGGCTTGCCGCGTTCTGATCAGCACGTCGGCCTGGCTGGCAAAACCGTTTTCCGCGGTGAGCCCGTTCTTGCCGTGCGCGAGCTCGAGCCATTCGCCGCCGCCATCTGCGTCGAACCTTGCGACGTACAGCGTGCCGTGGTCGAGCAAGTCCCGGTTGGCCGCGCGGTTGTTCCTGTCGTAGGCATCGCGGGAAACGAACTTGTAGATATATTCGAACTGCTGGTCGTCGCCCATGTAGTAGACGACGCGGTTGTCGGCCGTCAGTGCCAGCGCCGCGCCTTCATGCTTGACCCGGCCGAGCGCAGTGCGCTTGACGGGCCGGGACTGCGGATCGAACGGATCGACCTCGACCACCCACCCGAAGCGGTTGGGCTCGTTGGAATGCGCCCCCGCGTCGAAGCGCGCATCGAATTCGTGCCAGCGGTAACCCGCGCCCTTGTCATTGACGCCATAGCGGCGTTGCTCCGGCGGTATCGTGCCGGCGTTGACGAAGTAGTTGTTCCAGTTCTCCTCGCAGGTCAGGTAGGTGCCCCACGGGGTGTAGCCGCTGGCGCAGTTATTGATGGTGCCGAGCACTTCGGTGCCGGCCGGATCGGCTGCTGTCCTGAGCGCCGCCGCACCGGCTGCAGGCCCGGAGATGCGTATCGGCGTGCGCGCTGTGACGCGGCGCGCGTAACGTGACGGCCGCACGACCGACCATTGCCCGTCGCGCAATTCGACTTCGATGACCGATACGCCGTGCGCGTTCTGCGCCTTGGACACTTTTTCCGCGCTCCAGCCGGCAAATCCATCCGGGTGCAGCAGGCCGTCGTCGGTGTACTCGTGATTCATCACCAGCAGCCCGCGGCTCGAGCTCGCCGAACCATATGGAAGCGGGAAATACTCGATGCCGTCGTGGTGCATGCCGGCCTGGAGCGCCTGCTCGGCGGCAGTGTTGCTCGCATCGGACTTGAACGATGGCGTTCCGGAAGCATGCCCCACGGGATCGCCCCAGCGGTACAGCGCGCTCGTGGTATAGCCCGCGGGCACGCGCACGCGGTCATCGGTCGAAAGGCTGATGGGGTTGAAAGCGATATTCCCGGAGTCGGCCCGGCTCCCGGTCCATGCGCAACCTGGCGCCAGTCCCAGCAGCGGCAGGAGCGACGCGCCCCTAAGGACCTGGCGGCGGGACAGCCGAGTCGCTAACAAATCCGAAAACAGGTGCGAAATGGACGGATTGTCGACGGACTCGGGATCACTGTAGCTGTTGCTCATCGGATGGCTCCCTGGAATTATTGGATACGGGGGGAGCGTCGATATTAAGACGGATGTATGACGCGACGGTTACAGGCCTGCGCCGACCGGGTGGCCTGCCGTTCCGTCAGCTCAGCCGAACAGGACCAGGAACCAGACGACCGGGACGTTGATCAGCGCCAGGAACACCGCGGCACTGCCGATGTCCTTGGCGCGCTGGCGAGAAGATGGTTTTCCAGCGAGATGCGGTCGACCGCCGCCTCGACTGCCGAATTGAGCAGCTCGACAATCAGCACCAACAGCACGGCCGCGATCATCAGCGCCTTGCCGATTCCTGCGGCCGGCATGAAAAACGCAACGGGAATCAGAATCGCCGCGAGGAACACTTCCTGGCGGAACGCATCTTCATACCGGAACGCAGCGGCGAGACCGTCGAACGAGTAGAACAGCGCGTTCCAGATCCGCCTTAGTCCGGTCTTCCCCTTATGCGGACTTTCCATCGGACGGCGGTTCTGTTCCGATCTACTTGAGGGCGGCAAGCGCTGCGTCGTAGTTCGGCTCCTGCTTGATTTCAGGTACCAGCTCGGCATGCAGCACCTTGTTGTTCGCGTCGAGCACGACTACCGCGCGCGCGGTCGCCCCCTTGAGCGGGCCGCTGGTGATATCCACCCCGTACTTCGTCTTGAAGTCACCCCCGCGCATCGTGGAAAGCGTCACCACGTTGTTGACGCCCTCCGCCGTGCAGAAACGGCTGGCCGCGAACGGCAGGTCGGCCGAGATCACCAGCACGACGGTGTTCGGCATCGCGCCCGCCTTTTCGTTGAATACCTTCGTCGACTTGGCGCAGACCGGCGTGTCGAGGCTCGGCACGATATTCAACACCTTGCGCTTGCCTGCAAAGTCCTTGAGGCCGACGTCCTTGAGGTCTTTCGCGGTCAGGTTGAATTCGGGGGCGCTGTCGCCATTTTTTGGGAAGTTGCCGGCGACGGTGATCGGGTTGCCGCCCAGGGTTACGTTTGCCATGCCTGCTCTCCTTTGCGTTGAATTCGGATTCAGATCGAGCGCCGCAGTATGCCCCGCGCACTCGGGGATGTGCAAGCCGCCTTCGAGTCAGCCGTCACTTGCCGCTGATTTTTGATATGCCGCGGCGTCGAGCAGTCCCGTGCGCTCCGTGGCATCGCTGGGCCGGATGCGAAATAGCCACGCCGTGTACGGCTCCTGGTTGAGCTTCTCTGGCGCATCCGCCACTGCTGGATTGACCTCCACGATCTCGCCGGAGAGCGGCGCCGGGATATCAGACGCCGCCTTGACGGATTCGACCACGGCACAGGCTTCCCCCCGCCTCACCTTGCGGCCGGTCGCCGGCTGCTGCACGAACACCACGTCGCCGAGCTGCTCCTGCGCGAATTCCGTGATGCCCACGGTCGCCGTGCCGTCGGCCTCCATTCGAACCCATTGGTGCGTGGCGGTGTATTTCAGGTCTTCCGGTGCGCTCATGATTCCACAGGTTCCCAGCGTGTTTGGCGTCCCGACAGTTCCGCTTTACCGCGCAGGCGACGGCAACAGGTCGAGCCGGAAGCCGGCGGGATTGAGTTCGCCGGTGTCGAGATCGAGCCGGACGGTGATCTCCGCGTTGGCCGGGATGCCCGAGGCGACATCGCGGCCGCGCTCGAGATACTCCTTCGGCAGGAAGACGCGCCGCGCCAGCGTATGCTCCTTGGTATTGGTCAGCACGAGGTCGAGCGCCGGATAGCCGAGATCGTAGCCGGCGTGATTGCGCAGCGTGGCAGTCAGCTGGATCATTCCCGGCCGCGCGGTATCCAGCGCCTGCAGGTCGGACGCCTCGATTGCAATCTGCTTGGGGCGCTGCGGCAGCACGACCGTGCAGCGCAGCAGGTCGCAGAACTGTACCAAGTAGGGCTTCAAGCCCGGGTACTGGGTGGCGAGATCCGAGCGGTAGAAGTAGGCTGCCTGCCCGCCAAGCGCGAAAGCGAGCAACGTCGTGCCCACCGCCCACCAGCGGGCGCTGCGCCGGCGCTCTTCGGGATAGAGCTGCTCATCAAATGAGAGTTGCTCCGGCCCCGGGCCGTAGTCCTGCTCTTCGTGCGCGGGCTCGGGCACCCGTGCCGTGGCGGCTACCGGCGCATCCGCAGTCGGCACCACCGGTTCGAGCACGAATCCGGCCACTCCCGCCGCGGCACCTTGCGGCCTTGACTCCGGCTCCGAGTCAGGCAGCGTGACGAGCGCCTGGAGCCCGTCGAAAACCGTCATGCAGGTGCCACACCGCACCTTCCCGTTGTGGGCCTGCAGCTGCTGCTGCGTGACGCGGAACGTCGTGCCGCAAGACGCACACTTCGTGACCAGGCTCATGACGCGCGTCTCGTGCCGCTGAGCAGCGTCCAGCCTTCGTCCTGCGCGGGCGCATCGAACGCAAACCAGTCCCGGTACGCTGCGCGCACCTCGTCCGCCTGGTCTGCGAGCAGGCCGGCCAGCGCCAGTTTCCCGCCGCGCGCGGTCATCCGCGCGAGCAGCGGCGCGAGCACGACGAGCGGATGGGCGAGAATGTTGGCGACCACGATTTGCGCAGGTTGCTGAATGGCGTCGGCGGCGCCGTGAAAAGTTGCCGGCACCCGATTGTGAATGGCATTGCTGCGCGCTGCAAGCAGCGCTTGCTCGTCGATGTCAACACCGGCCGCACGCGCTGCTCCGAGCTTCATCGCCGCGATGGCGAGGATGCCGGAGCCACAGCCGTAATCGAGCACCGATTCACCACCGCGGACCGTGCGTTCGAGCCAGCGCAGGCACAGTCGCGTGGTCGGATGGCTGCCGGTGCCGAAGGCGAGGCCCGGGTCGAGCAGGAGGTTGATTGCGCCGGGGTCGGGTACCTCGTGCCAGCTCGGCACGATCCACAGCCGCGGCGAAATCCGGATCGGTGCGAACTGGTCGCGGCTCGCGCGTACCCAGTCCTGGTCGGCGATGCGGCCGATGCGGTGCGGCGGCGGTGCAATGCCGGCCCGCGCGCAGGCACCCGCGACGAGCGCCGCGGCATCCGTGTCATCTGCGACCAACGCGCACACGCGATTGCGCTGCCAGGCGCGCGATATCTCTGTGCCGGGCTCGCCGAACACCGGCCGCTCGGCGGGCGACCCGGCGGCGGCGTCCGTTACGTCCACGCTCGCAGCACCGGCCTCAATCAAGGCATCGGACACCGCCTCGACATCGGCCGCTGCGACCTCGAAGGAAACGGAAAGCCAGGCCATGAAATGATCCGTGAACGGTGATCCGTGGCCAGAACCAATCAATGAGTGGGTGCCAGTCACTGGTCACCAGTCACCGGTCACTCCTCTCTGGCCAGCTTGGCGAGCCTCTGCTCGAGATAGTGGATGCTGGTGCCGCCGCGCAGGAAAGCCGCGTCCTGCAACAATTCCTGGTGCAGCGGGATGTTGGTCTTGATGCCCTCGATCACGGTCTCGGAGAGCGCGATGGCGAGGCGTGCAATGGCCTGCTCGCGGGTGTCGCCGTAGGCGATGATCTTGCCGATCAGGGAATCGTAGTGCGGCGGCACGAAGTAGCCGTTGTAGGCGTGCGAATCCACGCGGATGCCGGGCCCGCCGGGCATGTGGTACGACGTGATGCGCCCGGGCGAAGGCGTGAAGCGGTACGGGTCCTCTGCGTTGACGCGGCACTCGATGGCGTGGCCGCGGAACTGCACGTCGCGCTGGCGGATGCGCATCTTCTCCCCCGCCGCGATGCGGATCTGCTGCTGGACGATGTCGATGCCGGTGATCATTTCCGTCACCGGATGCTCGACCTGCAGGCGCGTATTGATCTCGATGAAGTAGAACTCGCCGTTTTCGTACAGGAATTCGAACGTGGCGGCACCTTCGTAGCCGAGCCTGTGGCACGCTTCCGCGCAGCGCTCGGCGGTCCGGATGCGACCGCGCGGGTTGAGATGCAGCGCCGGTGCTTCCTCGATCACCTTCTGGTGACGCCGTTGCATCGAGCAGTCGCGTTCGCCCAGGTGGATTGCGTTGCGGAAACGGTCGGCGAGCACCTGAAACTCGATGTGGCGCGGGTTCTCCAGGTACTTCTCGATATAGACCGCGGGGTTGCCGAACGCGGCCTGCGCTTCCGCCTTCGTCGTCTGCACCGCCGTCAGCAGCGCCGCCTCCGTGTGCACCACCCGCATCCCGCGCCCGCCACCGCCGCCCGAGGCCTTGATGATTACCGGATAGCCAATCGAGCGTGCGATCTTGACGATGTCGTTCGGCTCCTGCGGCAGCGGTCCTTCCCCTCCCGGCACCACCGGGATGCCGGCCTTTCTCATCGCGGCCTTTGCGTTCACCTTGTCGCCCAGCAGCCGGATGGTCTCGGCCCTGGGCCCGATGAACACGAAGCCGCTCTGCGCCACCCGCTCGGCAAAGTCGGCGTTTTCGGCGAGAAAACCCCAGCCGGGATGGACTGCCTCGGCGTCGGTGACCTCGGCCGCGCTGATGATGGCGGGGATATTGAGATAGCTCGCGCTCGAGGGCGCCGGGCCGATGCACACAGACTCGTCCGCGAGCTTGACGTACTTGGCCTCGCGATCGGCTTCCGAGTGCACCACCACCGTCTTGATGCCGAGCTCGCGGCAGGCACGCTGGATGCGCAGGGCCACTTCACCGCGGTTGGCGATGAGGATCTTTTCGAACATCGCGGGAGCCGGTGATTACCCGAGGATGAAGAGGGGCTCGCCGTATTCGACCGGCTGGCCGCTCTCGGCCAGCACCGCCTTCACGACGCCGTCCTGGTCGGCCTCGATCTCGTTGAGCAGCTTCATGGCCTCGATGATGCAGAGGGTGTCGCCCGCCTTGACCGCCTGCCCGATCTCGACGAAGGACTTCGCCCCGGGTGCGGAAGACCGGTAGAAAGTGCCGACCATCGGGGAACGGATGACGTGACCTTCGGGCGCCGCCGGGGTTTCGCTCTCGGCTGGAGCGGCGGATGCCCCGGCTGCGGCGCCAGGCGCGGCGGGCGCCGGTCCCGCGTGCGGCAATGTATAGACCTGAACCGGTGCAGGCGGCTGTACGCCAGACACGCCGCGACTGATGCGCACCCGCTCTTCGCCCTCGGTGACCTCGAGCTCGGCGATGCCCGATTGCTGCACCAGGTCGATCAGCGTTTTGAGCTTGCGAAGGTCCATGCTCACCTCCCTCTCTTGCCCGAATACTGCAGCGCAAATTCCAGTGCGAGTTCGTAACCCCGGGCGCCCAGCCCGCTGATGATTCCGACCGCAATGTCGGTGAAATATGACTCGCGGCGGAAGGACTCCCGGGCAAAAACGTTCGACAGGTGCACCTCGACAAAGGGAATGCCGACTGCCGCCAGCGCATCGCGCAGTGCCACGCTGGTGTGGGTATAGGCCGCGGGGTTGATGATGATGAAATCCACCCCCGCCTTGCGGGCCCGTTGCACGCGGTCGACCAGAGCCGCCTCGGAATTGCTCTGGTAGGTGACCAGCCGGGCCTTGGCTTTTTTGGCACGCTGCGCAAGCCGGGCATTGATCGCCTTGAGCGTGTCCGTCCCGTAGTGCTCGGCCTCGCGGGCGCCAAGCAGATTCAGGTTGGGCCCGTTAATAACCAGGATGTGGGGGGTACCGGCCATGGCAATTGGGGCGATCTACGGCCTCCGCCAGCTCGGAATACCTGGCTGATCCGTACTCAGAAATGACGATGGCCGCGAGTTTGCCTAAATTCGACGAATATGTCCAGAAATTAGACGAAGTTAACGGGGGATTTACTGAAAAATTCCTGCCAGATCAAGGCGATTCTCCTCTCTACCCTTCCAATGGTTGGAAGGGTCCTTTGGCTGGCTGGGACGAAAACCTAACCATTGAGCTCTGAATTGTATTTAACCGAGGTTAGTCGGAATTAAGCTAACGAAGTCCGCTTTAAGCGGATTATAGGAGGGGCTGAAGCATGCCCTCCAGACGCGTTTCCTTCAATCCGCCGGGCTCCTGGCTGATCAATTTGCCACCCCGGTCGATCACCAAGGTATAGGGCAATACACCGGCGCGATTGCCGGACTGCCGCAGCAATTCCAGGGTCTCCGGACCGCCTATCAGCAGCGGGTAGTTAATGCCGAATTCGCGGGCAAATTCGGCCACCTTGGACGGCTGGTCGACGGCAATGCCGACGAAGGTCAGGCCGCGCGGACCGTAACGTTCCTGCAACCTCACGAAGGCCGGGATCTCCTCCCGGCAGGGAGCGCACCACGTGGCCCAGAAGTTGACCACCAATACCCGTCCGCGCCATTGTTCCAGGGGCTGGAGCCCACCCTTCAGGTCGGCAAGCCGCGCTGCGTAAATCCGCTCGACGATGGCCTTGGGGCTCGGGTCGGAGGCACTGCCGCCGGGTGACTCCAAGTGGTAGGCAACGCCTCCCGCGGCAGCGGCAATCGCGATCGCGCCAATCAGCACGAGAGTGCGCGCACGGCTCATGAGAAAAATGGGCGGAAACTCAGCGCAAATTCACTTGAAACCGAGGGCCTGGTCGAGCACCACCATGAATCGCTCGGCAGGCTGATAACCGATGACACGCAGTCCCTGGATTTCACGCCCCGTGCGGTCGAAAAAGATGATGCCGGGCGGGCCGAACAGGCGGAAGCGCTTGAGTAACTCAGCGTGTTCGGGACGGTTGGCGGTGACGTCGGCCTGCAGCAGCACCATGTCGCCGAAACGGGTTTTCACACGCTCGTCGCTGAAGGTGTAACGCTCCATTTCCTTGCACGAGACGCACCAGTCGGCATAGAAATCCAGCATCACCGGCTTGCCCGCGGCGGCACGAATGCGGTCGTCGAGATCCGCTAGGCTGCCGACCCGTTGGAACGGCACTAGCTGTTCTCCCTTGTTCTCGACGGCCGCGCTGCGCAGGCCGGACAGCGGCTGCAGGACGTCCCGCCCCCCGGAGAACGCCCCAACCAGGTACACGGCGCCCGCGATCAGCGCGAGGATGCCGACGCCCTTGCTGAACTTGTGGAAGCCGTGTGCACCCGCCGGCAGCGGGTCGATGGCGCGCAGGCAGATCGCCGTCACGATCAGCAGCGCTGCCCACAGGAACATCTGCACCGGCACCGGGATGAACGGCGCGATGAGATAGATCGCCACTCCCAGCAACAGCGTTCCGAAGAATCGCTTCACTGTTTCCATCCACGGCCCCGCCTTGGGCAGCAGCGCGCCGGCCGAGGCGCCGACCGCGAGCAGGGGCACGCCCATGCCCAGTGCCATCGAGAACAGTGCGGCGCCTCCCAGCACGACGTCGCGGCTCTGGCCGATGTAGAGCAGCGCCCCCGCCAGCGGCGCGGCCACGCACGGCCCGAGGATCAGCGCCGAGAGCGCGCCCATTACGAACACCCCCACAGAGCGTCCGCCGGGGACCCGGTTGCTCGCGACGGTGAGCCGGCTTTGCAGCGCCACCGGCAGCTGCAGCTCGTAGAGGCCGAACATCGCCAGGGCAAGAACGACGAACACCGCGGCGAACGCGCCTACCACCCAGGGATTTTGCAGCATCGCGGAGAGCATCGCTCCGGACAACCCCGCCGCGACACCCGCAATCGCGTAGGTGACCGCCATGCCGAGCACGTAGGCGGCGGCGAGCAGGAACCCCTTCGCTTTGGTGACGGGATGTCCCGACCCGACGATGACACTCGACAGAATCGGCACCATCGGCAGCACGCACGGCGTGAACGAGAGCAGCAGCCCAAAGCCGAAGAAGCTCGCGATTGCGAGCCAGAACCCGCCTCCCAGCAGCGCCGCGACGCGGTCATCCTCGCCCGCTGCGCCGCCGAACGGCGCGTCGGACCGCGTCGCCGACGGGCTGAGAGCGGCAAGCCGCAGCTCGGCCTTCTGCTCGTAGGGGATGTAGCACACGCCGACGTCGGCGCAGCCCTGGGAAGTCGAAGCGAGCGTAATTGCCGACACCGGCGCGCCGGCCAGATCGAACGGCACCACGATGCTGAGGTTGCCGCGATAGGTCTCAACCTCGCCGAAAAAATCGTCGCGGTGCTTTTTTCCCGGTGGGAACTGGGCGGTGCCGAGCTTCACGCCTTCAGGCGCCGCCGTGAAGCGGAATTTGTCGCGGTAGAGGTAGTAGCCGGGCGCGATCTGGTAGTTGACTTCGATCGAGCGCGCGTCCTTGAGCCGCACCGCGTAGCGGAACGCCTTCTCCGGCTCGAGCAACTCCGGCTCCGCCGCGCGCGCGAGGCCGCACAATGCCAACAGCAAAACCAGGATCAGGCGCATCACTGAGCGAAAAAGCGTGAATGGTGAATGGCGAATGGCGAATGGCGAAAATTCCGATTCCTCCGGCATCCCCGCATTTTCGATTCACTATTCACGATTCACGATTCACGGAAGTTAATCAGCCGATGGCGATGGCAGTTTCGTCGGTCACCCATTGCAGGTACTCGTCGAAACCGCGCAGCACTGGGACAGCCATGATCTCCGGAAGTTCGTAGGGGTGGAGCTCGCGGATTGCGGCCTCCACTTCGGCATAACGCCCCGCGCGCGTCTTGATCAGCACCGGCACCTCGGCGGCATTCTCGACTGCGCCCTGCCAGCGATAGACCGAGTTGCATTCCGCGAGCACGTTCACGCACGCGGCGAGCCTGCGCGTGACGAGCTCCTGCGCGAGTCTCACCGCGGCGGCGCGGTCGGGAAGATTGGTGAGCACGACCACGACTTCATCCATGGACGCCCTCCGCGCCGATGCCGGCCGGCTGTCGTGATAGACTGCTGCCCCGCACGATTCTTATCATGCACGGATTTTAACTTAGTACCATGCCCCACCAGGTCACGATCCAGTCCAGCGGACATGTGTTCACCGTCAACGACGGCGAGACCGTGCTTGCTGCCGCGCTGCGCGAAGGCATCGTCATCGCCTACGGCTGCCGTCACGGCAGCTGCGGCACCTGCAAGGGCAGGCTGATCGAGGGCACCGTGGATTACGGCACCTACCAGGCGCAGGCCATGACCGAGGCGGAACGAGACGCCGGCATGGCGCTGTTCTGCCAGGCGAAGCCGCGCGCGGACCTGGTGATCCAGTGCCGCGAGATCGGCACGGCGGTGAAGGGCATGCAGATCAAGATGATGCCCGCTCGCGTAATGAAGCTGCGGCGCGCCGCACCCGACGTCATGCTGCTCGAGCTCAAGCTTCCGACGAACGAGAAGTTCATGTTTCTCGCAGGCCAGTACGTTGACCTCATCCTGCGCGACGGCACGCGCCGCAGTTTTTCCATGGCGAATGCGCCGCACGACAACGAATTCCTGCATCTGCACCTGCGCAACTACGGCGGGCCGTTCAGCCAGCACGTGTTCGGCGCCATGAAGGAAAAGGACATCCTGCGCGTCGAGGGGCCGTTCGGCACTTTCTTCCTGCGCGAAGAAGCCACGAAACCAGTCGTCCTGCTCGCAAGCGGCACCGGCTTCGCGCCGATCAAGGCGATTGTCGAGCACGCATTGCATAGGGACCTGAAGCGCCCGATGACGCTCTACTGGGGCTGCCGGGTGCGCGCCGACCTCTACCTGAACGAGCTCGCCGAGCGCTGGCACCAGGAAGGGAAGCTCCGCTACGTGCCGGTGCTCTCCGACGCGCCCGCCTCCGACAACTGGGCAGGCCGCAGCGGGTTCGTGCACCGCGCGGTGATGGAGGACTTTCCCGACCTGTCCGGCCACCAGGTCTACGCCTGTGGCGCGCCCATCGTGGTGGAATCCGCGCACCGGGATTTCACGGCGCAGTGCAAACTGCCGGAAGACGATTTCTTTTCCGATTCCTTCACGCCTGCCGCACCGGTCTGACGACCCGACACCATGGCGCAAACCGGCGCCCGTCAATTCGCACTGCTCTCGATCGCCGCGGCGGTTGTCACCATTGCCCTGAAAACATTGGCGTGGTGGCTCACCGGCTCTGTCGGCCTGCTCTCCGATGCGATCGAGGGCACCGTGAACCTGCTGGGCGCGACGGCCATGCTCGCGATGCTGACCGTCGCCGCGCTGCCGCCCGACGATGAGCACGCTTACGGCTACAGCAAGGCCGAGTACTTCGCCAGCGGTCTCGAGGGCACGCTGATCGTGATCGCGGCGGTCGCCATCTGCATCACCGCGGTAGACCGTCTCATCACTCCACGCCCGATCGAGAGCGCCGGCGTCGGGTTGGTGATCTCGGCCGCCGCCTCGTTCATCAATTACCTGGTGGCGCGCCGCCTGTTCGAGGCCGGGCGCCGCTACAAGTCCATTGCGCTGGAAGCCGATGCGCACCATCTGATGACGGACGTGTGGACCTCCGCGGGGGTAATCGTCGGCGTCGCCGCCGCCGCCGCGACCGGGTGGCAGATGCTCGACCCGCTGATCGCACTGGCGGTCGCCGCCAACATCGTGTGGACCGGTATCAAGCTGGTGCGGCGTTCGGCGCGCGGATTGCTCGACCAGGCGCTGCCGCCTGAACAACTGCTGCAACTGGAAGGCGTGCTGGACCGCTTCCGTGCCCGCGGCCTCGACTTCCACGCGCTGCGCACGCGCCAGGCTGGCGCGCGCTCGTTCGTGTCATTGCACGTGCTGGTGCCCGCCGACTGGACCGTTGCGCAGGGGCACGACATGGCGCACCAGGTGGAGCATGACATCCGCGCGGCGCTGCCCGACACGACGGTGCTCACTCACGTGGAGCCGATCGGCGACCCCGAGTCGTACCGGGACATGGACCTCGACCGCTGAGGAATTGGGTGGCGGGTCATTGTCCGCTGAACCCTTTTCCCATCACTGATTTCCAGTCACGACCCGCTGAACCAGTTGTAGCCCTGGTCTTCCCAGTAGCCGCCCGGGTTCGCGTTGGTCACGAACAGCGCCATGATGTGCTTGGGGTTCTTGAAGCCGAGCTTGGTCGGCATCCTCAGCTTCATCGGGAAGCCGTATTCGGGCGGCAGGATCTGATCGGCGAATCGCAGCGTGAGCTGCGTCTGGGGATGCAACGCGGTGGGCATGTCGATGCCCGTGTAGTACTTGTCCGCGCACTTGAAACCCACGTACTTGGCGGTGAGGTCGGCACCGATGCGCTGCAGGAACTCGCTGAAGCGCACGCCGCTCCACTTGCCGATCGCGCTCCAGCCTTCGACGCAGATGTGGCGTGTGATCTGCGACGTCTGCGGCAAAGCGTAGAGTTCCGGCAGCGTCCACGATTTTTTCTCGCGCACCAGGCCGGATACCTCGAGCTTGTAGCTGTTGGCATCGATTCCCGGCACCTCGTTCTTGCTGTAGAACGCGTTGAACGGAAACGGCGTGGTGATGGCGCTCTCGGGAAATTCCGGCGCCAGGCGGCTGGGATCGAACAGCCACGCCTGCACGCGGTCGTTCCAGCCCGACATGCCGGTCAGCACTTTCTGCACCGACTCCGTATCGGTCACGTTGCAGCCCGAAAGCAGCGTCAGCGCGCCGAGGGAGAGCCCCTGCTTCAGGAACAAGCGCCGTTCAATGCGCGCAATCTGCGGGCGCGGGAATTCTCCGAGACTGTTCAACATGCCGTACTTTCGTTTCATGTCATTCTCCTTTGGCAGCGGCCCGGGCGCGGCCCGTGATCATGGTCGGGAAGGTGCGCGGCACCAGCATGACCATGAGCACGTGCACCGCCACGAACAGCACCAGCAGCGCCATCGCAAAAAAATGAAGGTAGCGCGCGCCTTCGTAGTCGCCCATCAGCATTCCGAGCGCGTAAAACTGCACCGGCTTCCAGATCACGAGGCCGGACAGCACCAGGACCACCGCCAGCGCGATGGCGCCCAGATAGGCGGCGCGCTGCGCGGCGTTGTAGACCGTGAGGTCGTCGTGCGCGAGCTTGCCGCGCAGCGCCTGCGCGACGTCGTGCAGCAAAGCGCCCGGCGGAACTGGCAACAGCTTGCGCCGGAAATGCCCGGAAAGGATGCCGTAGGCGAGGTAGACGAGCCCGTTCGCGGCGAGCAGCCACATGGCGGCGAAATGCCATTGCAACGCCCCCGCGAGCCAACCGCCCAGCGTCAAGCCGTACGGGAACGTGAAGCCGAACAGGGGCGAGGCGTTATAGATTTGCCAGCCCGACAGCACCATGATCAGGATCGCGAACGCATTGACCCAGTGCGTGATGCGGACCAGCAGTGGATGGACCTTGATATGAGAACCCGGCTGCATAAGCGTCACTCCCTCAGTCACACGCTGACGGCCTTCAGCGGCTACCTGCGCAGGCCTAGTTCAACATGCTACGCACTATTGTCGGAAATGGATGTGCCCTGGCTATATGAGCACCCGACGCCGGCCGCCGGTGGCCGCGCGCAATTGGGCCAGCGCGAGGTCGAGGCTCTCGCGGTAATGCCTGCTCGCTGCCTCCGCGTTGCCCAGCCGTTCCTGCAGGCGCGCGAGCGCGAGATGGGCGGTGTGGGTCGGTTCGATCGCGAGGCTCGCCTCGAGATAGCTTTGCGCCTTGCCCCACAACCCGCGATCGGCGCACAGCCGGCCCAGAGTCAGCAGCAATACCGCGTCGCTCGGGTGCTGCCTGAGCCAGGCCTCGCCGCGCTCGATGCGCTTCACCGTGTCCCCGCCCTCGCAGTCCGCATAGAGCGCGGCCAGGTCGCTGTCCCACGCCGCGTCCAGCGCTTCCTCGATGATGCGATGTGCCTTCTCGCAACCGCCCAAAGCGATGAAGCACCGCGCGCCCGCGGCAGCAACGCGCCGGTCTCCGCGGTCGGAAGGCGGCACTTTGTCCCACGCTTCCTCCAGCGTGCGCGAATCGAGCGCCTTGCGCTTGAGATTCTCCGCCAGCGCGTAGCGGCGTACCTGTTCAGCCTGCGTCGCGTCGAATACGCTACGCTTGCGCAACTCTTCGGTTAGCGCATACACCTGCTCCCAGTTGTGCGCCTGCTGCTGCGCCTTCAGCTCGAGCCGGAGCGCTGCGGTATGACGGCGCGGCAACAGCTTGAGCAGGTTCAGCGCCTCCTGGTAGCGACGCTGGTCGAGCAGCAGGTCGACCGCGGTGACGATGCGCACCACCTCGTCCCCGGAGGCCGCCGTCGCGGCCCGCGCAAGAAAAGCGTCGCGCCGCTCGTAGGCACGCAGCTCGTGCGCGGCGCGCGCCGCCAGCACCGCGGCGAGATCAGGGTGCTCGCCGAGATCGAGCGAGGCGGCGGCGGCTTTTTCCGCGCGGCCGTAGCGCCCGGCGAAATATTCGTGCAGGGCCTCGAGCAGCGTCGTCCGCGCTTTGTCCTTGCGGCGCGCCAGTCGGTACTCGCGGACCTGGTGCGGCAGGTGCAGCGTTGCAAAAACGGTGCGTACCAGCACGTAACCGGCCGCGAACCCTGCGACCAGCAGCACGATCAGGAAATTGAGCGAGAACTCGATGCGGTACGGCGGCAGCACCAGCAGCACGTAGCCGGTGTTGTAGCGCGCCGCGAGCGTGACGGCCACCGCCAGCGCAACGATACCGACGATCCAGATCAGCGTCTTCATCGAGCACTACGCTCGCGCGCGGCCCGCAGCGTGCGCATGGCCTCGAGCGTGCCCGCGATGTCCGGCGTCTCGATGCCAACTTCGGCGTCGTGCAGATTGCGCAGCAGCCCCAGCGCATAGGCGACGTTGTTGTTGCGGGCGTCATAGTAGCGGGCAAGCCAGTCGCGCGCCGCCTTCAGGTCCGCTTTGTAGCTCGCCGCATCGCGCGAAAGCAGCGCAAGCCGCGCGCCGATCAGCCGCAGCTTCAGGTTCTCGCGCAGGAAGTAGGACTGCGCGGGCGAGAGCAACGGCACTTCAGCCTGGTCTATCTGCTGTATCCGCACCAGCTGTTTCATCTCCGACCAGACCTCGTGCCAGAACCGCGTCCACCAGTCGCTCTCGGACTGCTTCTGCGCGGCAGTCGGCTGCTCCGGCTGTGGCCGGACTTCCATCGCGAGCGGCAGCTTGTCCACCTGGGAGATGAGATTGTCCAGCCGCGCGCTGATTGCCACCGTGTCCACGTGTGGGGCCGCCTTCAGCCGCTCGACGTCGCGATTGATCGCCTTGCGCAACGCCACGTGCTGGGGCCGGTCCATGCGCTGCAACCGCGTATCCGCCATTTGCAGCGCAATCAGCGCGCCCTTGACGTTGGCGGCCAAGGCGAGCTGCTGGCTGGCGGTGAACAGCGACTGCTCGACTTCAGCGTAGGCCCACTCGTCGCGGTTGCGCGAGAGCTCCTGGTACAGCGCCTCGAGCGCAATCTGGTGGCTCTGCGATTCCGCGAGCCGGCTTTCGAGCACTCCAAGCTTGACCTGCGCCTCGGCCACGGCTTCCCGCACCTGTTCGGCAACGAGACGGCTTTGCTTGTTCTGAATATCGGCGTCGGCCAGCCGCTTCGCGAGCTCCTGGCGCAGCGCGCCGATCTCGCTGCGGCCGTCGTACCACTGCCACGCCGCAACCGCGAGGGCCGCGAGCGCGACCAGCATGGCCGCGGAGAAGGCGCGCCACGGAGATTTTCCATCCACCGCCCGCAGCTTGGCTCCGCCAGGCGCGGCGGAATCAGGCATGGATGCGGGCCGCGCGGATTCTTGTGGGGAATCGCTCATCGGGAAAAACGGCCAGCCGGACCGATAGTATGCGGGTGGGCACCCTCATATCGCAACCTTGGAACCGGCGATGAGCAATGGGTGAAGAGATGCGCGAATGGCCGCGCCACGCATTACCCTTCACGCATTGTCCATCACGGCTTCTGAATACTGAAATAGGCGCTCAATCCGGTCAGCAGCCCGTTGTCGCCGGGGCCGGTCACGATCACGGTCCGGACCTCGCGCCCGTGCGCCGCCTCCGCGATCCGCGGGTGCGGCACGAACAACGGCGTGTGCAGCAGGCGCTCGCGGCCGGTTTCGCCGACGATATCGAACAAGTTGCGCAGGCCCTCACTGCTCGTCACCGTGACCGCGTCCACCTCGCCACGCCCCCAGGCCCGGACCAGCGGGGCGACATCGGGATCGGGTCTCAAGCGGCGATAGCATTCGGCGTATTCCACCGCCGCACCACGCTCTCGCAGCGCGTCGCTCAAGTATTCGCGCCCGCCTACCCCGCGGAAGATCACTATCTTCTTGAAACTCACCACCGCGAACGCCGGCAGGTCCAGCAGTCCCTCGCTGTCATGGCGATCCTGCGGCGCGATGACATCGGTAATGCCAAAGCGCTCGAGCGCCCTGACACCGCCGCCGCCCACGGTAGCAATCTTGAGTCCGGGCGGAAGCGTGCCGCGGCGAGCGCTGATCAGCTTCATTGACCGCTCGACCGAATTGGGGCTGATGAAGATGGCAAAATCGTACTCGTCGAGGCGATCGATCAGCTGCGTGAATGGGCCCAGGTCTTCGACGTCGCGGATCTCGATGGTGGGAAACAGGATGGCACGGCCGCCGGCCCCCTCGATCTGTCGGGCAAGCGCCTGCGCCTGGTGCGCGGGCCGCGTGACGACAATCCCCTTGCCTGCCAGCGGCGAACGGCGATTGGCGAGGCTCATCGGCCGCCTCAGGACGGTCCGAGCGCAGCCAGGATGTCGGCGGCGCCTTGTTTCTTCAGTCGCTCCGCGAGCGCCATGCCGAGCGCTTCGGCTTCCTTGACGGGCCTTTCCAGCTCGCCACTCACGACGCGCGAGCCGTCGGGCGCGCCGACGAATCCGCGCAGGCGCAGACTCTCGCCGCTGATTTCGGCGTATGCCCCGAGCGGGACGTTGCAGCTGCCTGAAAGCGCGCGCGAGAAGGCACGTTCGGCGGCAACACACTGCGCCGTGGGGGCGTGGTCGAGCGGCGCCAGCTGCTGCATCAGGTCGGCGCGCGCCTGCAGGCACTCGATCCCGAGTGCCCCCTGCCCGGGCGCCGGAAGACTTTCCGACGGCGCCAGCAGCTGCGTGATGCGATGTTCCAGGCCTAATCGCTTCAGCCCGGCCGCAGCGAGAATCACCGCGTCGTAGTGGCCGTCGTCCAGCTTCTTCAAGCGCGTCGTGACGTTGCCTCTGAGCGGCTCCAACCTCAGCCGCGGATGGCGAGTGCGCAGCTGGCACTCGCGCCGCAGGCTTGAAGTGCCGATCCGGGCACCCGCCGGCAGCGCGGCGAGATCGGCATAGCGATTGGAAACGAATGCATCGCGCGGATCCGCGCGCTCGCCGATTGCGGCGAGGACGAAGCCCGGCGGCAGCGTCATCGGGACGTCCTTCACCGAATGCACTGCGATATCGGCGCGGCCCGCCGCCAGCGCATCCTCCAGCTCCTTCACGAACAGCCCCTTGCCGCCGATTTTCGCAAGCGAGGCGTCGAGGCGGCGGTCGCCTTCGGTGGTCAAACCGAGTATCTCGATACGGGCACGCGGGTACCGGCTCGCGAGCTGAGCCTGGATGTGGCGCGCCTGCCACAACGCGAGCGCGCTCTCGCGCGATGCGATCACGATGCGCTCGGGTGGATTCTTGGTTGCGTCGGTGACTGCCATGCAATCGGAGAATACAGGATTCGAGGTCAGCCAAACGGAGCGCTCGTCAGCGGCCTCAGTCGCGCCGCCGCGAACATACATGCCATCGTTTCGGCCGCTCTGCGCGTCACCGGGGGTCAGATCCCCGAACACAAATCGTTTGGGGCCCCTCTTCCGCCCCTCGACGCGCCCCGTCACTCATCGCTCGTGCGCTCTTGGCGCTCAGCGGCATTCCAGCGGCTGCGCGCCGCTTTGCTTGCGCTTCACCGCTTCGCCATAGCCGGCCAGCTCGAACGAAACAAACACCAGGTCCTTGCCGCCGTATGCGGTGATTCTCGACTCGGCGTTACGCCAAGAAGAGGACCGGTAGCCGCCGGCGGGCGCCGGCTCCATCTGCTGGGGCATGCCGTGCCGCTCGCGCAGGGCCAGCATTACCGCATCGTAATGTCGGATCTCCGCGGTGATGGAAAACTGCTGCAGGACGCCATCGAGGAAATGAAGCCGTATCTCGCGCGTTTCGGCGCCGCCGACCCGCTCGTCGTGCGACACGCAGCCCACATCGGCATACGGGTCGTCGCGCCGCACGCAGCCGTAGCCGCGTCGGCCGAGATCGGGCTTGGCCGCATTCGTTTCCGGTTGCGCCGCGATCGCCGCGTTGATATCGCGCAGATCGAGGTCCTGCACGAGCCGCTGTAACGAGGCGCCGAGGCGAATTTCATCGTAACGGTACGGGTCCGCCCCGGCAGTCATGGCGGCGAAGCCGCAAATAAGCGCAGATAAATGCAGATTCGCTAAAAAACGGCATTTCAATCCTCGAGTCACAAGTCACCTGTCAAGAATCACGCTTCATTCAATCAATCAGCGCGAAAACTCGCGCACGACCTGTTGCTGGCGGCGGCTGACCGCGATGCGCTCGTCGATGCCGTCGAGCACCACCTCCCAGTGCGCCTCGCCCGCCTCCTCCACGCGCTCGAACCCTCTCACCGCCGCGCGCGCGACCAGGCAGTTACGGTGCACACGCGCGAAGCGCTCGCCGAATTCCTGCTCGAGCCGGGTCAGCGATTCCTCGATCAGGTATTCGCGCGCCGCGGTGCGCACCGACACGTACTTGAGTTCGGCCTTGAGATAGATCACCTCCGCGACCGGGATCAGGTGGATGCGGCCACGCTCCTGGGCAGAGAGGTGCGTGCGCGGAGCGCGTGCCAGTTCGCGCAGAGTCTCCGCGCGTGGTGGTGCCGACCGCGAACGCGCCAGGGCTTCCTTCAAGCGCTCCAGCCGGATTGGCTTGAGCAGGTAGTCCACCGCGTGCAATTCGAACGCCCGGATCGCGTAGTCGTCGTAGGCAGTCGTGAAAACCACCGCCGGCGGTTTGTCGAGCTGCTGCAGATGCTGGGCGACCTCGATTCCGTCCATCTCGGGCATGCGGATGTCGAGCAACACCACATCAGCAAGCTCGCGCGCGAGCAATTCGAGCGCGTCACGTCCGTTCGCAGCGTCGCCGGCAACCACCACCGCGGGCTCGCCCGCGCATTCATCGAGCAGGTCGTGCAGGCGCTGCCGCGCGGGCGCCTCGTCGTCCACGATCACTACCCGCAGCGCTTTGGCGTCCTGATTCACCCGTCACCCGGAGCGTTCTTTGACATAGGGCATCACGATATGCACCTCGTAGACATCGTTGCCCAGCTTCGAAGTGAGGCTCGCTTCCGCGTCGAAATGCAGCTGCAACCGCTCGCGGATATTCGCGAGCGCCATCCGGCTACCGGGATGGCGTTCACTCGTTTCCTGGTAGGGATTGCGCAAGACTGCGTGCACTTCGTCGGCATCCGCGTAGATGTCTATGCTCACCACGCTGGGCTCGATTCGCGGCTCGACACCATGATAGATCGCGTTCTCGAGCAATGGCTGCAGGACCAGCGGTGGCACCAGCGCGTCGCTCGGCATCCGGTCGGTGCGCCATTCGAGCTTCAGCCGCTCGCCCAGACGCAGCTGCTCGAGGCCCAGGTACTGCCGGCACAATTCCACCTCGCGCGCGAGCGGCGCGAGCTCGCGGTTATCGGCCATCAGCATGCGAAACAAGCCGGCCAGATCCTCGAGCGCGGCTTCCGCGCGGCGCGGCTCCTGGCGGATGAGCGACAGCACCGCGTTGATGCTGTTGAACAGGAAGTGGGGTCGGATGCGCGACTGTAATGCCTGCAGCCGCGCTTCTGTCAGCGACGGCGACAGCACCCGACTGCGCAGGTTGAAATAAACCAGCAGCGCAATCGTGGCGAGCGCGACGAGCAGCCAGTAGCGCTCCAGCGGCGCGGAATCCGGTCCCACGAGTGACTGCCCGACGGAATACACCACGGTGGTGAGCGCCAATTCGAGACCGAGTACCACCGCCGCTCCCGGCCAATAGGGAATACGCCTGAGCCAACCGCTCAACGCGGCAAGCACGAGCAGGGAGAGGATCAGCAGCGGCTCGACCAGGGAGCAGATCTCGATGGACTGCTGCCACAGCGTTTGCAGGCTGGGGCTTTTGACAGCCGCCGCCGCGAACGCGAATGCGTTGACGATGACGCCGATGCGCAGCTGGATGCCGAGATTGCGGAAGTCCGGCAGCCCGCTGGCGTAAGCGTTTTGATTTATACTTCTCGGCATGCGCGCTACGCGCTCCTAACACGATGTTTCAACTAGCCAAATTCTAACAGGCCGCATGTCCGCCAACGACAAGTCGAAAAAAGAGCCGTGGTCCGGGCGCTTCGCCGAGCCGGCGACCGAGCTCGTGCAGCGCTTCACCGCATCGGTCTCCTTCGACCGGCGGCTGGCCGAGTACGACATCGAGGGCTCGGTCGCGCACGCGCGCATGCTGCTCGCCGTGGGCATCATCGGCAAAAATGACCTCGCCGCGATCGAAAAGGGCCTGGTGCAAATCCGCTCCGAAGTGCGCGAGGGCCGTTTCCCGTGGTCCGAAGCGCACGAGGACGTGCACTTCAATATTGAACGGCGGCTGACCGAGCTCGTGGGCGAGCCCGGCAAGCGCCTGCACACCGCGCGCTCACGCAACGACCAGGTCGCCACCGACGTGCGGCTCTACCTGCGCGATGCCATCGACCAGGCGCTCTCTGCCGTCAAGTCCGTGCAGCGCGCGCTGCTCGATCTGGCTGACGAGCATGCCGAGACCGTGATGCCGGGCTACACCCACCTGCAGGTGGCGCAGCCGGTGTCGTACGGGCATCACCTGCTCGCGTATTTCGAGATGCTGGCGCGCGACGCGCAGCGGCTCGCCGACTGCCGCAAGCGGTTGAACCGCCTGCCGCTCGGCGCCGCCGCGCTCGCCGGCACCTCGTTCCCGGTCGACCGGATGATGGTCGCAAAGGAGCTCGGCTTCGACGGCGTGTGCGAGAACTCGATCGACGCCGTCTCCGATCGCGATTTCGCGATCGAGTTCTGCGCGTGCGCGACGCTGGTGATGATGCACCTCTCGCGCTTCTGCGAGGAGCTCGTCATCTGGATGAACCCGCGCTTCGGCTTCGTCGCGCTCGCGGACCGCTTCTGCACCGGCTCCTCGATCATGCCGCAGAAGAAGAACCCGGACGTGGCGGAACTGATCCGCGGCAAGACCGGGCGCGTGAACGGGCACCTGGTGGCGCTGCTGACGATCATGAAGGGGCAGCCGCTCGCGTACAACCGCGACAACCAGGAGGACAAGGAACCGCTGTTCGACACCGTGGACACGCTCGCGATGAGCCTCGCCGTGTTCGCGGAGATGCTGCTGGGCATACAGGTCAATCGCGCCGCCATGGAAGAGGCCGCGCGGCAGGGTCACGCCACGGCCACCGACCTTGCGGAGTACCTGGTGAAGAAAGGCGTGGCTTTTCGGGAGGCGCACGAAGCCGTGGCGCAGGCGGTTCGCTTCGCCGAGTCGCGCGGCTGCGATCTCGCCGATCTCAAGCTCTCCGAGCTGCAGCGCTTTTCGCCCGCCATCGCCAAGGACGCGCTCGCCGTGTTGACCCTCGACGGATCGCTGAAGAGCCGCACCCATCTAGGCGGCACCGCGCCGGTGCGCGTGAAGGCGGCGATCGTCAAGGCGCGCAAGTCCCTCGCCTGAGCCGTGGCCGCGGGCGCGCCCGCGCCTGGATATGGATCCCTGGCACGACATCGAGCGTTCGGTTCGCGAAGCTTCAGGCGCGCCTTTTTCGATCGAATCGCGTGCCGGGGTCGGGGGCGGTTGTATCAACGAGAGCTGCGTCATCCGCGGTCAGGGGCGCACTTTATTCGTCAAGGTGAACCGCACCGACAAGGCGTCCATGTTCGCAGCCGAAGCGGGCGGGCTGGAGGAAATCGCGCACACAATTACGGTGCGGGTGCCCGCGCCGGTCTGCCACGGTGCCAATGGGGAAGCAAGCTGGATCGTGCTCGAACACCTCGAGCTGGGGCCGGGCGACGACTCAAGCATGCGCAGGCTGGGGCGCGACCTCGCGGGGTTGCATCGCGTCACGGCGCAGCGCCATGGCTGGATCCGCGACAACACCATCGGCTCGACGCCGCAGGTCAATACCCCGGCCGACGACTGGATCGCGTTCTGGCGCGAGCGACGGCTCGGCTCGCAGCTGAAACTGGCGGCGTCAAAAGATCGTGGTGGCCGCTTGATTGCGAACGGCGAGCGCCTGATGGAGAAGCTACCGGCTTTCTTCAAGGGCTACAGCCCTTCTCCATCGCTCCTGCACGGCGACCTGTGGTCGGGAAATGCCGCGGCGCTGCCAGGGGGCGAGCCGGTGATCTACGACCCGGCGGTTTACTACGGCGATCGCGAGGCGGACGTCGCCATGACCGAACTGTTCGGCGGCTTTCCGCAAGCCTTTTACACAGCCTATCGGGCGGAACATCCTCTCGATGCGGGTTACGAAACGCGCAAGCATCTCTACAACCTCTACCACGTGCTGAACCACTACAACCTGTTCGGCGGCAGCTACG
>Ga0137409_10001616_pt1 | contig 24364 bp, 22 predicted proteins | sample CZODoug1_16funga_FD_122059 | JGI IMG/M metagenome (GOLD analysis project Ga0137409, IMG submission 122059) | Vadose zone soil fungal communities from Angelo Coast Range Reserve, California, USA - CZODoug1_16fungal (Hybrid Assembly) | ecosystem: Environmental > Terrestrial > Soil > Vadose zone...
GTCTTGCCGTTTTCCTTCACCAGCCGGACGAATTCCGCACGCAGCCGTCCGGCGGTCGATTCGTCCAGTGCCGAGAACGGCTCGTCGCAAAGCAGAATATTGGCATTGGTCGCGAACGCGCGCGCAATGGAGACGCGCTGCCGCATGCCACCGGACAGCGCGTGCGGATAGTCGTTCTCGTGGCCGCCTAGCCCGAGCTTGGTCAGCCAGAGTTGAGCCGTCGTCCGGCGTTCCGCCGCCGGTATTTCGAGCATATCGAGTCCAAGTTCGACGTTTTGAATGGCAGTACGCCACGGCAGCAGCCGATCATTCTGGAACACGATCGCCATCTTGCCACGAAACCAATTGAACTCCGCGAAGGGATCTCGCCCGCTGACGCGCACGGTGCCGCTGGTCGGCTCCGTCAGCCCCGCGATCATGTTAAAGATCGTGGACTTGCCGCAGCCGGTCTTGCCGAGCAGTGCCAGCATCTGACCGGGACGAACGTCGAGATTGAGACCATCGACCGCGCGATATGACCCCTCGGTCCCAGCCTTGCCGAACACTTTTCTATTGGAGGACGATGCCTACGGTTATCTGCTGTCACCGCCCATGCCACCGGTCTCCCAACTCATTCCCGAGCGCAGCTTCTACATCTTGAGTTTCGCAAAATGCCTGGCGCCGGGGCTTCGCATTGCCGCGATGATCGCGCCCGAAGCATTTCGCGATCGTTCGATCAACGCTTTGCGCGCCACCGGCTGGATGGCCGTGCCTGTCATGGCCGAAGTGGTGGCGCGGCTTATTCACAACGGCGGTCTTACACGGCAAGCCAAGCTCAAGCGCGAAAAGGCCGCGCTGCGCGACGCCATCGTGCGGCGCGTACTGAAGGAGTGGCTGCCGGCAGCCGCGGCGGCGCCGGGTTTTCACACCTGGCTGCCACTGCCGGCCGGTCGCACGCTGGCAGCCCTGATTGCGCAAGCGGCCCAGGCCGGTATTACGCTCGCGCCTCCCGGCACCCTACGGCGAATGGAGCGCGAAAGTCTCGGCGTCCGACTTTGTCTAGGCGCACCTGCAACAGAAGCAGATCTTGAGCGCGCCCTGATCGAAATTCGTCGAATCCTTGAGATGGCCGAAGCGATCTCGTTCGTCTGAGTTAAAAGACGAGGAAGTTCGGGAGATAAGCAGGGTGTAGGGCCGTCGCCGCGATTCTTGCCGTTGCTTAAAGTGGCCAACGGCAAGGTGCTTTCAGAACGAGGCCGTTTTTATTCTAGAATGATGACGCGGCGTCGGCTTTCGTAACAGCGGCATTCGCGGTATAGCGCCCGCGAAATGGCCGAACCATGATCAGTTAGGGCCCATCGGCGAGAACGAAACGGTCATTCTGCAGCTCTGAGCTGACCCGGACGAACTCGGAACGGCGTGCGCGTTTCTATGCAGCCAGCAGGCCGGCTACATCACAGGCCAGAACCTGCTCCATTTCCCGCAGATCGAGCAGTTAGAGGAAGTCGAGCGCCTGATGAGCGGCTTCGTCGACCGTCTTTGAAGGATGCCACAGGATTGGCTGCCGCGACCCAAATCGTTGCGCAGGAAATGCACGCAACCTAGGTTCTAAAAAGAAACGGCCCCAAACGGGCGTGAGCGCCGGGACCGTTTCAATGCAGATGATGCCAAGACACCACCGCCCTTATCCTAGCAGCGATTCCGGCTGTCCCAAGATGGTGAACTGACGCACTGCGTAATGTGCGCCACAGCACGGGGATCGCCAGCCGGCATACTCGCTCCAGAATCGACGGCGCACAGCGCAGTACATATAGCGAGACCATGGCCTACAACGAACTGACCACTAGCGAACTGGACGCCGTCAGCGGTGGAAACGATTTCAAAGTCACATGGAGGATCGCCGACAAAGCATACACGCTCGCGCAAACCGGTGGTCAATTCTGCTCCACTTTCGAGGGAAAGTATTCCACTTTAATTATTTGTTCCGGCTGTAACCCTTACCCAAAGTGATCCCCTCAGTTCGCGACCTCCCTTCAAAGCGAAACTGCACCATGCAAAAACTGATCGGGATATTGATACTCGCATTGCTCGCAATGGCAACGATGCGCCCGGTGTCATGCTGACAGCTTGTAAACGCGCCCGCCCGCGAAGGGGCTGGTCAGCGGAAAGAGACGTCTGATTTGGGCGCGTACTTCTCCGCCAGCTCGACAATCTCGTGGCGATGGTCGGGGTTGGTGATTTTGAAGAATGCTCTAAGCAGTCTTAACGTTTCTAATGCTTCGCGTTTGTCAGTCATTCGTCGTGATACGAAATTTCGCGGCGCAGTATTTGGTTAAACTCGCGCGTGTTCGGTTTAACCTTAAATTTTCGGCCCGTGCTTTTACGGATGGTCAGCACGGCAGCATGCTAATTTGACAGCGCTCGATTCCCTTCAGATTACTTCAGGATGCTGTTTCCGAAAGGGGCACGGCGAGCGGGCTTTGCGCCATTTCGCAGCCTTCATTTTCAGTGGATTCTCATCCCGCCGGGGTGACGCTCGCTCAGTCCGGGGTTGACGCTGACCGGCCGATCCTCGACACGACTATCCCGGGTTCGCAGTGATCAATTCACCATAGCGCTTCGCATCCTCCTGCATTTGCGCATTGAACTCGGCCTGTGACGACGACGTAATCACAATGCCCTGCGGCTCGAACTTTTTCTTCAGCTCCGCATCGGCCAAAGCTTCGGCGACGTCCGCCTGCACCTTTTCTATGATCGATCGAGGTGTGCCGGCCGGAACCAATATCCCGAACCACGCATCATATTCGAACTGCGGGAACCCCGCTTCCTTGAACGTCGGCACATCCGGAAGCAGTGGCATCCGGGCATCGCCGCTGACCGCGAGCGCGCGCAAATCACCATTCTGGATCAAATCGCCGCCGACGCTGAAAAAGGTGAAGGCAAACGCTGCGTCTCCTCGCAACACCGCAGTATTGGCTTCCGGCAGCCCGCGAAACGCAATCATTGTCATTTTTGTGTTGAGAGTGCTGCGCAGGAGCTCCGCCGCAATTCCTGTCGCGCTGCCGCGCCCGGCAGACGCAAAGTTGACACCGTTGGGCGTCGACCTTGCCATGTCTGCAAACTCCTGCAGATTCTTGGCCGGGGAATTTTTCGGCACGATCATGATGGAGGGTGTTGTCGCCACCTTGATGACCGCGGCGAAATCCGCGACTGGATCGAAGGTGATACTGGGATTGACGGCCTTGATCACGGTGTGACCGTTCGAGGTCAGCATCAAGGTGTAACCATCCGGGGGCGCCTTCGCGACGCCCGCCGTGCCACCGATGCCAGGCCGGTTCTCGACGATGACAGTTTGCCGCCACTTCGCTCCAAGCTTCTGGCCGATCGTCCGAGCCAGAATGTCCGTCATGCTGCCCGCGGAAAACGGGACGGCGATGGAGACAGACTTGTTCGGATAGGTTTGCGCGCTTGCCGGCGCGGCGGATAGCACAAGCGTCGCTGCGGTCGATCCCGTAAGACATAAGAACTCTCGGCGATTCATGGTCATGCTCCCTCGAAAATTAGCGTCGAACACCAAGAAGGCGACCGCACACACCAAGGCCAATTATCCATCGAATTGAGCGGTGCTGGCTGCAAAGCTGGCTTGGTTGCTTGGTCAGCTCTTGCAGTCTCGGACATGCGCTCCTCCATGATGATTCTCCGGCCCATTGCGCCACGACGTGCATGGTTAGTCGCCCATGCTGAGAATGATGCGGTCGCGCGACGATCCGGAGACCGCCGCGTACGCGGCCTTCGCATCCGAGAGCTGGTAGATCGACGCATGGGAAATCGGATACGGCTTAAGCCAGCCGCCGGCGAAGCCCGGTAGCACGCTGCGAAGAATTTCGCCACTTTCGGTCGACGAGAGCGCGAGCGTATCGATGCCGACATAGGTGTGGCGACCGCGATAGAACTCGAAGATGTTGAACTCGACGACGTTCTGAACTGCGGCGATCAAAATCTGGCGCCCGGCCTTGGCAAGCGAGCGGCGCGCGTCCTCGAAATAGGGATCCCCCACGGTATTGAAAACGATGTCTGCGCCCTCTCCGTCCGTGAACTCCCAAACTCGTTCCGCCACGTCGGTCGCGGCGGAGTTGATGATCTCCAACGGAGCGCTGGCGTGCCCTTCGTAGGATTCGTCTTTGCGCACGACGCCAATAACCTTCGCGCCTTGCCAAGTCGCGAGCTGAACGGCCGCCTGGCCCACCTTGCCATTGGCGCCCAGGACGAGGACACGCTCGCCGGCTTTGGGCATTCCGCTCCGTCGGAAGCCTTCGATAGCCGTGACGAACGGCACTCCGACCCCGGCCGCTTCTTCCATCGAGATGGTATCGGGCTTTTCGACGAGCGCGGCTGCCTCGACCACCAGATGGGAGGCATGGCTTCCGTCACGCCGTATGCCGAGATCACCTGACGTGCCAAACACGGACTTGCCGACCCATTCCGTTGGGCCATCGACAACCACGCCCGAGAAGTCGCGACCGGGTGTGCGGGGAAACACGGCATAGGGCATCAAACCGATTGCGGCCTTTACGTCAGACGGATTGACGCCGGCGGCTTCGATTCGGACAACTACCTCGTCCGTTGCTCGCGATAGCCGGCGCCTTTCGATTGTCGGTACAATCGATGCTGCGTTCGGCGCCTTGGCATGCAGACGTACGCAGGTCACTTCCAAGGCGAATGCCGAAGCAGGGTCTGGAGCCATTGAGATCGTCACCGACATGCTGCCGCCCCTAGGCCGCGCGCGTCGACGACGCGGGCGTCGTCAACCCAACAATCTGTCGGGCTTCCTTGAAATCGGCGATCTGTCCTCCGAGATCCTCAACAATGCGCCGAGCCTTGGTGACCATTTCGGCATTCGAATTGGCGAACTGCCCCCGGGACAGGTAAACTGAGTCCTCGAGTCCGACGCGAACGTGGCCGCCTGCGAGATAGGACTGCGCGACCGAGGTGAACGCCGCCTTGCCAATTCCGATCGCCGTGAATTCGGCGTCGCGCGGCAGCAGGTCGCGTGCATAGAGCACGGTCTCGGGTCCGGGCTGGAAGCCATAGCGTACCCCCATCACGAACGAGCACAGGACGGAACCGGACAGTGTACCGTCCTTGAGCAGATCGTTCATCAAGGCGATGTCGCCTGAATCGAACAGCTCGATCTCAGGTTTGACGCCGGCGTCGGAGATCACCTTCGCCATGCGGCGGACGCTGCCCGGCGTGTTGATGACAACCTCCTTGCCGGAATTCATCGTGTTCAGGTCCAGCGTGCAGATGTCTGGCCGTAGCGCTGTGATGTGCTCCACCCGCTTCTCTGGCGCCATCAGCGTCGTGCCTTCGGCCGCGATTTTCGGCTCATCAGGCGACGGCACGAAGCGTCCGCCCGGGCCCGTCGTGATGTTAAGGATGAGTTCAGGGTTGTGGAGGCGGATGCGCGTGACCACCTCGCTGTAGTAGTCCAGCGACATCGAGGGGCGGCCGGTTTTCGGATCGCGCACGTGGATGTGGACGATTGCTGCGCCCGCGTCGGCTGCGCCGAGGCATGCGTCGGCGATCTGCACCGGTGTAATGGGCAGATGAGGAGTTTGCTCCGCCGTCGTCAGATTACCGGTAACTGCACAAGTGATGATGACCTTGTCGCGAGGCGTACGCATCGTGTTCCCTCCTAGAGCGAGCGACCACCGTCGACCACCAGGGTCGTTCCGGTCGAAAAGCCGAGTTGTGTGGCGCAGGCGAGGATCGCGGACGCGATGTCGTCCGCGCTGGCAATACGCTTCAGCGGAGTCGTCGCCGACGTCTTCGCGTTGAAGTCCGTCCCACGTCCGGGAACGAAATGAGTGTCGACCACGCCCGGAGCCACTGCCAGCACCCGCACTTCCGGCGCGAGCACCCGCGCCAACGATTTCGTCATGACATCAATGCCGGCCTTGGCGGCACAATACGCAATCGACGAACCGATGCCGTTGCTGCCCGCGATCGAGGAGATCGAAACGATGAGTCCGTCGCCCGATGCTTTCAGCAATGGCGCGAAGGCGCGGATCGTTGCGAACTGCCCACGCCAATTGACCGCGAACATCTGATCGATCAGGTCGTCGTCCAGTCCTTCGAGATCGGCATGAGGCACCGACCGGGTGAACCCGGCTGCGTTGACGAGCACGTCGAGCCGGCCGTAGCGTCTTTCGATTTCGTCGCGCAGTATCGTCAGGGTCGCGCTCCGTGCGACGTCCGCGGTCAAGGCCGTGTGACCTTGACCTACGAGCGAGGCCAGGCTCTTGGCCGCAGCGGAAGCGTCCTCGGGCACATCTCGATGAGCGATGACGACGTTGGCGCCCTCGTCGGCGAATTGTCGCGCCGCTGCGGCGCCGATACTTCCGGCTCCGCCGACGACGAGCACGACCTTGTTCTTCATTTGGGATCTGGGGCTCATGGATCTCACTTGATGGGTGGTTTGGGGAGGATTGCGTCGCCGGCCTCCATCACGAAACGGTAGGAAAGCGTGTACCAGGGCGCGATCACGCCGGGCGCAGGCGGCGTACTGCGATCGTGGCGGCGGAAGTCGCCGATTAGCGCGCGCGTAACGCCGAACACAACGTCGCTTTCGAGATGCTCGTCGTCATTTACGAATACTTGCGTGATGAGCGTCTTGAATCCCTGCTTGTAGCCCAAAAAGTGAATATGCGCAGGCCGATAGGGATGCCTGTTTTGCGCGCACAACATGTCACCGACCGGGCCCTCGGTTGGCACGGGGTAACCGGCCGGTTTCACGGACCTGAAGCTAAAGGATCCCGTAGAACCGGTGACGAACTTTCCGCGCAGGTTCATATCAGCCTGCGTTTCGTCCTGGTTTTCATAGAGACCTACAGGCGAAGATTGCCAGACGTCGACGGCGACGTTTGCGATCGGAGCGCCGACGACGTCGACGACTTCGCAATTCACGAACAACTCTGGACCCGGCGTCGGCGAGCGGACGATTGTGCCGCCGCTTTCAGTGGCCGGAGCGTTGGCGCGCCAGAAAGGCCCCAGCAACGCCGCCGCCGTCTCGGTGGCCCCCGCATCGCCGTTGTTCATCAGGCAAACGAGGGTCGACAGCCCAATTGCATCGGCGAACAAAACACCTTCGTTGTGGCTATCGTGCGTTGCCTGGCCAATGCGATTCAGGAAACCGATGCCGGTCTCGTATTCAAGTTCGGTAAGATTTACCTCCCGGGCAAACGCGTGCACGTGCCGCACGAACGCTTCGACAACAGTCCGAAGCCTCGCATTCTCGGTCGCTTCCATCGCGCGAAGGACCTTTGGGGTCACGTCCGCGACACTTTCGATAATTCCCGTCGAGGGCGGACCAGAATTGGGCCTTGGAGCTGCCATGACTGCCGTTTTCCGTGTTGCAATCGATTGCACGTCTATATGCAATCGATTGCAATATGTCAAACCGAGTTGTATAGCGATCCGGTGAGGCAGGTAGATGTTACGGAAAACATTCGGGAATCGCCCGATATCGATCAAACAGATTGCCGAGGCGGTCGGCGTCCACGCTTCGACCGTCTCGCGCGCGCTGGATCCGCAGAAGCGGCATCTCGTTGCAGATGAAGTCGTCCAGCGCATTGCCACAAAGGCGCAGTCGCTTGGCTACCGACCCAACCACCTTGCTGCGGGGTTGCGCCGCGGACGGTCTCAGCTCATCGGCATCTTGCTGCCCGACATCACCAACATGGTGTTCGCTCCGATTCTCGCAGGCATCGCGGAAGTTCTTTCCAGAGATGGCCATGCTCCCATCGTGGCCGACGCCGGTAATGATGCATCCCAGCAAATTGCTTTTGTCGATCGTTACCTAGAGCAGCGCGTCGATGGACTGATTTTGGCGACGGTTTCGCGCGATGACGCGCTGGTCGGTCACTGCCTGGAGCGCGGTCTGCCGGTGGTGCTGGTGAATCGTTCGGAGGCGTTTGATCGCGCTCCTTCGGTCGTATCCGACGACGTGAAGGGCATGGCTCTTGCTGTCGATCATCTCGTTTCGATCGGACATCAGGCTATCGCTCACATCGCTGGCCCGCCGGATACCTCGACGGGTCAGCTCCGGCGTCAAGGCTTTCTCGACGCGATGTCGCGCCACGAATTGAAGGGCTTCGTAAAAGATGCCCCGGTTTATTCGCGCGAAGCAGGCTTTGATGCAACCACCGCCCTGCTTCGTCTTCACCAGTCCGTCTCTGCCATTGTTGCAGCGAACGATTTACTTGCGCTTGGCGCATTGAGCGCGATTCAGCGCGACGGACGGAACTGTCCTCAGGATATCTCTGTCATCGGTCACAACGACATGCCGCTGATGGATGTCATCTCGCCACCGCTAACCACCGTACGGATCGAGCATCGAGAAATGGGGCGCCAGGCTGCGCAGCTCATGCTCGAGGCTATTGAAGACAGCGCGCGCAAGCCGCGTCATATCGTTCTGGTGCCTGAACTCATCGTGCGAGGATCAACCGCACCCTTTGCAGGCCCGGCACGGTGACACGCCCGAGCAGTTGACGGGCATCGTGCCGAGAAGACGCCGGTCAGACACGCATACTTTAGTAGGGTTTTCCATGTCGAACCCCCGCCCTCCAAGTCTCGAACAACTTCACGTCCTGCTGACGGTCGTTGAGGCAGGAAGCTTCGCGGCTGCGGGACGCAAACTCGGCCGGGCAACCTCGGCCATCAGCTATGCGATCGACACAATCGAGACCCAGCTTGGTCTACCCCTCTTCGTCCGTGGCACAACGAAACGTCCGACCTTGACGCCGGCCGGGCATGCCGTGGTCGCGGAAGCGAAAACAATCGGACACGGCATGGGGACGCTGCTTGGCCGCGTCAGGGGAATTCTCGACGGCCTTGAGATCGAGATCACCCTTGCCATCGATGTCCTGATGCCGATCGAGCGCGTCGTCGACGTGCTGCACGGCTTCGAAGCCAATTTCCCGACCGTGACGCTGCGACTGAAGATCGAGGCGCTCGGTACCATCTCGCAACTCGTGCACGAAGGACTGGCCGACCTGGGCGTCGGCAGTTTCTCGCACATAAACCCCGACGGATTGAAGCAATATCAGGTCGAAGGAGTAGAACTCATCCCGGTTGCGGCACCGTCGCATCCGATCGTCAAATCCCGCCGAGCCGACCCTGGCGATCACGTACAGCTGGTCCTGACGGACAGGTCGCAGGCTACCGCGGGCCGCGATTTCGGAGTCATCAGTCCGAAAACCTGGCGTCTTGGAGATCTCGGTTCGAAACACGCCTTGCTTCTCGCCGGCATCGGATGGGGCAGCATGCCCGAACCGATGGTCAGAGCGGATATCGCGGCGGGTCGTCTTGCCCTCATCAGTCATCTGCCGTTTCGCAGCGGTACGTATCAACTGGTGGTGATTCACAAAGTCGGGGCGTCGCTAGGGCCTGCCGGACGTTGGCTGATCGAACGATTCATTGATCAGCGGGTCCAACCGAAGATGAGATCCGCCAAACGGACGTCCCGGCGCGCGGCCACAAAACGCCCAGGCCGCATACCGAAATAACTGAACAAGCTTTCCAAGATTATCCGACTTTTTTTATCTTGGACGACTCCTAATTTGCATTGGGTCGCCGATCGCGTCAGGTTTCGTACCGAACGCCGGCGTAGTCCCACGCAGAAGGAGAACGCCGAAATGCATGCCCCGATAGAAAAGGTATCCCTCGCAGAGCTTTTCACCGACGCCAGAACCCATCACGCGTGGCAGCAAAAAGACGTCAGCGACGAGTTGCTGAATCAGGTGTTCGACCTCGCGAAATGGGCGCCTACCAGCTTGAACTCGCTGCCAGCGCGTTTCCTGTTTGTGAAGTCGAAGGCCGCCAAGGCGAAGCTCATTCCGGCGCTCTCGGAGTCCAACGTACCCCAGGTCGTCGCAGCGCCGGTTACAGTGGTCGTCGCCTATGACGAAAAATTCTATGACGAACTGCCGATGCTGTTTCCGGCCTTCGATGCGAGACCACTCTTCGTCGCCAACCCTGCCTTGAGCCAGGCCACCGCCTTTCGCAACGGCTCGCTGCAGGGCGCCTATCTCATGCTCGCAGCGCGCGCGCTCGGGCTCGACGTCGGGCCGATGTCTGGCTTTGATAACGCCAAGGTCGACGAAGCCTTCTTCCAGGGGACGTCCTGGAAATCGAACTTCCTTTGCAACATCGGGTACGGCGACGCCGAGAAGCTATTCCCTCGCGGCCCGCGCCTCAGCTTCGAACAAGCCGGCAAGATCATTTGAAGGCTTTTTCTTACGCGCTTGGGTTCACCAACGCCAATCGACGGAGTGTCCAGTGACTAACGACTATGTCGCGACTTTCGGCCGCCTTCTGATAGCCGGCCTGTTTCTTCTGAGCGGCCTTGGCAAGCTCGCAGCGCCTGCGATGACCCAAGCCTACATCGCGTCGACCGGGTTACCGCTTCCAATCGCCGGTTATCTCGTCGCAATTGTGATGGAGATTGGGGGCGGCCTGCTTCTGCTGGTCGGCTACCGTACGACCTTCGTGGCGATCGGAATGGCCGTATTCACGCTCGCAACGGCTGTGTTCTTTCATAACAACTTCGCCGACCAGAACCAGATGATCCACTTTCTCAAGAACGTCGCCATAGTGGGCGGTCTGCTCCAGGTCGCAGCCTTCGGCGCGGGATCAATCAGCATCGACGGACTCCGCGTCAAAGGGAACCGTCGCGCAGCAAGCCCCGCGTAAGCGGGACAAGGCCCGATCTTATCGGCGGTTCGCAGGGGGTCGCCCGAAGCCAGAAGCACCGCGATGTTGCCAATCTCGTCGGGTGCCACTGCGGCGGCGAAGACGCTCGTAGGCCCATCAACAGCGCCTTTGGTTGCGGTGTAGAACCGCAACCAAAGCGGGCGCGAAATGCCGGGGACGGATCCGCTGCTGACGATGCTCGTGCCCTCCCGAAGATGTTCGACCGCCACGTGCGGTCGCTTGCGGCGATGTTCGGCGACTTGGTCTGGTGGCGAGGCAATTCATGACGTCGAAACGGCCGCCAAGAGAGCCGATGCGCGCACTCGTCGCAGGCGGTCGGCTCCTGACTGCCGCAATCCTATTTGCAATTCCCGCCGCAGCGGCGGCTGAAACCTTCGAGGCGGTCTATCGCGCGACGTTGGCCGGCATCCCGATCGGCAAGGCACGCCTGACGGGCAGCGTCGGCGCGGGTGCCTACACCCTACGACTCAAGGGCGAAGCCTCGATCCCGGGATTTTCGAACCGCTTCGATGCCTCCTCCAACGGGACCTCACGCGATGCGCGGCTGATGCCGTTGGACTACCGGCTCTCGACGGAGGGCCGATCTGCGCGGACCATTGCGGTGAGCTTCGCGGGCAACCGTGCCGCGCACATCTCGATTGATCCGCAGCCGGATGCCGCCGACCAGCAGGAGCGGCTGCCTATTGAATTGCCGCACCTGGTCGGCGTGCTCGATCCGCTGAGTGCGATGATGAGCCAGATCCTGCGTGCCTCGCAGTCCGATAACCCGTGCGACGGTATCATGCGCGTCTTTTCGGGCAACACGCGGTTCGACTTGACACCGGTGTCGAGCGATCCAGTGCTGGACGAAATCGTGTGCCGTGCCACCTATCGGCCGATTGCCGGCCACAAGCCGTCTGCGACATCGACCGGAAAGCCTCCCACGATCGTGATCGCGTATCCGAAGCTCGTGAGCGACAGCGCGCTTCGCCTGCCAATCCGGCTTGAGTTTCCACTTCCGCTGGGAACGATCGTTATCCGTCGGATCAGCTGAGGGTAGTCACAGACTCCATGCCTCATGATGGTCGCTGCCATGCGCTACCGACGCCCCTGGCGACTGTGGCGCTTCGTTCGAACAGACGACGGAATGATAGGCCCCGATGCTTTCGTCAGGTACGCTATCCCAGAGCCGCCTTCACCCTTTCGGGTGTGAAGGGAGCGTGTCGCAAGCGGACGCCGGTCAGTTGCATGACCGCATTTGAAATCGCAGGAGCCACCAGCGGGGTGGACATTTGACCAACGCCAGTCGGATGATTGTCAGTTTGCACTATTTCGGTATGCAACAGTGGAACCTCGTTAAGGCGCGGCACGAGATAATCGTAGAAATTTGACTGTTCGACCGCACCGTCTCTTATCGATATCCGCTCGCTCAGCACCAAACCCAAACCGTATATCGCGCTGCCTTCAGTCTGCGCGATGATGTTGTCGGGCTGAACTGCCACTCCGCAGTCGATCGCGCACCAGAAATTGTGGGCTTTGATCTTGCCGGTCTCCCGCTCGAGCGAAATCTCTATGATGCCGGCGACCTGCGATCCGGCATAGTCGAGAAAGGCGATTCCGAAACCACGCCCCTCCACCTTACGTCCCCAGTTCGCCATCGCGGCGACGCGCTCGACCACCGCTACGGCACGTGGTGCCTTGCCCAGGAGTTGCAGCCTGTATTTGAGCGGGTCGACGCCGTTCCTGACCGCGATCTCGTCAACGAAGGTTTCGGCGGCGAACTTATTCGCCGTAAAACTAATTCCGCGCAGAGGCGAGGTCCGCACCCCCGTGTCCTCATAGATCTGCTCCACGAGCTGGTTGGGCACGTCGTAGCCTTTGAGGTCCGCGCCGAGCATCAGGATGAAGTCTTTCTTACCTGCCTTCTCGTAGCGCAACGGATCGGCGAACGGCGTAACCCTGTCACCGGCCAAGCGATGTTGGTAGGCCATCGGAGCGCCCGACGCGTCGAAGCCGGCCTTGAGATAGTGGGCCGACAGAGGGCGGAAGCGACCGTTGCGAACGTCATCTTCGCGCGTCCACATCACCTTTACCGGCGCTCGGGCTGCTTGCGAAAGCAGCACTGCATCGATCACAAAATCCATATCGCGCGACCCACGGCGGCCGAAGCCGCCCCCCATCAGCAGGTCGTTGAGCTTGACCTTGTCGCGGCCGATGCCAAGCGCCTTTGCGGTTGCTTCCTGGGCCATCGTTTGGCTTTGGGTGCCGCACCATATCTCCGCCGAGTCGCCGGCAGGCGACACCGATGCGACCGCATTCAGCGGCTCCATCTGTGCATGGTAGGCATAGTCGCAAAGATAGACCTGATCCATCGTCGAAGCCGCTCGCGGCATTTCGCTTCTGGTATCACCCAGCTTGAAGAAGTCGGTTGCCTTCCTGTCGGGGTCGCGTACCGCAGCGGTGAAGACCTCCAGACCCTTGTCGCTGTCGAAGCCCCAGGCAGCCCCGTCCCTGCTCCAGCGCACGCTGTCGGCGACGACTTGCTGGGCCGCGAACGCCGCCCAGGCGGTCGAGGCGATGATACCGACGCCATAGGGCAGCTTCACCGCTTGGATGACCCCCTCTATCGCTCTGACGCCGCGCTCGTCGAAGCTCGATGGAAGCGCCCCCTCTACCGGAGCACGAACCACCGTTCCATAAAGCATGCCCGGCAATTGCACGTCGATGCTATACTTGGCGCTGCCGTTGACCTTGGCCGGAATTTCGACCCGCATCACATCCTTCGATATGAGTCGGAATGCAGATGGCTTTTTCAGATCTTCGGGCTTCACTGCAGGCGCCTCTTTCGGTACCTCGGCGAAGGCAGCGATGTCGCCGTAGCTAAGCTTACGGCCCGATTTGACGTGAACGACCAGGCTGGGTTCGGTCGTCAATTCATCGACGGTGACGCCAAGCTTGCGGGCCGCGTTATCCAGCAGAACCCGCCGCACCTGTGCGCCGATCGTCCGTAGTGGCTTGTAGTAGGCAGTCACGGCCGTGGATCCGGCGGTGTACATCATTCCGCCGAAGATCGGATTGCCATATATCTGATCTAGCGGAGGCGCCGGCGTGATGCGGACTTTGCTCCAATCGGCGTCCAGTTCCTCGGCTATGATCAGTGGCAAGGCGGTCAGCGATCCCTGTCCCATCTCGGTCGCAGCCGACATTATTGTAATCGTTCCGTCAGCGGCGATGCTAATCCACGGATTCAGTACCTGCCCCGTCGGCCCGGTGGTGAGCACTGCTGCGCTCACCGCGCGTGTGGCTACGAAGGCAAACGAAAGGCCAGCTGCTCCAACCATAACCTGGCGGCGCGACACTGCGGCTTCGAACAATTTGGTGTGCTTGCTCATTCAACCCTCCCGGACCACACGCTCGATCGCACGGACGATGCGCGGGTAAGTCCCGCATCGGCAGATGTTGGTGCTCATGTGTTCCAATATTTCGTCTCGCGTCGGCTTTGGATTCTGTTTGAGTAAATCGGCGGCGCTCATGATCTGGCCGGACTGGCAGTACCCACATTGCGGAACGCGTTCGGCGATCCACGCCTTCTGCACCGGATGGCTGGAATCGGCTGAGAGGCCTTCGATCGTCGTGATGGACTTGCCTGCAACCTCGGATACCTGGGTCTGGCAAGAGAACGCCCGCTTGCCGTCGATGTGCACCATGCACGCTCCGCACAGTCCCGCGCCGCAGCCGAACTTGGTGCCTGTAAGCTTGAGATCCTCCCTGATCACCCACAAGAGAGGCGTCGTGGATGGAGCGGCTGACGAGGCAGGCTTCCCATTGATCGTAAAATTAACCGACATGTTCGCTTCTCCCGATGAGTTCTTGCAATCGATTGCACTAAATGACCCAAAAAGCCGATGGTCCCGGCGCGCAAAATCTCCTCGCGAAATCCAGCAAAACCATCGGCTACCATGTTGCTGCCGCGCGCCTGTGCGCGACTATTGATCCGAAAGAATTTTCATTTCCCAGGGAATGATGACCTTTCGGAAGATCACCGGATCGGTCCAACCGCTCCGTTCTCTCCCCAGATGCCCTCCGCTCGGATTGATCCATGCGTCCTTCGGCACATCGCCGCTGTTGAGCAGCAGATGGATATCCGCAATCGGAACCTGAGTGTCCTTCACTCCGGCGATGACCAACATCGGCGCCGTCGGTTCGCCGAGAAGCTTCTGTGTCTGCAAGGACAACGCCGGGAAAGCCGTTGTCAGTTCGGGCACGGTCTTTACTCCCTCCACGACATCGGTAAGGGCCGGCACCAGATCGAAGAGATATTCCCTGTTTCCCAACACCGAATTTAGAAATTCGGAACTGAAGGCGGTGTGGATCGGCGGCGACTGGACGACGACGCCCCGCACGCGAGCCCGCTCGGTCATGGCGAGCTTCGATGCCCAATATCCTCCGAAGCTCACCCCATGTACGATTATGCGCTTGGGATCGATTTCCTTCCGGCCAATCAGATAATCCAGCGCACGGCTCAGCACACGATCCGCTGTGGGGCTCGCTTTCACGGGCGATTGCCCGGTGCCCGGTCCATCCAACGTGAAGAAGCCGATCCCGCGCTCGATGAGCGCTCCGTACACCTCCGCCAGGTTTTCCTTGCGACTATCGAGACCGCTGATCGCGAAGACGACCGGCACGGGACCGCTCGTCGACGCCGGAAGTCGCAGGTAACCCACGATCTCCTTCCCCTCGAACGGGATGCGGACGACCTCCATCGGCGGAGTCAGAGATTCGCAGCTTCGCAGGAACGCATTGAGCGCCTTCGCGTAGGCCGCCTTCTTCCCCTCCGACGCGGCGACCGGCCACTGCCCGAAAAAGTAAAGTCGCCACGCACGAAGATAGCTCTTCCTCTTCTCCTCCGGTGAAGAGGCGGTCTCGGCAGCCTTGTAATAGCGATCCGCGACCGCGCTCCATGCCGCGGCCCATTCGTCCCGGTCGCGTGTGTTGATATTCGATAGCGCCTGCCGTACGTCCTCCGGATCCAGGCCTATCAAGGGATATGCCCCTCGATCGGCACGCGCCTGTGTCTCCACCTTTATCTCCTCTATCGTTCGTTCGCTCGCAGCCTGAGCGTGCGCGCCGGTTGCTCCAAGGAGGAAGGACAGTGCGATTGTAAGAACGAGCGATTTCATTCGGTTTCTTCCCTGATTGGATCTTCGACGTAAATTCTCAGGCATCGCGTCCACAGCTTCGATCAGCTTCCACATTAGTGTCGACCGTTCGAGTTCTTCACCCCGGCTGACGTGCTCGGCTACAGCCGTCCGTCCCTTTGCAGCTGAAGCTTTATCTCGGAAAGACGCCGTTCGCCGACTTGAAGCGAAGCCCGACTCGTGTGCACCGAGTATTGGCCGAGCACGAGGTCGTGCGGATGGCTTGCGGCCGATCCGAGGACGAATTCGGTGTCGGCTTCGGCATGGAAGTCGATCGCCTCGTTCGAGGGCTCGAAGGCCGCGAGTTCTCCCGCCTGTACGCGCTCGGGGACGGCAAGCCTTCCCGTGCCGAGCGCAATCCAGCAAACCGTGTGATCGGCCGGTGGATCGTAGCGCCAGGATTCGCCAGCCCTCAGGCGCACGGCCAGGTAGTTTATTGAGGATGGCGCCTTAAGCGGGCTCGACACGGTGTCGAGCTGGCCGAGCAATACGGAGGCGGGTCCGATCTGGCGAATGTCCTGCGGTGCCTGATAGATGCTTTCGGCCTTCCCAAGTTCCTGTTCGGACGGCAGCGCGATCCAAAGCTGGAATCCACGGGAGCGGCCGGACTCTCCCGCACCGCCGCCATGCCAGGCACCGTGAGCGGCGTTGAACCATTCGACCCCACGCTCAGGCAAAATGCCGGTGGCTCCGGTCGTGTCTTCGTATCGGATACTGCCTTCCAGCAGGTAGGTGAGCGTCGCAATGCCCGAATGCGGGTGCAACCCGAAGCCTGAAAACGACCCGCCTTCGGTGTTGAAGAGGTCGAGGAAGACGAAAGGCTTGAGAATCTCACCAAGGTCAGATGGGCTCATCAGGCGGGTGACGGGGCCGTGACGACGGCCGTACGTTCGATGTGCGATCCGACGTGACCGCTCTCCGAGCACTGCATTGGACTTAGCCATAACGAAATTCCTTTGCCGCGAGTTCGGCCTGTCGGCACAAGCTAAGGCTCCGCCCTATCCAAAAAAGTCCTCAAAAACTGAATGTTCTTTTCAGAGAACTTGAAATACGGCGTTCGGCATCCATGATATCGGTGGCGTAGCTGACGGGCGTCGCGCGCCTCAGACGCTTGGCAGCGGCAGAAAAGCGCCGGCTTCGATCGAAGGCGCGGCTGTCAATAACGGTCGACCAATCGAGGCTCACCGTAGAGACGATCGGACCGCCAGGTCGCCAGCCAGAAGTCGTTTGCTAAATCAAGCCGCATAACCGCGCCCTCCGAAGGCAAAGGTCACACGTTCGAATCGTGTCGGGTGCGCCAGTTTCTCTTTATTTTGCAGCGCTATATGCGCGCCCGAACCGAAATTCCAATTCTGTCTCATTCGACGAGTAAGCAATCTCTGGAGAAAATCGTCGCCGAGCGCAAATTGCTTGGCAACTGATTAGTCGTCGGAAACTCGCTATTCTGAGAACGGCGATCGTTTCTACAAGCGGTTGAATTGGCGCTCGCAGTGCTGGTCGGTCCAGTCCAGAGGAAGTGCGGACTAGGTCCGGTTAGCGGGAGCTAGTGAGATCCAACATCCACCTCAACGACCGCTTTGCGCCACAAGCGGGCGACCAGAAACGGCCGCTTGGGAGAGATCAAAGGTCAAGACGGTTTTGAAGCCATGGTCTTCGGGTCGCTATAGAGGCGCGGAGTGCGGGATGGCGGAGGAACTGTCATGCCTACGCCGCCATCGGCGTCCCGGCAATATCGCGGAAGTTCGGCGGCCCCGACTTTGCAAGGGAAGCGTTTCAATTCGGAGATAATTTCATCAATGATCGAATCACTGATTCGCGGCGGTTCGAGGCGGGCGACCCTCCTCAGATCGTGTCAGTGACAGGCAGCATCTGCAGGAAGAACACCTATGACGAATTCCGAGGATAAACCGCCTCCCGCAGTGGGGGCTTTTTGGATCAAGGAGGAAGATTATCCAACGTTGCTGCAACTTTTCGACGATGGCGACAAGATGCCACCGGGCTGGAAAGAATGGCTGAAGATGGCCGAGGAGATGGAGCAGGGGCTCGAGGCCTATGGACACGCCGTGCTGCGTGTTTACATCGACCCCGCCACATTCCCAGACTGGTGCGCCGCCCATGGCACAAGCCCGGGCAGCGCCGGACGCAGAAAGTTCGTCGCGGCGGCGGTAACCGAGAGATATGGCCGACAGGCCTGACCAGCACCGTCTTGGCGGGACGCCGGCCCATCGCCAGCCCAGCCCCGAACAGCACATTCGGCCATGCCTGCCCAGGGGCTTGCGCTCGTTCGGGCGGTCGTCGGGCTTCAGCAACTGCTCCTTTAAGGTCGTCGGGAGAAAACATGACGACCCACGCCCGATCCATCACCAACGGCCGCTTTGCGCCATTACCGGAAGCTGGTCACGGCACGCATGATCTGGCAGAGCTACCGCCTGCGCTCCAGGTTTCCCGGCTATATTGCTCGTACAGTTTGGCGGCGTTGTCCGAGCGAATAGCTTCCATGTAAACGCCGACGTAGCGCGCGGCCGCCGCACCGTGCACGAACCACTCGCTTGCTAACTTTTAATTTAATCTCTCGCGCAGAGTTGAGTAACGGTGATGTCGAAGCCGTAGCGCTTCTCCGGAGCGATCGCCACCTGTGATTCGTGTCGAGGTTGGGAGCGATATCTCTGACGGAGAATGGCAATGTTGCGTAAGACAATGATCGCGTTGTTGGCAGTTGCGTCGGTCGGTCTGGCTGCGCCAACCATGGCGTTGGCGCGCGGTGGCGGAGGTGGGGGTGGCCACGGCGGCGGTGGCGGCGGCTTTGGTGGTGGCGGAGGCGGTTTCCACGGCGGCATGGGTATGGGCGGTGGAGGTTTCCACGGCGGCGGCATGGCGATGGGTGGTGGCGGCTTCCATGGTGGCTACGGCGGCGGCGCATTCCGCGGCGGCATGGCGTTCCATGATGGTGGTTTCCGTGGCGGCGAATCTGGTCGCGGCTTCGACCGTGGTCGCGGCTTCGGGCACGACCGCGACTTCGGGCGCCGCTTTGGTTTCGGCTTCGGCGGCTACTACCCGTACGACTACTATGACAACTATGCGTACGACGATTCCTACTATGACAACGGCAATTGCTACGTGGTGCAGCGACGCGTGCACACCACCCATGGCTGGCGACGGCAACCCGTTCGAGTCTGTGGTTGATCGACGATCGTAGATCGATGGCGATCTGGAAGATCCCGACTACACACTTGCGGGTCTTATCCATCATTGCGAATCGGAAAAAGAATTGACCTCAGCGCCAGAGAGAACGCGCTGAGGTCGTCGACGAGAAAGGACACGACCATGAAACTTACGACAATCGTACTAGCAACTGCTTTTGCTCTCTTGAGCACGGCCGCCATGGCGCAAGCCAGTACCGACGGATCATCCGTTGCGACCCAGGGACAAGCTGGGACTGCGGGATATGGATCAGTCGTGGCTCCGTCAGTGGGGTCGTACGTGTGGCCGTCGGTAGGTTCGACAAATGCCGTACCCACATGGAGGAACACTGGCCCCGCAGCGCCTTCGCTTAGTGCGCCTACCGTCGGTAACGCCTCCGGGGACACCTTTGCCCCGATCCGTGTGCCACGGCGCTGACAACGGAGACAGCCTCCTCGGATGCGCGGTTTGTTTGGCCCCTATTCGGGTATCGAATTTGGGTTGCGATCGCCTAACATCAAACGATGTCGGCGAATTTGACGGGCCCGCCGGGCAACTCCATCCCCCAATGCAATTCGAACCTACCACCTGTCGTCCCAGCCGTCGAACGGCGGGCTTTCCCAACGAGCCTCAAACCAACCATCGCAGTGACGCCGAGGCCACGGGCGACACCATCGGGGTCGGCACCATCTGTCGGGTTGTGGCCACCTGACCCTGACCGTAGGACACGCGGCGGGACGACAGAAGGGACCGCCGCCCCCACTATCCTGGCAGCACAGTGGGCGAACAGGACGTGGTTCGGTGATCGACTTCTGGGAACGCGGGGTAGCGGGGGACGCAGCAGGTGATGACGCAGGGTAGAGTGTGTTCACACGGGCGATGTCGCCCGCGCTCAGATGATCCCTTTGTCCGGGCTTAATGGTGCTCCCGAGTGTTTGCCGTTGTTGGTCCAGCTTCTCTTGGTTCGGCAGGAACGCCAGACAGTCCTCTTTTCCGTCGTAGATCACCTTCTTACAGTCCGGCGATCGCTTGACGGCCCGGGTGGGAGCATAGTGCATGATCGAATCATAGTCATATGCAGTGCTTGCTAGTGCCGGTTGATCCCAAATCACGCGACAAAATTGTTTCGGACCGTCGATATTGCTCCAAAGGATCGTGATGTAATCATCCCTATGGCCTCTCGAATGTTCGTGCCCGAGCCCTAGCACGTGCCCGATCTCGTGGGCGATACGGCCCCAATTTTGGCCGCATCCAGCGACCTGCACGACATTGATGTTGTCGTCCTCATTGACCTTGCCGGACAGCTCTTCTTTGATGCCTAGGCTATTGCTGCTGCATTGATTTTTCTGGCCAGAGAATTTGACGTAGTTCTCGCGTTTCCAATCTCTTGCGCCGGATAGCTGTCTAAACCTGACATTCGTGTCGCGCTGCCAGGCCGTTATCGCTTGTTGAATCAGGGCACGGTCGGAAGCTGAGACCGAAGCGTCAATGATATAGGGCACGAGATTGCTTTCCCATCGCCTTGGCTCGCCGTGAATGTAGTCCGGTACGACAGGCGCGACGGAATTTGTGCCTCTGTTCAGAACGTCTGCGGCTTGCCCGAAGACGATGTCTCCCTCCACAACAGCTTGATCGTCGATCACTTCAAACGGCAGGGAATAGCGCTTACCGTCGATCTCATATGTGAAGCTGTCCTTGCCGCGACAAATCTCGACGTCCTCATTGCTGCTGGCTTCGAGCTGTTCGTTGCTACGAGTGTCTTGCTGAGCTTTAGAGCATTGTCGCGCGCCAATGATCGCGCCGACAATCAAGACCGCAGCCAAGATACCGCGCCACATTCCGTCCCTTCCACTCTGGTTTTGCGTAAACTACTCGTTCTGGTGGTGATCGCCAAGCCCATCCGGGCAAAGGGCCATCACCGCATACGCGATCAGCATCGATGCTACTTTAAGCTGCCGCCGGTCGTCGCCGCCTCGCCTTGCGAATCGCGCCCCCTTCACCAACACTTCGCCGATATTTTATCGGGGGTGGGGGATTCATGTTTGTCATCCGATTTGCATATTCTCCGTTTGGCGCAATCGCCGCGACGTCGTTCGCGCTCGCGATGCTGCCAGGCGCGGGCTACGCCTATACCGCTGACCAGGAGCAGGCCTGTACCGGCGACGCGTTTCGTCTCTGCAGCGCCGACATTCCGGATGTCGATCGCATCACGGCCTGCATGATCCGCAGCAAGGCGCAGCTCTCACCGCCCTGCCGGGCGTTTTTCAGGGCCGGCCCGGAGCCGGAGCCCGGCGCCGCGGCGCCGATCGACATCAAGCCAGCAGCAGTGCGAAAGGCCGCCGCCAAGCCGCACAGGATCAAGAAACGCCCCAAGCCGGCCGCAACTTGAACACGCTGCCCTGAGCCACCGTGCTGCACGCCGCTCTGTGACGCGGCCTGCAAGCCGGACTCGTTTTGTTCATCCTACAAGCTACGGATGTGGCCATGCGGGCGATCAAAATGCCAAGCGGCAGGCGCGGTTACGGCAGCCATGGAAACAACAGTTCCAAGGCTCCGGCGACTTGGTTCCCGCGAAGGTTGCGAGGAAGGTTGTGAGTGTGTGTCTCAAAAGACAACGTGATTTGGTTTTTTAGTGGCTTCATTGAGGTTTCCACCAGATTTTTCTTTAACGAATCAGCGCGGTGATTCATTTTCGGTTCCTGGGGTCAATCTGGAGGCCAAGGGTATGAACGTTATTGTTTTCGCTTCGCGTAAAGGCGGTTCAGGAAAGAGTACCCTGGCTGCTCATCTCGCTGCGCAGATCAAGGCAACGAAGCCTTGCCTGCTCATCGATGCGGATCCGCAGGGGTCCTTGACGCTCTGGCATAAGCTTCGCGGCACCAATGAACCGCCGATCAAGACCGCGGTGAATTCCGTCAGCGGCATCCTCGCCGCCGCCAAGCGGGACGGAGTCGAATGGGTTCTCATCGATACGCCGCCGAACGTGTCGGCCGTCGTGGAGGACGCCATCAGGAACGCCACCATGGTGATCATTCCGGCGCGGCCCGGCGTGTTCGACGTCAACGCGGTTCAGGAAACGATTCAGACTTGCCGCGCGGCGCGCAAGCCTTACGCGGTGGTGCTGAACGGGGCACCAGCGCGCAGGGACGATGCCGAGAGTCCGATCGTCACCATCGCGCGCGAAGCGCTCGCCAAATTCCGTGCGCCGGTGTGGGGCGGCCAGATCACCAACCGCGCCGATCTGCTGATGGCGCTCGGTCAGGGCGAAGGCGTGCGCGAATATTATGCCGAGGGTCGCGCTGCGGCGGAAATCGGCCGGCTGTGGGCCGCGATCGAACGTTCGATCAAGGCGATCCGCGGCACGGTGTCGGCGAACGGAGCGATGCACAAGCAGGCGGCGTGATCGCTTCACATCGCCGGGGGTTTGAGAGAACGCGCGGGGGCTCCGCGCGTTTTTATTTTGCGCGAATTGTCAGGACAGGCCGCGCGCCCGAGACGACGGGCACGCCGCCAAGGCCAATCAGGCTACGCCGATCAGGCCACCATCAGCATGTAGAATGCGATCACCGGCGACAGGCACAGGATCACCGACCAGATCCCGAGCGCCCAGAGAATGTCGGCGGTGGAAAAGCCTCTTCGTGCAGAAACCAGTTGATCTTCGGTGTTCACGGACGCCCCCGCGTTCTTGTTCGTGAGCACCTTTGATACGCGACGGATTTTAAAAAGCCGGTGGCGCTTTCGCTCGCATTTGACCGCAAGTGCTACCACGGATTAACCAATGCGGACGCCTGCGGCGGTTCAGCCGCCCCGCAATATGCAAAAGGCTACGATCGGCGCAAAGCCGAGCAGAGCCGCCCAGAGGCCGAACGAGGACACCACAAGGACGTCCTGAAAGGTTTCGACCAGCCAATATCGGTAAGAGTACTGACAGGCGGCAGTTTGCGCGGTTCGATTGGTCATTGTTTCCCCGGGTGTTTTTTGTGGTTGGGTCATCTTATAGGCCTCGAGCATCTAAAGATGCGGCTGCGGGATGCAGCACTTTTGTACGGCGCGATTTACGCGACATTAGGCACGCCGCTCTGTGACCCAGCAGACGTTCGCTGCGCGATCTCCTGGTCGAGCCGCGCGGCAAGCTCGGCGTTCACCTCGACCATCGGCAGCCGCACTTCGGCGGACGCGATCAGGCCGGTCCGCGCCAGCCAGTACTTTGCCGGGGCCGGGCTCGGTTCGGCGAACAACAGCTGCGTCAACTCCGATACGCGCTGCCAGCACGCCGCCGCCGCATCGCGGTCGCCGGCCGCGAGGTGCGTTTGCACCGCGGCGAAAATCGCGGTCTCGATATGGGCCGACAGCAGGATGGCGCCGTCGGCGCCGTCCTCGAGCGCATCGTAATATTGCGAATCCTCGCCGGTCAGCACGCGAAAGCCGGCCGGCCTGTGGCGCAGGAGCGCGATCGATTGCGCGCGGTCGGCGCAGCAATCCTTCATGCCGACGATGTTCGGATGTTCGGCGAGCGCAAGCAGCGTGTCGTTGTCAAGACCGACGGCCGTGCGGTAGGGAATGTTGTAGAGCACGATCGGCCATGACGCGTGCTCGGCGAGCGCGGTGAAATGTGCGAGCAGGCCGCGTTGCGACGGCCGCGAATAATAAGGGCTTGCGATCAGGTAGCCGTCGATCGGCCAGGCCGCCGTTTCCTCCAGAGCGTCCAGCATCTTCGCGGTGGCCGCGCCCGACAGGCCGAGGCAGAGCGGCATGTAGCGGCGCTTGTCATCGAGCTCGGCTCGCACCTCCATGACCAGCCGTTCGAGCTCCGCGGTCGACAGCGTCAGGCCTTCGCCCGATGTCGCAGCCAGGATCAAGCCGTCGACCGGACCGCTGGCGTAGTGCCGGACCAGGCGCCGCAACGACAGCGCGTCAAGTTCGCCATCGCGGAAGGGGGTGACGAGCGGAAGCCAGAGGCCGCGCAATTGGTGTTGCAAGTCGTTCAGAGGGTCAGTCATGGGTCGTCTCCTTCTTTGAATGCCGGAGACGGAGCCCACGAAAAACCCCGCGACGCGGCGGGGTTTCGGGATCGTGCTAATGCGAAAAAGTCTATCGCGCGCGCCGTCCTGAAGTCCCCGGATGGGGACCTTTTTTCGAAGACATCTTCGATGACATCGCAGTGCGCGAATTCGTGACCATGTCTGGATGATGCTGAGGGATGCCGCCACTGTCAACAGCCTCGTGTTTTTGCGGCGTCTTCAAGTTTGCATCAC
>Ga0137409_10001617_pt1 | contig 24361 bp, 14 predicted proteins | sample CZODoug1_16funga_FD_122059 | JGI IMG/M metagenome (GOLD analysis project Ga0137409, IMG submission 122059) | Vadose zone soil fungal communities from Angelo Coast Range Reserve, California, USA - CZODoug1_16fungal (Hybrid Assembly) | ecosystem: Environmental > Terrestrial > Soil > Vadose zone...
CAACCTCATCGAAGGGCACTACACGCACCCTATTGATATCGAACGGGCGCAGAAAAACGACTACAGCAAGGATGTCGGCAAGCGCAATTTGCAACTCGAAGCGAAAGCACACATCGAGGTCCAGAAATGGATCGATGAAGGCGGCCTAAACGGGGGCGCTGTCACAGTTGAGGGGATTTGTGAAATCCATCGCCGATTCTGTGAACTGCTGCCTGAGGATTTGCTTTGGATTGAAATCCCGGAGATAAAGGAACGCGTGCGCGTTGTCCCCGGCGAACTACGTATGTGGGATGTGAAAGTCGGTCGCCATGTTCCCATCAGTCCCGGCGCTGTGCCTCGATTCCTAAAGCGTTTTTCGGAAGTTTACGAGCGTTTGGGTAAGACAGATTCGATTCTGGCTGCCGCCCCCGCGCATCACCGCCTCGTCTGGATTCACCCGTTCTTGGATGGCAACGGGCGTGTAGCGCGTCTTATGTCGCACGCAACATTCCTGGAGGCGCTAGATACTGGCGCTATTTGGTCAGTGGCGCGTGGCCTTGCACGGAACGAGGTTGGCAACTACAAAGAACATCTTGCTGCCAGTGACGCGCCCCGGCGCAATGATCTTGACGGTCGCGGGAATCTGAGCGAAGAAGCACTCGCGGCGTTTACGGAATTCTTTTTGAAGGTCTGCATCGATCAGGTCAGCTTTATGGAGAAGTTGATGCAGCCACAAGAATTGCGCGGACGGATTCTCTCGTGGGCAGACGAGGAAATCAAACTCAAAAATCTACCACCAAATTCAGGGCGCGTACTCGAAGCCCTTCTCTATCGTGGTGGAGAGATGCCCCGCGGTGAAGTAGACATCGCAACTGGAATGCCGGAGCGTACCGCGCAGCGCATCGTCTCAGCATTAATCGATAAAGGTGTACTCACCTCTGGCGGTCCTAGAGCGCCGCTGCATCTCGTTTTCTCGGCTGCGCTCGCGCCGCGCTGGATGCCGGGATTATATCCGCCTCTTTCGTCGTTACCATCATCGGCGATATGATCGAGATCACTTCGCTAGAACTTCGAGAGCCTGTTAGGATGCCGTCCGTGCACTTGTAAGTCGTTGCAAGTACTTATGAATCGCTCACTGTCACTGAAGTGGCCTCGATTTGAGATTTCCCAGAACGGGACCTCTGGCCCACTTCATATCTACGGGTAGCGTACTACACGCAGCGCAGTGGGTCTCTGTGAACGCCGGAAGAAATCAGTGCGTAACTGGCTGGAAGTAATCCGGTAGACCCTTTTTGGTTTCTCGCAAGATTTCGACGATGACTTGACGGTCGGCAAGGGAGAGTTTGGAATATTTCTGGCTCTTTTCTTCGCCTGAAAGAATCTGCCACATTCGCTTGTAGGCTGCTTCTCTGGCTTGATCTGGCATGCCATCGAAGGCTTCTGAGTAGATCATGTAGCTGCAGGGATAAAGCATGAGTCGCCGCTGGAGGTCGAATTGGCGCAACGAGCGTCCCTTGCTGTCGCGCGGACCCTCCGCAGAGAACGTCTCGGCGAAACCCGAATTGCCCTGAATTTTGTCGCCGAGCGAAGCTTCATCCACGAACAGCATGTAGTCCACGAGTTCGCGGGCCATGTCGCGGAGAAGTCCGTCCGTTACACCCTGGCTTCCCAGAGCTTTGTCCATCCGCTCCTGATACTGCGCCAAGCGCACCTCCCAACCCACACGGGTGAATAGATTGACCATGTGCATCTGATGTTCAAAAACCATCAACCCAACAATGTCGCTATATGGAGAAAGATAGCCGTCCGTATCAAACTTTCCTTTGAGCGATTTCAGATTGAGAGTCTGGTCGGTCACCATGGATTCCGGTCTAGCCGTATCGGTGACGATTGCATTGCCCATGTGCCGGATCGAGCCAGTCCTTCCCGTTACGTACCAGCCGCCCCAGCGTTGCTCGACGGGGCTGCGATCATCGGTAATATAATCGCCTAACTCGCGCATCGGTGTACCGTCAGGCCCAGGAAACACGCTGCGAACCAACATCCCTGGAACGCCGAGACTTGAATACGAAACGTGGCAGGTCAAACAGGCGTCCTGGCGTCTGAATTGCGGCTTCTGGGTCGGCTTCTGATCCAACGTGAAGAAGATCACACCTTGCTTAGGATCCTGTGCCGCCAATTCAACTATCGAACCACCGCGAACCCAACCGACCGCGACTGAGTCGTTGTAGTACAGAGTGCGCGGATTGTGCGGGTTGATCCGGAACATCTGAACGCTGGTCTTAGAGAAGACGACGATTTGCGATTCGATCGGAATGCTAAGTGCTCCAAGAACCGACCGCAGGTAACCTTGGGCTTCATCGAAATTGAGCCGAACCTCACCTGCCTGGATCTTACGATTCAACTCAGAGACGGGGTCTTTCAAGGGCCGTGTGCTGTATTCGATCGCGGGATGATTGGGGTCGGCGACAAAGATACTTTCGAGATCACCAAAAGTACAGGCGACCGTGGCTAGCATCAACCCGGCAAGAAAAAACGCATGGCGCATGGAATACCGCCTGCTCGGCGTGAACCGATCACGCGATCGTACCTAGATTGTACATAGACGGGCTACGCGAAGAAACTCCTACTCGTTTTCAAGCTACCTTGCGACGACGAGGCACGCTCAGCCACAGACTCTATCTCGGCGACTTCTCCTCAACTTGATGAATGTGGGATGCGAATCCCGGCTGGCATGCCACTGCATGCGTGTTCGGGGAGATCGCCACCCAAGCGCCTTTCGTTACGGACTTGTCTTTGGTTCAGGTCCCCGAACGGGACTTCAGGACAGCTAAGAGATTGTACGTCTCTGAGTGGCGCGCTATCGGAAGGGAGGGAGACACAGGGAACAGAAGCTTCTGGGCGAAACTTACCTAGGCCCATTAGCCATCCTTGCACTGCGAGCTGTGAATTCGCTCGACAAACCGCGAGTTCAGCGCCATCTATATTGTGCAGAGATCGACCGATTCTATCTGTACTAGCAGGCTTGGTGAGTAGATAAGGTATGTTCTAGGAGCTTTTTAAATGAATCGAGATTTTGTCTTCGCTCTTCGACAATTGAGAACGAATCTCAGGTTCAGCCTGATCATTGTGCTCACACTGGCATTGGGTATCGGAGCTACAACTGCGATATTCAGCGTGGTAAGCGGCGTATTGCTGCGAGCATTGCCATTTCCGGAATCAGAACGATTGATTTCGCTGCAGACTGCGGTATTTCCGCACGGGGAAGCGGCAACGAAGGAGGCGGGCGCCGGAACGATTGAGGATGTCTCCTTCCCCGACTTTTTTGATTGGCGCGGCCAGAGCCACACGCTGGAGGCGATTGCGTCCTACGCCTACGGAACATCGAGGAAATTCACTCCGGCTGGAAACGAACCGCCGACGATGGTCGAGGTGGAGTATGTGTCCGCAGATTTCTTTCGTGTGCTGGGCGTGGCTCCGATGCTCGGACGTTCCTTTGTTTTGGACGACGAAAGGGACGATAGCCGTCCGATCATTCTGAGTCATCAGTTCTGGGAGTCCGAGTTCCATTCTTCACCCGACATCGTCGGCAAGCACATCACGGTGAGTGATCGGCTCGCGACCGTCGTCGGTGTGATGCCAGCAGGATTCAGCTTTCCCGACCTGAGCCACCCGCCGAGCTTCTGGGGGACGTTCTGGCAGGCGAGCGCCTCTGCGGTCAACGCCATCGGGAGCCCGCAGAAGGAATCCGTTAGTCTGGCGGCCGAACGTACCAACAGAGCTGTCCAGGTGGTTGGGCGGCTCAAGCCTGATGTCAGTGTGGCGAAGGCGCGAGCGGAAATGAATGCGATACAACGAAGTCTCGCGGAGCAGTACCCGGAGGATCGCAATGCGTCCGGCGTTGAGGTTCGACTGTTGCTCGATCACGTTAGCGGCGATTTTCGACAGCCCTTGTACATACTTTTCGGCGCGGTCACGGCGGTCCTCCTGATCGCATGCGCGAATGTCGCGGCTCTTTTGCTTGCGCGCGGATTCGCGCGGCGCCATGAGTTTGGCGTACGGGTCGCTCTGGGCGCCAGGCCTTCGCACATTGTGCGACAAGTTTTGATCGAGTCTACGGTGTTGGCTTGCTGTGCCGGAGTACTCGGCATCGGCCTCGCCTTTGTGTTGCTGAAGACATTTCTGGGACTTACTCCGGTTGATCTCCCGAGACTCACCCATGTGCGAATCGACGGAATCGTATTGGGGTTTGCGTTTCTCGTGTCGCTATTGACGGGAATAGGTTTCGGAGTGGTCCCGGCATGGAGTGCGTCGCGTTTGGACTCATCCGGACTGTGGCGCGCGGGTCGCGGGATCAGCGGCGGCCGCAACGAGCATCGATTGCGCGGAATGTTGGTGATTGCGGAGACCGCGGTCAGCCTAATCCTTCTGGCTGGCTCGGGGCTGCTCATCCGCAGCTTCTTGCAAACGATGCGAGTTCCTCCGGGGTTCGACCCTCACCACATCTTGGCCCTACGGCTGGGAATGTCTACCGTCGAGTACCCCGAGGAAAAAGCGCCGCTTTTCTTTCGGCAGTTGTTGCCGCTGCTTTCCGCAATTCCCGGCGTCGAATCGGTTAGCAGCGCTTATCCCATCCCCTTTCCATACGACAACACAAGCCGTTTCAGCATAGCGGGCAGGCCGGCGGCTCCGAGTGACCTGCCCGTGGCCAACCGAGCTACTGTCGGACCGCGCTATTTTGAGACGTTAGGAATCCCCTTATTGAAAGGGCGCACGTTTGACCAACGCGACAACCAGAACGCGAAGCGAGTCGCTGTCGTAAATCAGGAGTTTGCCCGTGAGTTTTTTCCGGGCGAAGATGCGATTGGCAAATCGATTCAACCCGATTTCCTGGAGTACGGCTACAAACCAACGTGGTGCGAAATCGTAGGAGTCGTTAGAGGCATCCGAACTACAAATCTCACCGAGGGTCCTAAGCCCCAATTCTTCTTACCGTACGAGCAGGCATCCCATTGGCCTCAATGGGTACTCTTGCGGGTTTCCGGTGAGCCCCGGGCGTACTTGAACTCTGTGCGCGCTGCGGTTGCGGGACTCAATCGAGATCTGCCCGTTTTTGCGGTCACCACGTTCGACGAACTTATCGTGCAATCGACGGTCTTCGCCCGCTTTGAAGCCGGGCTGCTGACGTGCTTCGCGGTTTCCGCGCTGCTTCTTGCAGCGGTGGGTTTGTACGCCGCGCTTTCGGAAATGGTGGCGCGTCGTACGTTTGAAATCGGGTTGCGAGTGGCGTTGGGCGCGCAGCAGGGAGATGTTTTCGGATTTGTGGTGCGGCGAGGGCTAGTCTTGGCCGCAATTGGTTTGACAGTGGGATTGATTGGATTTGTGATTTTCGGGCGAGTCGTTGCGGACATGCTCTATGGCGTTCGAGCGCTTGATCCATTAACAGTCGCGGCAGCCAGTGTGGTGCTTCTTCTGGTGTCGCTGCTGGCGAGTGCGGCGCCCGCTTGGCGCGCTGCACGGTTGGAGCCGACGGAAGCGCTGCGGGAGCAATAGAGCTGCGCAGTCCACAAACGGGGTTCGAGCGCCGTACCAGCGTCGCGAGGAATTGGACTGTCTTCCAGCACTTTTGCCGGGGCCGCGCCGCTGAAACAACAATCGAGGATGCAGAAGACTGCCTTGGCCTTTGTAGACTTGAAGAGTTCAGCGAGCTCCTCCACGCTGATTGAGGATGCAGTGAGCGCTGAGAGGGTCGTGTCGAACGCTGCCAGACGATGGTCATGCGAACCATGTCCGGAGAAGGAGAAAATCACAACGTCATCAGGCGCCGCCGCTCCTAAAGTATCTTGCAGCGCCTTGCGAATATTTGCGGCGGTCGCCGCACCGTCGATCAAGAGTGTAGGGTTACTGCCGGGAAAGCTGTCGGCGAACAAGGGCTGATAAGAAAGTTGTAGCACTTTGCGCACAGCGCAACAGGACCCGATGCGCAGGCAAACAGGCGGTAGAGGATGTTTCGCGCTATGTACCCGGCGTGTACCTCAATGCGGGGATTCTGCCCATTCTGACGTTTCTGCCGTCTTGATAAATCAGCAACTTAAGTCTTATGAATGGAGCTTACGGGTTCGAATCCCACCCGCGCCTCCAAGCCCGTTGTTTATGAGGTTTTCCGCGAACCTCCAGGTCCGCTTCGGCGCGAAAAGGGGAGGTCTTGCAGACCTCCCCCATTCGTCAGATCTATCTTTTTGGCTGAATTTTCGATTTTCGGCTGCTATTGCTGCCAGCCCCCGCCAAGAGCCTTGTAAAGTTGCACAAGGCTCTGGTACTCGTTGCCGCGGTCCTGCGCCAGGGTCAGTTGGGCGCTGAACAGAGAGCGCTGATTGTCGAGGACTTCTAGATAAGTAGCGATGCCGCCGCCGTAGCGCTTGAGTGATGTGCTAACAGAATCGCTGAGATCTTGGACCGTGGTTTCCTGCGCTACGCGGACTTGGTGATATTTCTCATAGCCGATCAGGGCATCGGAGACGTCTTTAAACGCCGACTTGATGGCGTAGTTGTAGGCGATCAGTTCCTGTCGGTGCTGGGACTGGGCCTCCCGAAGATTCCCGCGTAGTCGGCCGCCCTCGAAAATAGGTTGAGTAATTTGCCCGGCGACGCCCCAGGTTCCTATATTGGTGTCTAGCAAAGACGTGAACACAGTGCTCCGTCCGGCAGCGCCGCCACCGGTCCCGGTGAGCGTAATCTGCGGAAAGAAGGCGGCTTTGGCGACTCCGATCTCGGCATTGGCGGCAATCAGGTTTTGCTCGGCCTGGAGAATATCCGGACGCCGCGCGAGCAACGAGGAAGTTAGCCCGGCGGGTACTTCAGGAGGTATCGGTTGCTCGACCAGCGGGCGTCCACGCGCCACCCCGTGTGGGTAATCGCCTAAAAGAATACTGAGCGCATCCTCTTCCAGTCCGATCTGTCTCTCCAAGTCGGGAATCTGCGCGTTCGCGGTGTCGAGCACCTGTTGAGCTTGCAGCACGTCGAGCTTCGTGGCGACGCCGTGCTCCAGCCGGTGCTTGGTCAGTTTGACGGCATCTTCCTGGGTCTTGACCGTGTCGCGTGCGATCTGGAGTTGTAGATCAAGTGCGAGCAGCGCAAAGTAGTCGCTCGCCACGTCGCTCACCAGCGTCAGAATCTCGGTCTTCTGAGCGTACTCCGTAGATAACAACTGGGCGCGCGCCGCCTCGGTGGCGCGTCGCAGTTGGCCAAAAAGATCCAACTGAAAGGTCGCATCGGCGGCATACGTCGCATATTTTGTTTTAAAGGGGAAGCCGCTAAAGGCTCGTTCATCCGTCCCATAGCCCGTTAGGCTCACCTGCGGGAGCTGGTTTGAGTGCGTCACCATAAGTTGAGCGCGCGCATAAGTAATCCTTTCGGTGGCCGTTTGCAGGTCATAGTTCTGCTTGAGAGTGGTTCGGATCAAGTCCTGCAGGACGGGGTCTTGGAAGACCTGCCACCAGGGAAGGTCGGCATAGGAAGCTGCCTGAGCCTGCTGATTCTCGCTCGGACCATGGTAGGCGGTGGGGACCTGGACGACGGGCTTATGGTAATTAGGCCCGACCTTGCACCCGGTTAGTAAAGTCGCGGCCAGCGCCGTCACGAGGAATAGTCGCTTCATAGGCCGATCCTGCCGCTGTCCTCTCCAGTGAATCAGTCGATGTTTCATCTCAGTCGCCCGGCGCGGGAGCAGGTGTTCCTGGCGCTCCAGCGAGGCCGTGCTCCTTGCCTGCGCCTGACCATCTCTCCACCAGATAGAAGATCGCCGGAATCAGGAAAATGCCGAAGACGGTGGCAGCGAGCATGCCGCCGATGACCACCGTGCCGATGATCTGACGCGCAACCGACCCGCTACCCGAGGCGACCCACAGCGGAACGTTGCCAAAAATGAACGCGAAGGAGGTCATTAGAATTGGGCGCAGCCGGAGACGGGCGCCGGCAAGGGTGGCGTCAATCAGCGGCCGGCCTTTCTCATACTCGGCCTTGGCGAACTCCACGATCAGAATGGCGTTCTTTGCCGTCAAACCGATGAGCATCACCAGCCCGATTTCTGAGTACACATCGCTCTCGATCTGTACCATGTAGGCCGGAAAGAACCACCCTGCGACCGTGCGCCGCAGCCACAGGATGGCGAACGCGCCGAATACCGCTACGGGCGTACTGAGCAGTACGCTGAACGGCAGCGACCAACTCTCGTACAGCGCCGCAAGAATCAAGAAGACGAACAGGAGTGAGAACGCGAAGATCACCGATACCGGCACGCCTTGCTGCGCCTTTTTTTCCTGGAAGGACATTCCCTGGTAGTCGTAGCCCATTTCTGCTGGCATCGTCTGAGCGAAAGTTTCTTCGAGCGCCTTCATCGCCTGCGCGGAGCTGTAGCCGGGAGCCGGGTTGCCAAAGATTTGCGCGCCGCGATATTCGTTAAAGCGCATGGTGAACTCGGGGCCGGAAGACGGAACAATCCTCGTCAGGGCAGAGAGGGGCACGTTGTCGCCATTGGTGTTCCGTACGTAGAATCGCCCTACATTTTCGGCTCTCGTGCGGTAGTCGCCTTCGGCCTCGACGTACACCTGCCACTGGCGGCCGAAACGGTTAAAGTAGTTCACAAAATACCCGCCCATAAACACTTGAATGGTTCTATAGACGTCACTGATCGAAACGCTTTGCTTAAGTACCTTGTCGCGATCGACGTGGACGAATTGCTGCGGCACGCTGGGAAGGAGCGTGGTGGCCGCAAAACCTATCTCGGGACGCTTATGAAGCGCGGCCAGGAATGTATTCAAGTTGGTGGCGAGGAACTGGACGTCTTTTCCTGAGCGATCCTCTAGCACGAAAGTAAATCCGCCAGCGTTACCGACTCCCGGGATCGAGGGCGGGGAGAAATCGAAAGCTATTCCTTCCGGGAGCTGGCTTAACTCTTGGTTGAGACGGGCTTCAATCTCCCGGTACTGTTCTTCTCTCTTCTTGCGGTCATCCCAAGGTTTCAATGTGACAAAGAAAAAGGCGTTGTAACTGGTTCGGACGAAGCTGAGCAGGCTGAAACCGATGACACTGGTGGTGTACTCCACACCCGGTGTTTTGGCCAGTACCTGTTCGATTTTCTTTACGGCCTCGTCCGTCCGTTGTAGTGACGCAGCGTCTGGAAGTTGGAGGTTGATGAAGATATAGCCTTGATCTTCATCGGGCAGGAAACTCGAGGGCACCCGGCTACTGATGAAACCGGCGGCTGCGCCGAACGCGGCCAATATCAAGAGTGCAAAGGCACTCTTGCGAACCAATGCTCCGCAGAGGCTAACGTAGCCATTGGTGGCGCGCTCGAAAACGCGGTTGAACCAATCAAAGAACCGTCTCAGCGGGCCTTTACTCTCCTGTCTTGGCCGGAGCAAGAGGGCGGCAAGCGCCGGGCTAAGGGTGAGCGCATTGAAAGCCGAGAGGATCACCGATACCGCAATGGTCACGGCGAACTGCTGATAAAGGCGCCCGGTAATTCCTGGGATAAAGGCCGTCGGTATAAACACAGCTGAGAGCACCAGGGCGATACCGACGACCGGGCCGGAGATCTCTTCCATGGCGCGCAAGGCCGCGTCCTTGGGCGTCAGCCCCTCCTCGATGTGACGTTCGACTGCTTCCACGACAACGATGGCATCGTCCACAACCAAGCCGACGGCAAGGACGAGCCCAAGAAGGGAAAGAGTGTTAATAGAGAATCCAAAAAGAGGGAAGAACAGAAACGTGCCAACCAGCGCGACCGGCACGGCAACCATCGGAATCAAGGTCGCGCGCCAGCCTTGCAAAAAGATGTAGACGACGATGATCACCAGCACGATGGCGATCAACAGGGTTAAGACGATCTCCTTCATTCCCGCGATGACCGCCTTAGTCGTGTCAAGCGCTACGACGTAGTCCACGTCTTGCGGGAAGCGCTGCTTCATCCCGGTCATCAGCTTGTTCACTCCCGCAGCCGCATCAACAGCGTTGGAACCGGGCAACTGGTATACCGCGATGATTGCGGAGGGTTTCCCGTTCAAACGGCTGAGAGTGCTGTAATCCTGAGCACCCAGTTCCACGCGAGCCACGTCTCTGACGCGCACAATACCGCCGTCCGAAGTCTCGCGAAGAACCACCTGCTCGAAGTCCTGGGGCGAAAGCAATCGACCCTGGGCGCGGACCGCGTATGTGTATTCCTGGCCCTTGGGCACGGGCTCGCCGCCGATCTGGCCCGCAGGGTTCACGGTGTTCTGCGCCTGAATGGTGTTAATGATGTCAGTAACCGTAATTCCCAGCTTGGCTAGTTGATCGGGCTTGACCCAGAGGCGCATGGCGTACTGGCCGGCGCCGAAAATCTGTACATTGCCGATTCCCGGCGCGCGTGTGACCGGGTCGTGAAGATTGATGTAGGCGTAGTTGGCCAGAAACTGCGCGTCGTAGGTGCCGTGCGGCGAATACAAGCTGATTAACATCAGTGGCGATGTAACGGACTTTTGAACGGTAACTCCGTAGTTCGTCACGTCGGCGGGAAGCTGAGAGGCCGCTTGTGTTTCGCGCATCTGGGCGAGAATCAGATCCGTGTTCGGGTCTGTCTTCACGTCGAAGTCGATGATCATCGTCGTTTGCCCGTTGGCCGTGGCATTCAACGAATACATATAGTTCATGTTATCCACGCCACTCATCTGCTGTTCGATGGGGGTGGCCACGGACTGCTCGAGTGTCTCCGCGTCTGCGCCGACATAGGTCGCCTGTATCTGCACTTCCGGCGGAGCGATGTTTGGGAACTGGGCCACCGGCAGGCTGGTGATGGTGACCGCGCCGATGATGACCGTAAGAATTGCAATCACCATCGCCACGATGGGGCGATTGATGAAGAACTTAGACATCTGGCTTATTTCCCCTTCATCTCGGCGGCGCTTGCGGCATATGGCTTGGGATTGACCTGCGCTCCTGGACGGACTTTCTGCACGCCCTCGGCGACCACGCGTTCACCGGGTTTCAGCCCGCTTTCGATAATCCACATGCTGCCGGCGCGCTCTGCAACCTTTACGGTCACGATGCTTACCTTGTTGTCGCTGTCTACTACCGCGACCTGGTAATTGCCCTGAAGTTCGGAGACTGCGCGCTGGGGAACAAGCAATGCGCCCTCTCTGATGGTGGTCGCGGCACGAATCCGGGCATACTGTCCGGGGCGCAGAATATTTCCAGGATTGTCAAAAAGTCCGGCGATGCGGATTGCACCGGTATTCTGATTCACCGCGCGGTCTGCGAAGGATACTTTTCCCTTTTTGGCGTAGATCGTGCCGTCGGCTAGGATCAGCTCAAGAGGCAAGCGCCTCTCCTCAGCTTGCCGACTGGCTTCCGTCGGGTACTGCCTATTGAAGGCAAGGTATTCCTGTTCGCTAACCGTGAAAAAAACCTTGATGGGATCAACCGTCGAAACCGTGGTCACGGCTGAGCTGCTCGTGTTGACTAGGGCGCCGACCTGCAGCTGGGCCTGCCCAGCAATGCCGTCGATGGGGGCAATGAGCCGAGTAAAATCGAGGTTGATCTGAGCACTTTCGACCGCCGCCTCCGCTGCCCGAATCGCGGCTTTGGAGTTCAGCACAGTAGCCTTCGCCGCGACGTTCGTTTGGACAGCATTGTCAAGATCTTGTTGGGAGGCAGCCTGCTCCTCGGCCAGCGGCGCGTATTTGTTCACGTTGAGCTGGGCTTGGAGTTGGGTGGCTTCCGCATTGGCGAGCTGCGCTTGAGCCTGCACCAACTGTGCCTTCGCCTGATCAAGCGCTGCCTGAAAGGGCCGTGGGTCGATCTGAAAGAGTAACTGGCCTTTTTTAACGTAGGAGCCTTCCGCGTAGGCTTGCTTTAGAAGATAGCCGGTGACCTGTGCCCTGACGTCCGCATTCACCAGTCCGTCGAGCGTGCCGATCCATTCTCCGTAGATCGGAACGTCCTTTTGCTCAACCTGAACGACCTGCACGTCAACCGCGCCTGGCTTCCCGGCCTGCGCATTCTTTTCTCCGCACCCAATACAGAACAGCGAAACGCCTAATACGAGCAGTGCCGCCAGGAGCGCGGCAGGCATTGGGAGTTGGAAGTGTGCCGATGTCCTGCGCGAAGCCATCGCGAGCCTCTCTGTTTAGAGCTGGTTTTAAAACCCTTTTCAGACCATTTAGAATCAATAAGTTAGACTGGTCAGAAAAGGGGTTTTTTGAAATTGCTTCTAGTTAATTCTCTTTCTCTAGTGAGCCGCGCTTCTTTCGGTGCACGCACCCTGCCCTTTTACGGCGAGGGCTAAGAGGCCACGCAAAACACTGATAACGAGGAGCATACAAGTGGGAGAAGGGCTTACCTACCCCGTAGAGTCCGGGTGCGCATGTCCAAATCTTGACAGGGTGTCCGTCGCTTGGACCTTCGGGTGTAGCGCGGCTCCTGCTCCTCAAAAGACAAAGTCATTAGCAGCCTTCTGCGAAGCAACCCTTCTCTTTCCAACGATTCCGCCTCTGTCAAGAGCGAAGCGAACGTTCCAATTGCCTGAAAAGGAATCAGAAGTTCCTGGATACTGAATTGAAACGAGCAAGTTGCTAGTGTATGGTATGCGCAATATTGCAAGGCGGTCTCGTTCATGCAGTGTCCTCAGTGCGGATTGTCGAATCCTTCGGGTACCAGCCTGTGTGGTCAGTGCAGCACTCCTCTGCCCTTGAATGACCCGACGATCAAAGATTCCAGACGTGACTCCAATACCAGTCGTGACGCGGATCAGACTCTCGCCACGGGAGCGCAGGGCTTTTCCGATCCTTCCGAAGACGTGGTCGTTTCGCAACCGGCTCCCGCGCAATTGAGTCCCGGGACAGTCCTCTCGTCTCGTTACGAAATCATTCGCTTGCTCGGGCAAGGTGGCATGGGAGCCGTGTACCAGGCCCGCGATCGTGAGCTGGAGCGCCAAGTCGCCTTGAAAGTGATTCGCGCCGATATGGTGGCCAGTCCGGAAATCCTGAAGCGCTTCAAGCAAGAGTTGATCCTGGCCCGCCAGATTACCCACAAAAACGTCATCCGCATTTTCGATTTAGGCGAAGCCGATGGGATCAAGTTCATTACGATGGAATACATCGAAGGCGAGGATCTGCAGAGCATTCTTCGCCGCAAGAAAAAGCTCGAGCCGGCCGAGGCAGCCAACATCATTGCTCAGGTCAGCAGGGCACTGGAAGCTGCCCATGCCGAAGGCGTAATTCATCGCGACCTCAAGCCCCAAAACATCATGTTGGACAAGAGCGGCAGAGCTTACGTCATGGACTTTGGGATTGCGCGCTCCGAAATGGCTTCTGGCGTGACACAGGCGGGCGTCTTGATCGGTACACCCGACTATATGTCACCCGAACAAGCCAAGGGGCTTCCCCTCGATGCGCGCTCGGATCTCTTCACCGTCGGCATCATCTTTTACGAAATCCTCAGTGGCCGGATTCCCTTCGAATCCGACACCACCATGGGAAAGCTATGGAAGCGCACGAGCGAACCGGCTCGGCCTCTCGGCGAACTCGACCAGACGATTCCGCAGGCCCTTTGTGACATCGTTCGGAAATGTCTCGAAATCGATCCCCAAAAGCGGTTTGCCAGCGCAATGGAACTGCTGCAGCAGATTGAGATTTGGCAAGGGCCGTCTGCCGGGACGCGGCTAGGTGTTCAGCGGCCGGCCGGTTTGCCCGCCTATGCGAAATGGGTAGGAGCGGGGCTCGCTCTCGTTCTGGTGACATCTGGATATTTCATTCGCGGGAAAATCGGAACGCATCCGCTGGCTCCTCATACTCCCGTCACATTGTTGATCGCAGATTTTGACAATAAGACGGGCGATTCCGTCTTCGACGGGACCCTCGAGCCGATGCTCGGAGTAGCCGTCGAAGGGGCATCGTTTATCAGCTTGTATAACCGTGGGCAAGCCCGCAAAGTCGGCGCCCAGCTGCAGCCCGGAGCTTCCTTGCTGGACGACCGGCTGGGCCGCCTAGTGGCCATGCGAGAAGGCGTGAGCGTCGTCGTGGGTGGCTCGGTGACACGCGACGGAACAATGTACCGAGTGTCCGTCAAGGCCCTAGATGCTGTAACTGGAAAGACAATCGCAAGCGACGCGGCCAAGGCTGAGAAGAAAGATATCCTGCTTCAAATGGGGACGCTTGCAGCCGGCATTCGCAAAGCCCTGGGTGACGCGACCCCGGAATCGGTGCAGCTGACGGCCGCAGAAACTTTCAGCACAAGTTCACTGGAGGCTGCGCACGAATACGCCCTCGCTCAGGAATTGCTGTGGGCGGGGAAATGGGAGAATTCCATCACCCATTATTTGCGCGCCACCCAGCATGACCCCAATTTGGGGCGCGCCTATGCGGGGTTGGGAATGACATACCGCAATCTGGGCCGCGGGCAGGAGGCCGAAAAGTATTACCAATTGGCGATGCAGCACATCGATGCCATGAGCGAACGCGAGAGATACCGTACACGTGGCGGATACTACCTGAGCGTCAAGCATGAGCCGGCCAAGGCGGTGGAGCAGTACCTTGCACTTCTCAGGCAGTATCCCTTCGATGAGGGAGCCCACACAAATCTCGCGCTCGCCTATTTCTATCTCAGAGACATGTCTAAAGCACTGGAACAAGGGCGGCGCGACATCGAATTGGCGCCCACTGGAATCATTCAGCGGGCCAATGTTGCACTGTATTCGCTATATGCCGGCGATTTCGCCGGTGCAGTGGATGAGGCCCGGGAAGTACTGAAACTGGATCCCAGTTATTTGAACGCTTACGGTGCGATCGCTGTAGGACAGCTTGGCCAGGGGCACTTGGCAGAGGCGACCCAAACCTATCGCCAAATGGAAACAATGGGCGCCAGAGGCGCCTCTATGGCCGCTACGGGTCTAGCCGATCTCGCTCTTTATGAGGGGAAGGTTGCGGAAGCTATTCCCATCCTTGAAAATGGAATTGCTGCTGATCTTAATAATAAGAATGCCGAAGCCGCCGCGGCCAAGCTCAATGTTCTCGCTCATGCTGATCTGCTTGCCCACCGTCTACCCCAAGCTCTGGCTGCGGCCGATCGGGCGGTCGGCTTGGATAATGAAGAAAGCGTCCTCTTTGCCGCCGGCCAGGTTTATGCAGAAGCCGAGCAGCCGGCCAAGGCAATGGCGATGGCTTCTCGGTTGCGTCAGAACGTGGCCGCGGAACCACAGTCCTACGCAAAATTACTTGAAGCCGAAGTGGAGTTGAGACGAGGCAACGCTGCGCAGTCCGTCAGCCTCGCCAACGAAGCGCAGAGGCTCACGGACAGTTGGCTGGCGCGGTTCGATTCGGGCAGAGCTTACCTGGAAGCAGGCTCATTCACAGAGGCCCACGATGATTTGGAAGCATGTTTGAAGCGCCGCGGCGAGGCCACCGCAGTCTTTCTCGATGATGTGCCGACCTATCGACTCTTCCCGCCGGTGTACTATTACCTCGGCCGCGCCCAAGAGGGGCTAAAGTCCCCCGCCGCCGCAGAATCCTACAGGACCTTCATCGCGATAATGGAAAAAGCCGACGAGGGCCCGCTAGTTGCCGACGCTCGCCGCCGCCTTGTTTCGCGCTAGCCGGCCTCTTGGTGTGGGCCCAAGGCCGCTCACTGCATCCTCGGAGAGCTGCTGGGGCCCCCGCGCCGCCTCGTATTGTTCCGCGATTGGCGGCGAATATCTCAAGTCACTGCAGCGCTTTAGGGTGTTACTGCTATTGTCATCTGCGGTAAAGCAGTGTTTGTGATGGTGGGAAAGGTATCACCAGCAGACGTAGAATCCCATGCCGCCCCAATTTGGAACCTCCCGGTAGGCTCCGTATATGGAAAGGACGCGACCACGAAAACCGTGCCACTCCCCCCGCCCGGCGACGGAGCTGTTTGCACATAGAACCCCACTCGATACGTTGCGCCGGAAGCAAGCGTCGCGACGATCGGGATCGTGATAGTCAGTTGGCTGCCCGCGTTAACTGTAACGTTGCCTGACGCTACAAGCGCCCCTGAACTACCATCGTAGATCCGCGCTCCTACGAGGGCCGATGTGGCCGACGAACCGACGATGTTAAGGCCGCTGAGTGGATGTGACGCTCAAAGGGCCATGCGCTAAAACAGTGACGTCGGCAGCCCGCGTTTCATTGAAGCTCTGCCCAGCCATAAGAGCTCCCGCAGTCTCCGGCGTCAGGTTGACTAAGGTTGGCGGGGAGCTGACGAGCGTCAACACCACCCCATTTCTGCGGAAGATACTTAGGGGAGGAGTAGTATCCTCAGTTTCGACGGCCGTGCTAAATATGGTGCACTGAGGGTCAGAGCCGCAGGTAACGGCGTAGTACGGTAGGCTGGGTCCGCTTACTAAGCTCATCGTGAAGGCGACGAGACTGCCAGGAGTAACGGCCGGCGATGGGAAATTGAAGGTAGTTAGGACAGCCGTTCCTACATTGCCAAACAATGTGACGGTAGCCGTGCTGCTTCCAATCGCGGCTCCATTGTACGCGCCGCTGAGCGCGGTCAGAGTAATCGTGTAGTCTCCGGCCGTGGCGGCGGAAAAAGCCAAAGTGGCTTGTGTCAGTACGGTACCCGGGTAGCTTGGAAGATAGAATCCTCGGGAGATGAAATCGCCACCGCCAGAAATTGTGGTGCCGCTTGCGATAGTGAGAGTGAACGCTTGGCTGACCTGCTGCGCTGGGCCACCGGCGTCCTTCACCCGAAGCGTAACGGGTGGTGAGCTGCTGGCCGCCGTGGGGATACCGGATATCTGGCCCGTGTTTTGATTAAGGACAAGCCCATTCGGTAGACCGCTCGGTGAGCTCCATGAATAAGGTGGCGTGCCACCCACTGCCTGCACTAAGGCGGCATACTCAAAGCCGACAGTTCCTACGGGCAGAGATGTCGTCGCTATGTAAAGAGGCTGCACGAGAGTAATGGAGAGCTGCCGCGTCGCTGTATTCGCTGCGGAGTCCGTGACTTGTACCGTAAATGCGGAGGTCGCCGGGAAGCTGCAGTTGCACCCGGGCGTGCCGGAGATCAGTCCAGTCGTGGAATTCAGGACCAAGTTGAAAGGCAGCGTACTGCCCGGGGGGATGGTCCATGTGTATTTTCCCGTCCCGCCGACAGCCTGGAGGGTGCCGTTGTAAGGCGTGCCGGCGACACCATTAGGCAACGGATTCGCCCCTCCCGGCAGGGTATTGGTGATAACAATTGGGCTTCCGGGCGCACTCACTGGCGGCTGCGTACTGCCTGCTTGCGCGTCCACTGTGTTGACTGCCTGCGAGACGGTCACCGGCACAAGCGATGCAAGCACCTGGTTGATCACGTCCTGGGTTGGCGGGGACGCGCTGCCTTTTGGCCCAGTGATGCGTAGCGTGATCTGAGCTGACCCACCGGGAGCCAGCGCAAACGTGGCATCGCCGAGTGCTGCGTTTCCACCGGCCGGGTTACCGCCGGCCGGATTACCGCCTGCTGGATTGCCTCCGGCGGGATTTCCCCCGGCCGGGTTACCAAGGTTTCCAGCGGAGGTGAACGACGGATTGGGGATGCTGGCGATCAGCTCCTTGCTGAATTGAGTGGTGAGTTGGCAGCTATTTGAGGCACTGAGATCGATCGTCGGAGTCGGATAGAGCTTGCTGATTAGCAGCTGCAGATTCACGCAGTTTGTCCCTGAACCGTCCGCTGCGCAGAGCGGAATCGTACCAGTCGGAAATAGCTGCACAATGTAGGTCGCGCTCGTATTGCCCAGATTCGTGACTGACCAACTCTGGTCCGCTACTGCGGTGTTTCCCCCAGCCGGGTTCCCCCCAGCCGGATTTCCTCCGGCCGGATTCTGTAGGGTTCCATTTCCAGCCGGATTTCCTCCGGCGGGGTTCAACAGCTTTGTAATTAGAGTTGGGTCGGCAATGGTGATGTTTCCGCCGGCAGGGTTCCCACCGGCGGGATTCCCCCCAGCCGGATTTCCTCCCGCAGGATTGAGCAAGCCGGTGTTGTTAATGGTGTTATCTGGCGAGGCTTGGCTCATCAACGGGTTGTAAAACTCAGCAGTCAGGATGGAGCCGCTGCCGAAGATGGCATTGTCGGGGCTGATCAGAGTTGGATTGGAAGGGTCACTATTCAGTACCACTGATCCTTGCAGCGGTGTCGCCGTCGAACTTGGGGGCAACATTTCCGCAACGTCGACAACCACGCTCACATTGCTCGTAATAGCGCTGGTTGCCTTCACAAACACGGGGAACGCGATGCTGGAAAACGCCGGGATGGGCACGAGACTTACACTCGTTATCAGGCTGAACTGCTTGAACGAGGCAGTGACTGGCGCATTTGCAGGCGTGACCGTCGCGTTCATCTGAAACGTGCGCTCCGCTCCGGTTGCGTTCTTCACCAGTACTGTGAACGCCCGCTGGATACCAGGAGTTGTGCCGCTGGTGCTCAGCAGCGGCTTAGCGGTTTGTAGCGATGAAACAACCAAGCCCTGGGTAATTTGGGCGGTGTAAATGTCCTGATTACGCATGCCTGCGGTGTTTCCATTTACGCATATTGGAACGGTCTTAGTGGGATCGAACTTGCTCGTTCCGCCGCCAGGGTTGGACGCCGAAAATGGCGGCGTGTATTTTGTCCAATCCCCGTCCAAAGGCGGTCGTACATTGCGGTTATCCGCCCAAACGGCATGGAATACCGGGCTCGTCGCCGGGTTTGTGTTGAACTTCCAGGCCTTTGCCATGGGGTCGAATACCATCGTGGGAGCTCCCGCCACCTCAATGTAATCGCCCATAAAAGCATTCGTGCCCTGCACAAACAGCGGCAGGTTGGGGGGATTGAACTGAAGTTGCTGGATGGCCGGTTGGGTGCCTGCCGAAATGATCTGAGCCGGATCAGCGAGGACATTGCTGGGAGGAATTCCAAAGGTGTAGCGCGAAATTCGAAACGGCGTGAAGCCCGGCACATCCAGAGTGCCCGTTGGCAGGGGCGAGGCTTGAGCCGCTTCTACGTCGATGGTGTGGCGCCGAGTGACTATCGTTCCATCGTAGATATACGGGTTAAATACGTCGCCGAATAGCAATGGGTTGAGCAACTCGGCCACGGCATCGCGCACTTCAGAATACTGAGCGCCAAGGTTGCACGGGAAATCAGTCCCGTACTTGCAGTTGGTTGGGTCCCCCTTGGCTGTGAACACCCCGACCGTATGGTCTTCCCGGAGATCGTAATAGGCCAGCATGAGCTTGCCAGCATTGAAACTTAACGAGGGCATGACCTGATGGCCGCGACCCGAAACCGTCTGCAAGGGCATTCCGTAGTCGTCGTACAGGGAACCATCGTCGATCGCTGCGACAGAAGCTGATGGCCAATTCACGCCATCCTGCGACACGTTCATCATGATTCGCGCGTCACCACTCTGCTGACGCTGCGTCCAAGCCAGGTACACGCGTCCACTACCGTCCACGGTCAACGTAGCGTAATCGTTGGTTCTAAAAGAAAGATTGGTCGCCGACTGGTCGAAGGGGCAGCCCGGCTGCGTGGGATCTCCGGTGGGTGGGGGAGCGCAGGAAAGTATAGCAGAAGCAGGAGGAAGAAATTTAACTGCCGCGACCGCGGGGCTAAATGAGTTGCCGCCGTCCGTTGATTTGCGGATCAAGATAGCGTCTGTTTGACCGTTACTGGCGAACCGCCGCCAAGCTACATAGATCGTGCCGCTATTGGGATCGATGGCGATAATACTTCCTTGGTTTTTTTGGTTGGCCCCGCTTAAATTTATCGGCGCGCTCCACGTGTACCCGCAATTCGATGAACTCTTAAACAGTATGGCCGTGGGGACCATAGGTAGCTCGTTATCATCCGCATCACCATCCGGCGTGTACAGGGCGGTATAGGCAACGTAGATCTTTCCTGCAGGTATGGTTTCTATGGCCACCGTGCCGTTTTCGGGAATGAAGATGGGGCAAGTAGCCCTGCTCCGAGGAATATCGACCGCTAACGACGGTTTATCGAGGAAAATATCATCGGTACCAAACGCGATCGGGAAAATGCCGGTGTATCGAACCGGATCGCGCGGAACCACATTGGTCATTACGCCGACTTCGCTGGTCGGATCACCGTTTTCCTTGTTATTGCGATCGATGAAACGGGCAAGAAAGACTTCACTCAGGCCGCCGGGTCCGCGATTGAACGCAAGTCCGGTGTAATAGAGGAGTCCATTGGAGCCGGCGCGCACCATAGGGTCGGAAGCCGCCTGAAAACCGTGTATTGGCGACACCAAGCCCGCAAGAGAACTATCCAGCGGGTATCCAGGCAGAAGCGTACTCCTCCATGTCTGGCCGCTGTCGAAGGATTTAAAAACTCCCAACCACGCATCTCCCTGCTCCTTGATTCCCAAAAGTCCCGGCAAGTCCACGCTGCGATAATCATTCGCGCCTGCCAGCAGATGTGAAGCATTGCGGGTCGAGACGGCGATGGAAGGCTCATTTTGCCGCTGCAGGAAGGCATCGCCTGTGGTCCAGTCTGCGCCCGAAACCATGTTGACGTTTGGCCCCGGGGTTGGTCCCTGCGCGTAGGCCATGAGAGGAATGATTACAGTGAGCAGGAGCGCCAAGTTCAGGCGTACGGATAATGCTTTCGTGAATGGAGCCAGTGCTCCCCGCATAGTCAGGGCATGCACCGAATTTTGTGGTCTCACAGAGACCTCCTTGGGTATTCCGGAGGCATACCGCCCAGTGAGACCCAGCTACGGCGGGGAAACGAAGAGAGGTGATGCTGGTCGCACCGCTAACAAATACGCGAGTTTGCGTGACAGTCTGCTGCGGGAGCCGGCAGTTGTCAAGTTAAAAGTCGTCTAATGTCGTCTAAGTGGGTCCTGTCATTCTGTGCCCCGTTAATCTCCTGACGGAGCTTGACAAGGTCCGATATGCGATTGATCACCAACTTCTGCATATACAAAAAGAGTTGATTCAGCTCCTAGTTTCAAATTGAACCATTTCTCCGGTTTCGTTCCATCACGGGTATTCTGCCCCGAAGCTCAGCCAAAGCCCCTCAGCCGAACTCGATTCTTATCAATCACCTAGCTTGATGGACGCATTTGAACGTGGACACCCGCGTGCCCTTGTTCTCCGGGGGATTCTCGTGTTTCGCCTTCCCTACAAGAATCGAAATCCGCCCACCGCACCGGGGCTGCGGTTGCGGGCCATCTTGCGCCTGGTCGCGGCACTGTCTCTCCTATTGACCTCACTGCCCCTTTCGGCCCAAAACTCCACCGCCCCCGAATATCTTGCAAAGGCCAATTATCTGGCGAATTTTCCCAGCTTTGTGGATTGGCCTCCCGAGGTATTGCCGTCTGGGAATGCATCGTTGCTGATTTGCGTTTTCGGGGAGTTTTCCTTTGGTACTTCCCTGGCGGAAATGACCCGGGGCACGACGGTCCATGATCGGCGTCTTGAAATTCGCTGGATACACAAGCCACAGGAATTGTCCTCGTGCCACATTCTGTTCGTTAGCCGCTCGTTGGACTGGGTGATGCCCGAGCTGGATGGACCGGGCGTTTGCCGCGAAGTCCGGAAAAGGATAGAGCAATCGTATGTCTACATGGTGTTGCTCACATCCAAAGAGTCTAAACAAGACGTCGTCGCGGGACTCGAATCCGGGGCCGATGATTACCTGACCAAGCCTTTTGACCCCGAAGAGCTGAAAGCGCGCCTGCGCACCGGGCTGCGCATTCTCGATCTCGAAGACCGTCTGGTCGAGGCGCGCGAGAAGATGCGATTCCAGGCCACTCATGACGGGCTGACAACTCTCTGGAATAGCGGCGTAATTGTGGATCTGCTGGGGCGCGAACTTGCCCGTTCCTGGCGCGAGCATGTCTCCACTTCAATTCTGATGTGCGATCTGGATCACTTCAAGAGTGTGAACGATACCTACGGCCACCTCGCCGGTGATGAGGTCTTGAAGGAAACAGCGAAGCGGCTGCTCGCTTCCGTGCGATCGTATGATTTCGTTCGCCGCTACGGCGGTGAGGAGTTTCTCTTGGTCCTGAACAACTGCAATCCGGCCTACACACTTGCCCGCGCGGAGGAGATTCGCAAAGCCATCGCCCAAAAGCCGGTGCCATCGTCCAGCGGTCCGGTTCCCATAACGATGAGCCTCGGGTTATTGATGAGCCATGAGTGGGGCTACCGGCCGGCACAAGAACTTCTTCAGGAAGCCGACGCGGCGCTCTACGCGGCCAAGGCGGCCGGTCGCAACTGCGTGAGAGTCGCAAGGCCGAAAATCTCCTCTGCCGATTCGGATTCGCAACCCCCAGAGCACATCCGGCTGCGGCGCTGATCCACACGCAGCACCCGCTCCCGGAGAATTTTCCTGCTTCGCAAATTCTAAATGGCCTTCGTACCTGTTTTCGCCTGTACCATCATTTGCCGCATCGCCGCCGTGGATCCGGGCGCGCGCTTCTCCCGCCAGGTTTCCAGCCGCTTGCACGTTTCTTCGATGTTCTGGAAAAGATGCGGATTCTTGAAAGCGCCCCGCCACGTGGGAACGATCGATCGCATGCGGTCCCACACCACCCAAATCTCGCCGTTACTTTCGAAAAATAATTCGTCGTTGATCAGCCCGCGGTTGACGACGCTGGCCACCATGTCCCAGTAGCTGATCACCATGCGGATGTAAGTGTTTTCCTCGCTGCCCTGCGGATACCTTTGCATCATCTCTTCCGGAGATGCCGGATGAAAGTTTTCGACGAACCAGGCGCGCGCGTGACGTAGGCGCTCTTCGCGCCTCAAGTCGTACAAGCGCAGCATCAAGTTCACCTCGTCGTAGGTAATCTGGGCCATTGCCGATCCTCCCTGCTCTAACTCGCCGCGTCTGCCTGGCCTGCTTCCTGCGAAGAATGAGCAACGCCTGCCAGCTCGATGCGGTGCACGCTCGATGTAGGTATACCCTGCTTTTGAAATTCGACCTGGATGCGCCGCCGCAGCTCGCGCGCGACTTCATCCTGCCGGGTCGGCGCCGTCCGCACCTGCAACCGTATCGTCGATGAACTGCGGTCGAAGCTCTGCACCCCAAGAATCCGCGGCCCATCGACCAGCGCTTGTGACCAGGCTGGATCCCCCCGCAAAGCGGCCGCGGCGGTCTCCAACGCCTGCAACGTTTTCTCGATCGGGCTTTCCGGCGCCAGCGAGACGTCCACGAACGCCTGTGACCAGTCGCGGCTGAGGTTGCTGACCGTGCGGATCTCGCCATTCGCGATGGTTACCAGCGCGCCCCGCGCATCGCGGATTACCGTGCGCCGCAGGGTCAGGTGTTCCACTCGGCCGATATACTCGGCGAATTGGATAGTGTCGCCAACGACGTATTGGTCTTCGAGCACGATATAGAAGCCCGTTATCACATCTCGAACGAGCGTCTGCGCTCCAAACCCGATGGCGAGGCTGGCGAGCCCCGCAAGAGTTACCGCCGGTAGGATGTTGATTTTGAAAACGCTCAGGGCCGTCAGCAGAGCCACCACCCAGACAACCCTGCTCCCGGCGCCATAGAGAACTCCCGCCAGGGTGCGCGTCTGCTGCTCGCGGAGCTGCGCCGGTCGGTTCTGTGCCGAGGCATGGTTGATGACCAAATTGGTCACCGCGCGGAGCAACCGGTTCAGCACCAGTGCGACGGCGAAAATCCCAATAAGACGAAGTGCGTGCGGAAGCGCCAAATCTAACCAGTAATTGAAGGAACTAGGCATGATTTTTGTGAGAGGGGGAGTATAACATTGGAAGAGGTTCGGGGAAGTGTCGCACCGTGCGGCGGGGGACTGCGCGGGCGCAAGGGGGGTTTTTCTGGCCATGGAATCGAGACGCAGATTTCTAACGACCATTATTGCAGCAGGGGTGCCTGCCGGGATCCTCGCACTCACACCCGGCGCGCAGGCTCGCACCCAGCGCCCGCAAAACCCCCAACAACAGAAGGAAGACGATTCGCACGTGTCCAAGCTCGATCCCAAAGTGACCAAACTGATCCTGGAAGCGAACCAAAAGGAAATTAAGAAAAATATCGAGAAGCTTTACGACCTGGCCAGTGAACTGAAGGCCGAAGTGGAAAAGACGGATTCGGTCCTGGTGCTCTCGATCGCCATGCTGCGAAAGACGGACGAAATCGAAAAACTGGCCAAGGAGATCAGGTCTCGCGCGAAGGGATGAACCCGCCCGCGAACTTTTCCGCCGGGAATGCGCCCTAGCGCCCGCGAATCATACCGGATAGAATACTAATGTTCACGGAAGTTCCCGCGTATTTGCGCCCTCAGAAAAATTGAGGAGCGACCACTGCGCGCCAGTAGCTCAGATGGATAGAGCATTAGCCTCCGGAGCTAAGGGTCGGGGGTTCGAAT
>Ga0137409_10001619_pt1 | contig 24350 bp, 22 predicted proteins | sample CZODoug1_16funga_FD_122059 | JGI IMG/M metagenome (GOLD analysis project Ga0137409, IMG submission 122059) | Vadose zone soil fungal communities from Angelo Coast Range Reserve, California, USA - CZODoug1_16fungal (Hybrid Assembly) | ecosystem: Environmental > Terrestrial > Soil > Vadose zone...
GAAGATCTACGCCGACGACGAAGTTAAAGTGAGGTTCACCGACGTCGCGGGCGTCGACGAAGCGAAGGAAGAGCTCAAGGAGATCGTCGAATTTCTTCAGAACCCGAAGAAGTACACGAACCTCGGCGGCCGGATTCCGAAGGGCGTGCTGCTGGTCGGGCCGCCGGGCACCGGCAAGACGCTGCTCGCCCGCGCGGTGGCCGGCGAGGCGCACGTGCCGTTCTTCAGCCTGAGCGGCTCGGAATTCGTGGAGATGTTCGTCGGCGTCGGCGCCGCGCGCATCCGCGACCTGTTTCAGCAGGCCGAAGCGAAGGCGCCGTGCATCGTCTTCATCGACGAGCTCGACGCGCTCGGCAAGGTCCGCGTGCAGAGCCCGCTCGGCAGCCACGAAGAGCGCGAGCAGACGCTCAACCAGCTGCTCGCGGAGATGGACGGCTTCGACTCGCGCAAAGGCGTGATCATCATGGGCGCGACGAACCGCCCGGAAGTGCTCGACCCGGCGCTGCTCCGCCCGGGCCGGTTCGATCGGCAGGTCCTCGTCGACAAGCCCGACGTGAAGGGACGCGAGGAGATCCTGCGGATTCACGTCAAGGGCGTGAAGATCGGGCCGGATGTGGACCTGAAGGTCATTGCGGCGCGGACGGCCGGCTTTGCCGGCGCGGATCTCGCCAACCTCGTGAATGAAGCGGCGCTGCTGGCCGCCCGCAACGACAAGACCGCCGTCGACCGCCGGGATTTCGAGTCGGCCATCGATCGACTCGTCGCCGGGCTCGAGAAGAAACGGGTGATGAGCGCGAAGGAGCGGGAGATCGTCGCGTACCACGAATCCGGCCACGCGATTGTCGCCACGGTGCTGCCGGGGCTCGATCCGGTGCACAAGATCTCGATCGTCCAGCGCGGGTTCGGCGCGCTGGGCTACACCATGCAGCTGCCGCTCGAGGATCGCTACCTGATGACGCGCGGCGACCTGCACAGCCAGCTCGCGGTGCTGCTGGGCGGGCGGACGGCCGAGGAGATCGCGCTCGGCGAGATCTCCACCGGCGCGCAGAACGACCTGCAGCGCGCGACCGACATCGCGCGCGCGATGGTGACCGAGTTCGGGATGAGCGACGAGCTCGGCGCGATCAATTACGACGGTAACAAGCGCGCGAAGTTTCTGGACATCCCGATGCCGCAGGAGCGCGGGCTCTACGCCGAGGAGACGGCCCAGAAGATCGACGGCGAGATCAAGCGCATCCTCACCGCCGCGCACGACAAGGCGCGGGAGATCCTCAGCAGCAACCGCGGCAACCTCGAAAAGGTCACGCGCCGCCTGCTCGAGGTCGAAGTGATGGAAGGCGACGAGCTGCGGCGGCTGCTCGACATCGCGACGCCCCCGCCGCCGACCGAAACCATTCCTGTCCCGCCCATTACCACGTAGGACTGCAAACAGGGGCCGGGGACCAGCCGTCAGCACATAGCTCGTGGCTGCTGGCCCGGATTGTCCATGAAGGATGATTCTCGCCTCCATTGATGAATAATCCGGGTCAGCCGCTGCTCGTTACACCCCAGTCTCCGGGATCGCCGCGCCGTGAGCACCGGCCGCCGGCGACCACTGCGTGAGGGCGATGACGACGCCGACCAGCTGCACGAGCACGACGAGCAGCACGCACGCGGTCCAGCCGCCCGCGCGCCAGAACACCGACGGCAGTGCGCCGCCCGTGCTGCCACCCGCGTAGTAGCACGTGGAATACAGGCCGACGGCGAGCGCGCGATCGCTCGAAGTCACGGCGCCGATGTAGCTGCTCGTGGTCGCCTGCGCCGTGAAGACGCCGGTGGCGCACAGCGCAAGCCCCGCCACGATCGCGGGCAGCCACGGCACCAGCGTCAGCAGCGCCCCTGCTCCGCCGATCGCCATGGCAGACGCGATCCCGGTCCGGTGCCCGTAGGTGTCGATCAAGCGGCCCGCGAACGGCGTCACCACCGCGCCGACCAGATACACGACGAACAGCCAGCCGAGCGCAACGGTGCTGAGGTTGTACGGCGGCGCCGCAAGGTAAAACGTCACGTAGGTGAACATCGCCACCTGCGTGAAGAGGACCGCGAAGCCGACGCCGCAGGTCGCGATCAGGCGCCGATTGCGAAACAAATGTCCAATCGATCCGCCGTTGGCTTTCGCGCCGTGAGGTGCGTGCCTCGACGGCTCGCGCGGCAGCCACGTGGTCAGCGCCGCCGCGACGGCGCCGGTCAGAATGGCGAGCGCGACGAAGGCCGCCTGCCAGCTGGCGTCCGCGGCGACGAAGCCGGAGATCGCGCGTCCCGTGAAGCCGCCCAGAATCGTCCCCGTCATGTAGGCGGCCGTGGCGCGTCCGGCGTGCGACGGCGGCCACACTTCATGGATGTATGCGACGGTGCTCGCGAAGATGCCGGGCGTGGCGATGCCCTGCACGAACCGCCAGAAGATCAGCTGTTGGAGGCTGCGCGATGTGCCCGCAAGAGCCGTGGCCAGCGTCAGCGTCCAGACCGAGAGGACGATCACGCGCCGCAACCCGAGCCGGTCCGCCAGCCGGCCGATGAACGGCGCGGTCATCGCGACGGCAATGGTCGGCGCCGTAATGGTCAGGCCGGCCTCGAAGGTCGACGCGCCGAAGGTCCGCGTCAGCAGGGGCAGCAGCGGCTGGGTCGAATAGAGGTCCAGAAATGCGGCGACCCCCGCCAGGATCACCGGAACCGTCGGCCGCGTCCGCATTTGCACTATATTGTTGCCCATGAAACTGCTTCACACCCTCACGCTTTCTGCCGCCGTCCTCGTCGCCTCGCTCGTCACCGTGCCGGCTCAGGCGCCCGCGCGCGTGACCGCATTCACCGGTGCCCGTGTCATCGACGGCACCGACCGCGCGCCGATCACCAACGCCACGCTCCTGATTCGCGACGGCCGCATTGCCGCCGTCGGGCCGGCGGCGAGCGTGACGGTGCCTGCCGGCGCCGAGCGCGTCGCCCTGACCGGGAAGACGGTGATTCCCGGCCTCGTGAACGCGCACGGGCATGTCGGCAACACCGTCGGCCTCGAACAGGGACACTACTCCGCCGACAACGTCACGCGCGATCTGCGCACGTACGCGGCCTACGGCATCACGACGGTGTTTTCGCTTGGCGACGATCAGGCGGCGGGCTTCGCCGCGCGCGACAGCCAGCGGACGCCGTCGCTCGATCGCGCGCGCCTCTTCGTCGCCGGACCGGTCCTCGCGCCCAAGACCGTCGACGAGGCGCGCAAGCTCGTGGACGAGGACGCCGCGCTGAAGGTCGACATCGTGAAGATCCGCGTGGACGACAACCTCGGCACCACGGCGAAGATGGCGCCGGAAATCTACCGCGCGGTCATCGACCAGGCGCACAAGAAGGGGCTGCGCGTCGCGGTCCACCTCTTCTACCTGGACGATGCGAAAGCCGTCCTCGATGCCGGCGCGGACTTCATCGCGCACAGCGTCCGCGACGCGGACGTCGACGATCCGTTCATCGCGATGCTGAAGCGGCGGGACGTCTGCTACTGCCCGACGCTGATGCGCGAGGTCTCGACGTTCGTGTACGAATCGACGCCCGCGTGGTTCTCGGATCCGCTGTTCCTGAAGCACGCCGACGCGAAGGCGCTGGAGACCTTGAAGCAGCCCACGCGTCAGGAGCAGATGCGCAACAGCAAATCGGCGCAGCGCTACAAGGCCGGCCTCCAGGTGGCCAACCGGAACCTGAAGAAGCTGTCGGACGCGGGCGTGCCGATCGCGATGGGCACGGACACCGGTCCGCCCGCGCGCTTCCAGGGCTACTTCGAGCTGATGGAGCTCGAGATGATGGCGAAGGCAGGCCTGACGCCGCGTCAGGTCCTCGCGTCGGCGACGCGCGACGCCGCCCGTTGCATGAAGCTCGATCGCGAAGTCGGCACGCTCGAGGCGAACAAGTGGGCCGATTTCGTCGTGCTCGACGCGGACCCGCTGGCCGACATCTCGAACGTGAAAAAGATCAGCGGGGTGTTTGTGGCGGGGAACCGCGTCGAAAGGTAGGCATCGGCGATCTCGCCCTCGGGTGATCGGCGATCTCGATCGCGATTCACATCGATCTCGATCGCGCGATTCACATCGCCGATCGCCCGATCACCCGATCGCCGATTCAGAGGGCCGGTTTATCCTGGCTGCCTGGCACTGCGGCTTCCGCCGCCTGGAAGCCGGTCCGGGAGTGTGTGCCGTCGCAGAAGGGTTTGTTGGTCGACCCGCCGCAGCGGCACAACGAGAACGGGCGCTTCGGAATCTCGTACTCGTTGCCATTCCAGTCGACGAGCTTCACGTCGTCACCCTCGACCTTGTAGGACCCGTTCAATCTCACCGTAATCGTCGCCATCTAAGTCCTTCGTAACCTTTGTGACCTTTGTGACCTCTGTGTCCTTTGTAACCTCTGTGTCCTCTGTGCGTAGCGAAGCGGCGAGTTCTTGTGTGCGCAGCGAAGCTACGTGGACTTCTGCATGGACGCGAGAAAATCGGCGTTCGTTCTGGTCTTCGACATCTTGTCGATCAGCAATTCCATCGCTTCGACCGGCGACAACGGGTTCAGGACCTTGCGCAGCACCCAGATGCGGTTGAGATCCTCCTTCGGGATGAGCAGCTCTTCCTTGCGCGTGCCACTCTTCGCCACGTCGATCGACGGAAAGACGCGCTTGTCGGTGAGCTTCCGGTCGAGATGGATTTCCATGTTGCCGGTGCCCTTGAACTCCTCGAAGATGATGTCGTCCATCCGCGACCCGGTATCGACCAGCGCGGTCGCCATGATGGTCAGCGACCCGCCTTCTTCGATGTTGCGCGCCGCGCCGAAGAACCGCTTCGGCTTCTGCAGCGCGTTCGAGTCGAGACCGCCCGACAGCACCTTGCCCGACGGCGGAATGACCGTGTTGTAGGCGCGCGCGAGCCGCGTGATCGAATCGAGCAGGATCAGCACGTCTTTCTTGTGCTCCACCAGCCGCTTCGCTTTCTCGATCACCATCTCGGCTACCTGCACATGGCGCTGCGCCGGCTCGTCGAAGGTCGACGAGATGACCTCGCCCTCGACCGACCGCTGCATGTCGGTCACCTCTTCCGGCCGCTCGTCGATGAGCAGCACCATCAGGTAGACCTCCGGGTGGTTCTTCGCCACCGACTGCGCGATGCTCTGCAGCAGCATCGTCTTGCCGGTGCGCGGCGGCGCGACGATCAGGCCGCGCTGTCCCTTGCCGATCGGCGTCCACAGATCCATCACCCGCGACGAGATGCTCTCCGGCGTCTCGAGCGTGATGCGCTCCTGCGGATAGAGCGGCGTCAGGTTCTCGAAGAACAGCTTGTCCCGCGCCTGCTCGGGCGCTTCGAAGTTGACCGCTTCGACCTTGATCAGCGCGAAGTAACGCTCGCCTTCCTTCGGCGGACGGATCTGGCCCGACACCGTGTCGCCGGTCTGCAGGTCGAACTTCCGAATCTGTGACGGCGAGACGTAGATGTCATCCGGGCCCGGCAGGTAGTTGTAGTCGGGCGCCCGCAGGAACCCGAAGCCGTCTGGCAGCACTTCGAGCACGCCCTCGGAAAAGATGAAGCCGCTCTGCTCGGTCTGCGCCTTCAGAATCTGGAAGATCAGCTCCTGCTTGCGCATGCCGGTCGCCCCGCCGACGTTGAGGTCCTTGGCGATCTGCGTGAGCTTCTGGATGCTCATGTCCTTCAGATCGGTGATGTTCAGACCTTCGCCGGGCCGGCGCGGCCCCTGGGGTGGCGCCTGCGGCTGTGCGGCTTTCGGTTGATCGGGAGTGGCGGTCTCGGTGACAGCGGCGGGCGCGTCGGGCATCGTCGGGCCGTTCGCGGTCCGCGCGGGAACGTGGCGTTTATGATTGCTTGGCATGGCGACTCTTGAACATCTGTGGCGGAGGTTGTGTCTATCGCGGGCTGAACGCCCGCATGGATTCACCGAGGTGTGATTGTTGACCCTACTATAGGACTCGGGGAGTCAACTTTCAAGTCTCAACTCTCCACGCTCATCGGTCAGCGGTCAGCCTTCAGATAGCGTAGGGGTTTTCGCCGATGGCCACGATACTGCAGGCGACGATGGGTTGGATCTGCAGGGCCCGCGCGCGGGCGATCAGCTCATCGCTTTCGGCGCCGGGATTCAGCCACACCTCGCCAATCCCTTTCCGCGCAATCTCGCCGATCAGCTGTTCGCCGATTTCCGGCGGCACGTACAGGGACGCCATGTCCACCGGCCCGGGCACGTCCAGCACCGACGCGTACGCTTTCAACCCTTCGACCTCGGTTTCGTGAGGGTTGATGGGGATGACCGTGAAGCCTTGCTGAAGGAACGCGCGCACCGCGCGGTTGCCGAACTTCTGGCGATTGCTCGACGCGCCGATCACGGCTACGACCTTGGCCACCGAACCAGTATAAATCCAAGCGGCGCGCAACGATCCGCCTGAAGGCGGACGCGACCGTACGGTCGGATCAGCGGGCCGTGGCGGCGTGCGGCGCGTGCCTGCCGACGAACTGCAGCAGCCGCGCGCTGCCCTCCTCGAGGTTCTCCATCGACGTCGCGTACGAAATGCGGATCGTCCCCGGTGCGTCGAACGCCTCGCCCGGCGTGACCGCGACGCGCGATTCATCGAGCAGGGCGTCCGCGAAATCGAGCGACGTGCGAAATCCTTCCGTCGACAGTACGTCACCGATGTCGACGAACATGTAGAACGCTCCGGCCGGCTTTCGGCATCGCAGCCGTGGATCCGCGGCCAGCCACGCGTGAAGTCGATCGCGCCGCTTCCGGTATTCATCGAGCATCGCCGTGACCGGCGCCTGCGATCCGAGGAGCGCCGCGACGGCCGCCTTCTGCGTGATCGACGTGACGTTCGACGTCGAATGGCTCTGAATCGCGGCCGAGGCGGCAATCACCGGCGCCGGACCAATCTGCCAGCCGCAGCGCCAGCCGGTCATCGCATAGGCCTTCGACGCCGAGCCGCACAGCACCGCCTGGTCGCGGCACGTCTCCGCCAGCACCCGCGGCAGGTTGTGCGGCACCCGGTCGTAGATCAATTTCTCATAGCACAAATCGACGACGACCCAGATGCCCTGCCGCGCGGCAGCCTCGCCGATCGCCTTGAGCTCCGCTTCGGCGATGAGCGCGCCCGTCGGGTTGCCGGGCGAATTGACGATGATGCCGCGGGTCCGCGGGGTGACGGCGTCCAGGATCGTCTTCGCGTGGACCGCGAAGCCGTCCTCGGGATGCGTCCGCACGAGCACCGGCGTCGCGTCGGCCAGCTTGATCTGCTCGGTGAGCGTCGGCCAGTACGGCGCGTGCGTGATCACCTCGTCTCCCGGGCCGAACAGCGACAGCGCGGTGTTGTAGAGCGCCTGCTTTCCGCCGGCGGTGACGATGACCTCCGACTCTGTGTACTCGACGCCGTAATCGGAACGGTAGCGATCGCAGATCGCGCGCTTCAGGTCGGCGATGCCGGCGGCCGGCGTGTAGCGCGTGAAGTTCGCGTCGAGCGCCGCGTGCGCCGCCGCCTTGATCGCGTCCGGCGTCGGGAAGTCGGGCTCGCCGGCGCCGAAATCGATCACCTCGACGCCCGACCGCCGCAGGCGGTCGACCGTCGCGGTCACTTTCATCGTCGGCGATCCGGCGATGCGCGTGGTCCGATCCGCAAGCGTCATGTTTTCCTCAGCAGGCCCTTCTCGCGCAGCCGGCTTTCCACGAGATCTGGCACGAGGCCGTGCACCCGGCCGCCGAGCGAGAAGACCTCTTTGATCAAGCGTGAGCTGATGTACGTGTATTGTTCGGCCGGCATCATGAACACCGTTTCGATCTTCGGATCGAGCCGCTGGTTCATGAGCGCCATCTGAAACTCGAACTCGAAATCGGACACCGCGCGCAGCCCCCGAACGATCACCTGCGCATGGCGCCGCTCCACGTAGTCCACCAGCAGGCCATTGAAGGTATCGATCTCGACGTTGGCGTGCGACTTGAACACCGCGCGCGCGATTTCCACGCGCTCGTCCATGGAGAAGAGCGGCTCTTTCTCGGCGTTCATCAGGATCGCGACGATGATCCGATCGAACAGCCGCGCGCCGCGCGCGATGATGTCGACGTGCCCGTTGGTCAGCGGGTCGAAGGACCCCGGGTAGACGGCTAAAGTGGACATGAGTAAAACGACAGCGCGGAGTCACCGCTGGCGACCCGACGCACGCGAACCAGCCGCCCCGCCTCGTCGGGCGCCGCGCGGCGCCGCGCATGCTCGAGCACGAGCACGCCGCCGGAGGCGAGCAGCTCGCCCGCCGACGCTATCAGGGCACCCGGCGCCTCGTCGTACGGCGGATCGAACAGCATGACGTCGAACGGATCCGGCGACACCGCGCGCAGCTCTTCGATCGCGCGAGCCACGGTTGCGCGGATGATAGCATAGCCGTTCTCGACGCCGCAGTGCGCGAGGTTCTCCGCGATCAGCGCCTGCGCGCGGCGATCGCGCTCGACGAAGGTGACGCACGCCGCGCCGCGGCTGATCGCCTCGATGCCCAGCGCGCCCGTGCCGGCATAGCCGTCGAGCACGCGCGCGCCGCCGATCCGCGGCGCGAGGATGTTGAACAGCGTCTCGCGCAGCTTGTCGGACGTCGGCCTCAGCCCGTCCCATGTCGGTGCTTTCAGACGACGGCCCTTCAATGATCCGGCGATCACGCGCATCATTGCCGCTCGGCTGAAACCCTCGCGCTACACCTCACGGTCCTTACCCACCCACCAGACCCACCCGACCCACCAGACCTACCCGACCTCAATGAGCTTGAAGCGCTGCTCCCAGCTGGCCAGCAGCTTGTCGATGCCGGCGGCGCTCGGCGCGAACGTCTGAAACCAGCGCGCCGCCTCGCGTTGCGCCGTGTCCAGCACGTCGCGGTCACGCACGAGATCGATCATGCGGAATGTCGGGACGCCGGCCTGCCGCGTCCCGAAGAAATCGCCCGGGCCCCGCAGCCGCAGATCCCGCTCCGCGATCTCGAACCCGTCGGTCGTCTCGGTCAGCGCCCTCAACCGCTCGCGCGCCTCGTCGGTCAGCGGCGACTGATACAGCAGGAAGCAGAACGACTGGTGGCGATCGCGGCCCACGCGGCCACGGAGCTGATGCAGCTGCGACATCCCGAAACGCTCCGCGTGCTCGACGATCATGACGCTGGCGTTCGCCACGTCGACGCCCACTTCGACCACCGTGGTCGAGACGAGAATCTGCAGCTCCCCGGCCGCCAGCGCCTTCATGACCCGCTCTTTCCCGTCCGCTTTCATCCGCCCGTGCAGCAGCCCGACCTTGTAGGCCGGAAACACCTCCTGCGCGAGATGATCGGCCATCTCGGTCGCCGCTTTGAGATCGACCTTCGCCGATTCCTCGACGAGGGGATAGATGACGTAGGCCTGCCGGCCGGCGTCGAGCTGCTGGCGGACAAAGGCGTACACCTCATCGCGGCGCGACTCCGGCTTCGCGACAGTCTTGATCGGCAGCCGGCCGGCCGGGAGCTCGCGAATCATCGAGACGTCGAGGTCGCCGTACACCGTGAGCGCGAGCGTCCGCGGGATCGGCGTCGCCGTCATGACGAGGACATCCGGATGCAGCCCTTTGGCCCGCAAGGTCGCCCTCTGCAGGACGCCGAAGCGGTGCTGCTCGTCGATGATCGCGAGCCCGAGCTGCTTGAAGCGCACGTCGCCCTGGACGAGCGCGTGGGTGCCGACGACGAGCTGGATGGCGCCCGATTCGACCTGCGCGAGCTGCTCGCGGCGCGCGACGGTCGCGGTCGATCCGGTCAGCAGCGCCACGCGGAAGCGCGACGCCTGCAGCAGCTGCACGATGTTCACGAAATGCTGCTCGGCGAGGATCTCGGTCGGGGCCATGAACGCCACTTGCAGCCCGTTTTCCATCGCCACCAGCGCCGCCAGCAGCGCGACGATCGTCTTGCCCGCGCCGACGTCGCCCTGCAGCAGCCGGTTCATCGGCTGCGCCCGCTGCATGTCCTCGACGATCTCCTTGAGCGACTGCTTCTGGCCGTTCGTCAGGCGGAACGGCAGCACCGCGCGCGCCGACTCGCGGATACGGTCGTCGATGCGGACGGGCCGCGGCTTGTGCTCGGCCGCCGCCGACTGCCGGCGCGCGAGCACGCCCATCTGAAACAAGAACGCCTCCTCGAAGATCAGACGGCGCTGCGACTGTGTCGCAAACTGGTTCAGCGCGCCGAGCGGGGCGTCCTCGGGCGGAAAATGCGCGGCCAGCAGCGCGGCGTGGCGCGAGGGCAGGCCGAGCCGGACGCGGATCTCCTCGGGCAGATGATCCGGCAGATCTGCGGGCAGACGCTGCAGCGCATCGTAGACGAGCCGTCGCTGCATCTTCGGCGTCACCGCGCCGGTCTTCTCGTAGACCGGCACGATGCGGCCGGTATGGATCGTCTCGCCCTCTTCATCGTCCAGGATTTCGTACTGCGGGTTCGTGATCTGCAGGCTGACCGACCCGCGCATCTCAACCGCGCCGTACAGCACGACGTGCTGACCGCGCATGAAAATGTCTTTCAGAAAGGGCTGATTCAGCCACACCGCGCGCAGCGATCCCGACCCATCGTCGATCGCAGCTTCGAAGATCTTGAAGCCGGGCCGGCGCGTCGATCGCAGGCCGCACGCCAGCACGCGCCCGGCGAGCGCGGCGGTCTGACCGGGCTTCAGCGAGGCGATGCTTTGGAGGCGGCTACGGTCTTCGTAGCGGAGCGGGAATCGGTAGAGGAGATCTTCGACAGTGACCAGGCCGGCATGCTCGAGGTCGGCGGCGCGGCGAGGTCCGACGCCTTTCAGGAACTGCAAGGGCGTCGACAAGAAAGGGTCCGACCCCTTTTCGTGGAGCGCGCTGGAAAAGGGGTCCGACCCCTTTTTGCTCATTGCACGATTATGGCTTGACCTCGCTCCACCTGGATCTCGCGGATGCGCGCAGGTAGTGCAAACGGATCGTCGAGGCCGATCCCCGACGGCCTCTCGGGCGTGCGCGAGTAGTAGCTGACGATTTCCTGCAGGAACAGCTTCGGGATCGGCACGCTGCTGACCCTGGCCGATTCGAGCTCGAAGCGTCCGACGCCGTTGCTCGTCCTGAGGACGCCGGTCGCGGTCACCGGCAGACGGCCCATCAAGTAGTTCATCGGATCGAGGAGGCTGGTGGGGTTTTTCTCCTTGCGCACGGCATCGAGGTCGACGATCGCACGCCCCGACACGCGGCCGGTGCCCAGGATCGTCACCGAGGGCTCGACGACGCCCGTGGGCAGCTGCTCCTTCGCTTCGTACACGAGGTACGAGTTCACCTCGCTTTCGGTGACCGTGGTCCGGCGCGCCTCACGGCTCGGTTTTTCGCCGAAGGCGGTGATCGTCGCGACTTTCTGCTTCAGCAGGGTCGCTTCGCGCCTCGTGGCGGGGCCGGCGGCGCGGAGCGCGCCGGCGAGAACGAGCACGACAAGCATCGAGGTCGGTAAGTGCCTACGACACATGAACTTCGATGCAGATTGTACTACGCCTTACAGCCTGGGGCGATTCGCCTGGCGGGCGCGCATCACCAGCTCGAGCTTGCGCCGCTCCATCGTCTCCTCGAACACGCGGAACTTCGCCTGCTGGCGGATGTCGAGCACTTGATCGATCGCCTCGTACGCCTTCTTCATGTCAGCGGCCGAGCGCGTCTCGACCTCCTGCAGCGCGTTCATGCGATCCTTGATTTGCGCCTCGTCCGGCTGCGGCGCATTCACCAGCCGGCGGAGGTTCTGGATGATGCGCGCGCGCTCCTGCAGCGTCTGCCGGCGGACTTCCTGCAGCGCTTTGAAGCGTGTCAGGAATCGCGTGAACTGTTCGTCGCCGATCTTGAGCTGCTCCTGTGCCTGCATCAACGCGTAGGCGTCGAACATGCGCTGGATTTCACCCGGCGTGACGCCGCCCTCGTCGGGCCCCGAGCCGCCGCCCTGACGCTGACCGCCACGCCCGCCCTGGCCGGCGCCGGCAATGCCGGTAGCCAGCGCCAACGCGCCGACGACCGCGAGCAGCGTGAAACATCTCGTCATCGCAGCGCCCAGTTATCCTTTTGACCCATCCGACCGGGCCAGTTCTTCCTTCAACAGGCGCCGCAGCTCGCGCAGATCGTCGCCGTTCATGTGCGTGACCGCGTGCTCCGCGCTGTCGCCCTGCGCCAGCCCCGCCTCCCCTGCCGCCTCGAGGTCCAGATTCGCCGTGAGGCTCGCAACCAGCGTCAGCGACGCATCTTCGTCGACGAAGGCATCGCTGAACAGGTCGTCCCGCGGCGCCGCGTCCGCAACGGCGGCGTCGGGCGGCAGGGGCGCGAGCGCCGGCACATGTCGGAGCGACCAGGTCGGCGACAGCAGCCGAGAGCTGAACACGAGCACTATGAGAATCATTGCGACGGCTACGGCCGACCACCGCGCCGGCAGGCGTCGCCAGGCCGCGACGTCCAGCCACGCACGTCGCGGCAACTGTTCCGCCGCGACCGCGTCGTGCACGCGCTGCGATAGATGATCCCAGAACAGCGGCGACGGTTCCGGCACATCGACCTCCGCGGCCCTTGCCATCATCGCGCGGATCTCGTTCAGCTGCTGGCGGCAGTGATCGCATCCCGCGAGATGCGGCGCCGATCGTTCGGGCCGCGTCCCTTCCGCGAGGTCGATGAGCTCATCCGCGTTCAGGTGCATCACGCCATCTCGTCGCCGAGGAGCTTCTTCAGGCTCCTGAGCGCGTGGAAGAAATTCGCTTTGACCGCGCCGACCGAGCTGTCCAACACATCGGCGATTTCCTGGTGCGACATCTCATGATACGTCCGCAGGATCAACGTCGCGCGCTGTTTGCGCGGCAGCTGCGCAATCGCCGCGCGCACGCGCGCCGCGCGCTCCGCCCTCAGCATCCCGTCGGACGCCGACTCGGCACGCTCATCCGCAAACCGATGATCGTCGATCGATTCGGTGTTCCTGCCCAGCGGCGTTTTCACGCTCATGCGGTTCAGGCAGACGTTCGTGCCGATGCGATAGAGCCACGTGCCGAGCGACGACTGGCCGCGAAAGCTGCGCAGCCCGCGGAACGCGCGCAGAAAAACGTCCTGTGCCAGGTCGCTGGCGTCCTCGTGGTTCCCCACGAACCGGTAACAGAGCTGATACACCGACCTGCGGTGGCGCTCGACGATCAGATCGAAGGCGCCGGGCTGGCTGGCAAGACAAGCCTCGACCAGCGTTCGCTCGTCGAGATCCGCCAGCGGCGCGTCAGCGGAGGTCATCGGTTCAGGCGCGCCGACCCTGACTGGCCGTCGCGACGGGCCTTGCCCGCCGAAGCCGCGCAGAGGCGAAGGCGGCAGCGTCCACGTCAGTGATGATCCCATTGGGGGGCTTCACCGATGTTAGACCGTTCCGTGCGCCGAATGTTACATCTGGGTTCGCGCGAGCATGAGGTGATCGACCTCCGCCGGTGTCGGCAGGCCCCCTCGAGACCCGAGGGCGCGGCAGTTCAATGCCGCCACGGCGTTCGCGTAGCTGAGGACGTCTTCGATGTCGCCGTCGGGCATGCTGAGGCACGCGGCGGCAAAAGCCCCGCGGAACGCATCGCCGGCCCCGGTGCTGTCCACGCAATCGACGGGAAATGGCGGTGTGCGGATCTCGCGGCCACCGCACCAGGCGAGGCTGCCCTGGGCGCCGAGCGTGACGCAGACCACCGCCGCGCCGAACTCACGGCCGATGATGCCCAGCGAGCGCCCGAGATCCTCGTGACCGGTGAGCGCCCCCGGGAACTCTTCCGCCGCGATGATCGCGTCGATGTTCTGCAACAGGTCGCCGATGCCCGGCCGGACTTTTTCGACGTCGATGATCGTGGGAATGCCGGCCTCGCGCGCGTACCGCGCCGCCTGCGTCGAGGCCGCCGTCTGATGACAGTCCACGATCAGCAGACGACCCGACGTCAGCGCTTCCCGAGAAACGTCGCCCGGCTCCATGTTCAGCGCAGGATGGCGATCCCAGAGCACGGTCCGCTCGCCGGTACGGGCGTCGACGAGAATCACGGCGAACTGGTTCGTTGCGCCGATCATCGTTTCGGCGGCTGAAATGTCCACGCCGGCGCCGATCAGACTGTCGCGCGAGACGGCGCCGAGATCGTCGTCGCCGAAGCGTCCGACGTAGCGCGCGCACCAGCCAAGGCGGGCGCAGGCCGCCATCGCCGTCGCGATTTGGCCGCCCGGCAGCCGCGCCACGCGCTGCAATCGCTGCTTAGTGTTGCAGGCGGGGTATTCGGCCACGACCGCGACCAGGTCGACGCTGTTCAGGCCGAATCCTGCGACGTCGAAGGGTCGGCTGCCTCGGGGAGGAATCGCAAAAGGGATGCGCACCGCCGCGCATCCTAACAGAAGCATTCAGCCAAGCGACTCTCATCTGTCAGCCAAACCGGAGGCGGCATGCAGATCGCCACAAGCTCGTCAGCTCTACGGTATTGACCTTCGCCTTTCTTTTGCGTATATTTGTTTCGCCTGAGGCGCGAAGGCCCCAGCCGAGTGAGGTACCGATGCTTCCTCTGACGAAACGCCAGCGCGAGATTCTCGATTACCTCAACGAGTTCATCAGCCAGCACGGCTACGCGCCGAGTCTCGAGGAAATCGGCCGCCGCTTCGGCCTCTCTTCGCTCGCCACCGTTCACAAGCACCTCACGAACCTGCAGGAGAAAGGGTTCATCAAGCGGGCGTGGAACCGGAGCCGCTCGGTCGAGATGGTGCCGACGCGGGCCGGCGGACGCGCGGTCGAACTGCCGCTGCTCGGCTACGTCGCGGCCGGCCTGCCGATCGAGGCGGTCGCGTCCAACGAGACGATCGCCGTGCCCGAGGACCTGGTCGGCAAGCGCGACACCTACGTGCTGCGCGTCCGCGGCGACTCGATGATCGACGAGCAGATTCGCGACGGCGACTTCGTCGTGGTCGAGGATCGCAAAACGGCTGACAACGGCGAGATGGTCATCGCGCTGCTGCGCGGGTCGGATGTCACGCTGAAGAAGTTCTACCGTGATCCCAGCGGCAAGATCCGGCTGCAGCCGGCCAATGCTGCCATGCAGCCCATTTTCGTGGATGCGGAGCAGGTCCAGATTCAGGGCGTGGTCGTCGGCGTGATGCGGAAGTACTAGTGGCAGTACACTTGGGCATGGCCGACCAACAGCAGCCCAAGCAGATCAACTTCACCATCGTGCCGGACGAGAACTCGACGGCGCCACGAACGTATTCGAATTTCTGTTCGATCGCCCACACACCGTTCGATTTCACGCTCACCTTCTGCGAGGTGATGCCGCTCTCCGACAAGGAAATCAAGGAAGCGGAAACCGAGCACATCGTCCGCGCGCCGGTGCGGACGAAAGTCGTCGTGCCCGTGCAGTTCGTCCCGAACCTGATTGCGGCGCTCCAGGAGCACTGGCGCGTGTACTCCGACTCCTACAGCAACGTCGGCTGGAACAAAGGCCCGGGCACCATTCAATAGTCGTGAAAACGACACGCCAGACGCGCGCCATCCTCGATGCGCTCGAGTCGCAGCACCCGAACGCCGATACCGAGCTTCACTACAAGACCGCGTTTCAGCTGCTCGTCGCGACGATCTTGTCCGCTCAATCGACCGACGCGCGCGTGAACCTGGTGACGCCGGCGCTCTTCACGCGCTATCCCGACGCGTGCGCGCTCGCGAAGGCGAGCGCCGCGGAGCTCGAGCCGCAGATTCACTCGACCGGGTTTTTTCGGGCCAAGTCGAAGTCGCTCATCGGCATGGCGCAGGCGCTCGTCGCGCGCCACGCCGGCGAGGTGCCGGCGACGCTGGAAGCGCTGGTCGAGCTGCCGGGGGTCGGGCGGAAGACGGCCAACGTTGTCCTCGGTCACGCGCTCGGCGTGCCCGGGCTCCCCGTTGATCGCCACGTGCTGCGCGTGTCGAATCGCATCGGGATCGCCGAGTCCGACGACCCGGTAGTCGTCGAGCGGCAGCTCTGCGCGGCGATGCCCAGGGCGCGCTGGACGCGCACGTCCGACACGCTCATCCTGCACGGCCGGCGCATCTGCCGGCCCAGGCCGCTCTGCGACCAGTGCGCCGTCCGCGACGACTGCGACTATTTCCGGCTGGTCATCTCCAGGGCGCGCAACCGCAAGGCGCCGAAAAAGTCGCGTGGACCGACCAGAGTTCGAACGGCTCGTCGCTGAGGCGCTCGCGTCCATTCCGCGCCGCTTCAAGAAAGCGATGCAGAATATCGCAATCGTCGTCGAAGACGAGCCGTCGGCGGAGCTGCTCGCCGAAATGGAGGTTGAGCCGCCGGACACGCTCCTCGGGTTGTATCAGGGTACTCCGCTCACCGAGCGCGCATGGGGCTACGGCAACACCCTGCCGGACCGCGTTCTGATCTTCCAGGGCCCGCACGAGCGCGCCGCCGAGGACGAAGACGATCTCGTCGTCGCGATCGCCGAGACGCTGATCCACGAGATCGGTCACTACTTCGGCATGAGCGAGGAGCAGATTGAGGAGATCGAGGAGAGATACTGGAGGGGAGATCAAGAAGATTAGGTGCGAGGTGCGAGGTGCGAACCATTCGCAGGCGTTTTGGTCAGCACTTTCTCGAGCCCGCGTGGGTCGAGAAGGTGATCCGCGCGATTGATCCGAAACCCGACGAGCTCTTCATCGAGATCGGGCCCGGACGCGGCGCGCTGACGCGCCCGCTCGCCGCGCGCGCGAAAGCCGTGACGGCGTACGAGATTGACCGCGACCTCGCAACGGACTTGAAGGCGGCCGCTCTTCCCAACCTGACGGTCGTCGAGGGCGACTTTCTCGAAGTCTTCGCAAATCTCGAATCCCCGGCGAATCCCGGATCCCGGGCGAATCCCGAATCCCAAGCGAATCCCGAATCCCGAATCCCGAATCCCGTCAGGGTCACCGGCAACCTGCCGTATAACGTTGCCTCGCCGATCATGTTCAGGCTGATCGAGAAGAACGACGTAGCCACCAGGAACGGGCAGCCAATGGGTGACGCAACGCTGATGCTGCAGCGCGAGGTCGCGAACCGGCTGATCGCGTCGCCGGGATCGAAGGAGTACGGGGTCCTGAGCATCCTGATCCAGCACCGCGCCGACGTCGAGATGATCCTGAAGCTGCCGCCCGGCGCCTTCCGGCCGGCGCCGAAGGTTCACTCCGCGCTCGTGCGGCTGCGATTTCACGCCCCGCAACCGCCGGTTGCCGACCCGGCGGTCTTCGCCGCCCTTGTGCAGGCCGTGTTCACGCGCCGCCGCAAGACGCTCGCGAATGCGCTGCTGGCATACCGGGGGCAGGAGTCGGCGCACGGTAATCGACTCCCGTCCCCGACTGCGTCCAAACTCCCGTCCCCGATTGTCGTCGACCGAGTCCACACCCCAATGACGGCGCTGGAGGCGGCAGGTCTGGATGGCCGCCGACGGCCGGAGACGCTGACTGTCGTTGAATTCGCCCGGCTCGCCGACGCCTACGCGGGAACGCGTCGAGCTGTGCTATAGTTTCGCTCTAAGTCGTACGTAGGTTGGGCCTTAATAGGCCGGCGCATCGGACATCCCGCCCGTTGAATTCAGGCGCACCCAGCAGCCTGACCGAGTCGCTGCGGCGGCTCCCATCGACCGGATCGAACTCCGCCAGGAGTGTCTCCGCCGACGGCAGACGCGAAGCCCGCTGAGTCCGGCAAAGCATGGTTGTCTTTTGCGGGCCCGCGACCTTTGCGTTCCCTGGTATTCATTGATGCTCGAAGTAGTAGCGCTTGGCGGACTCGGCGAGTTCGGCATGAACATGCTCGCGCTCACCTGGGACCAGACGACGATCGTCGTCGACGCGGGGGTGATGTTTCCGGACCCCGAGCTGCTGGGCGTGGACCGGATCATTCCGGATCTGACGTACCTGCAACAAAAAGGACGCGTCGCCGCGCTCGTGCTGACGCACGGCCATGAGGATCACATCGGCGCCGTGCCGCACGTGCTCCCGCTGGTCGACGGTCCGCTGTACGCAACACCCCTGACGCTCGCCCTGGTCGAGCCGAAGCTCGAGGAACACGGCATCGACGGCCGCGAGCTCGTTCCGGTCCGGCCGCGGGAGCGCCTGAGCGTCGGCCCATTCACGATCGAATTCATCCGCGTCACGCACAGCATACCGGACTGCGTCGCGCTGGCGATCCATACGCCCGCCGGCATCATCGTACACACCGGCGATTTCAAGATCGATCAGACCCCGATCGACGGCCAGCACTTCGACGTGCACCGGTTCGCCGAGCTCGGCAGCGCCGGCGTGCTGGCGCTGTTCGCCGACAGCACGAACATCGATCGCCGCGGCTTCACCGGATCGGAGCTGGAGGTCGTCGAGGCGTTCGAGGAGATCTTCACGAGCGCGACCGGCAAGCTGATCGTGGCGGCGTTTGCGTCGAGCATCTACCGGATGCAGATCCTCGTCGACCTCGCGGCGCAATTCGATCGCAAGGTGGCCTTCGTCGGCCGCGGCATGATGCGCAACTCCGAGATCGCCCAGCGGCTGGGCCACCTGCGCATTCCCGCCGGCGTACAGGTTCGCGATTCGGAGATCGGCAGCTACCCCGCCCGGGACGTGCTGTGCCTGGCCACCGGCTCGCAGGGCGAACCGATGTCGGCGCTGTCGCGCATCGCGATCGACGATCACCGCTACGTGAAGGTCGGCCCCCACGACACGGTCGTGCTGTCGGCGCGATCGATTCCAGGCAACGAGAAGGCGATCGGCCGCGTCATCAACCATCTGTCGCGGCGCGGCGCCGACGTGATCTACGAGGGCATCAAGCACGTCCACGTCTCCGGCCACGGGAGCGAGGAGGAGCTCAAGCTGATGTTGTCCCTCGTGCGGCCGCGATTCTTCATCCCGGTGCACGGCGAATTCCGCCAGCTCTCGCAGCACGCGCGCATCGCCGAGCGCGTCTTCGCCGGTCGCGATCCGAAGCCCGCCATCCTCCTCACGGAGAACGGCGACGTGCTCCATTTCGACGAGGCCGGCGCGCGGATCGCGGGCAAGGCGCCGGTCGGCCGCGTGCTGATCGACGACACCCGGACCGGCGAGGTCGGCGACGAGGTGCTGCGCGACCGCCGCCATCTGGCCGAGGACGGGCTGGTCATCCCGGTCGTCGCGATCAACAAGCAGACGGGTGCGCTCGAGGGCGTGCCCGATATCATCACGCGCGGGTTCGTCATGGAGGATGGCCAGGCGCTCCTGGCCGACGGCGCGCGGCTGCTGGCGGAAGTCGTCGAGCAGGCGAGCATCGAAGAACGCACGGACCAGGGGCTGATCAAGGAACGGCTGCGCGTCGAGCTGCGCCGCTTCTTCCGCAAACGGTCGGGACGGCGGCCCTTCGTGCTGCCCGTCATCATGGAGATCTGACAACGTGGGTGGATCGAAGGCTTCGCGTCGCGCCAGCGAGTTCGTCGGCGTCGCCCTCTTCGCGGCGGCGCTGATTTGGATCATTGCGCTTGCCAGCTACGAGCCGGGCGACCCGGTATGGTTCTTCAGCACGGGCGCGCACGCGGCGCCGGCGAACTTCGCGGGCCGCGTCGGCGCGTTTCTCGCGGAGCTGTCCTTCCAGCTGTTCGGATACGCCTCGTATCTGGGTCCGGCGGTGCTGGTCATCATCGGCTGGAATTCTTTCTGGTGCCGCTCGCTCGACGCGGCGGGCACCAAGACGATTGGCGCCGGCCTGCTCTTCGCGTCCCTCAGCGCGTTCCTCAGCCTCGTCTTCGGCACGCTCGACGTCTCCGGCAAGTCGTTCCGCGCAGGCGGCTATGTGGGCGAGTTTCTCGCCAGCGAGCTGTCGGAGTACCTGAATCGTACTGGCTCGGTGATCGTCATCCTCACGCTGATCTTTCTATCGATCATCATGTCGACGCAGTTTTCCTTCGGCCGCTTCTTCGGGGCGATGCTGGAGGCGATGCGCCGCAGCGCCGGGCGCGCGATCGACTCGTTGCACGAGCGGCGCGAAGAGCGCCGTCGCGAGAAGCAGCGGCGCGAGGTGATCGCGAAGCACACGAAGAAGGCCGCCCTCGCCGAGGCTTCCTCGGCCAGGGGCGCGTCGCCCGACACGGCGGCAGGCAGGGCGCCGGCTCAGGAGACCGAGATTGCGCGACCCGGGCTGCCCAGGATGGCGGCGTCCGATCTGGACGCGACGCCCAGCGAAGGGCTCGCGGCCAGGGCATCGCGCGCCGTCGCGAAAGCCTTCACACGTGGCGACGGCGACGACCCCGCAGCGGAGGAGCCCACGGCAGGAGCCGCCGTGCCGGCGCCGCCAGCTTTCGGCAGCCCGAAATCGTTCGCGCCGCCGAAGCCCCCGAAGGTCAGCCTGCCGACGTCGTTGCCCTTGTCCGACCCCGAGCCCCTCTCCAAAGCCCCGGCCGAACGCCGCAGAGGAGACTACGCGCTGCCGCCGGGCGCGCTCCTCGATTCCCCGAAAACAGAGCGAAAGATCGACGAGCGCGAGCTCATGGACGGCGCGCGGCTCCTCGAAGAGAAGTGCCGCGAGTTCTCCGTGGAAGGCAACGTGGTCCAGATCCATCCGGGTCCGGTCGTGACGACGTTCGAGTTCAAGCCCGATGCCGGCGTGAAGTACGCGAAGATCACCGGCCTTGCCGACGACCTCTGCCTCGCGATGCAGGCCGAATCGGTGCTGATCGATCGCATTCCCGGCAAGTCGACCGTCGGCATCCAGATTCCGAACCACACGCGCGAGCAGATTTCACTGCGCGAGCTGCTCGAATCCGAGGCCTACAAACGATCGTCGTCGAAGCTGACGATCGCCCTCGGCAAGACGATCCACGGCGAGCCGTACATGGCCGACCTCGCCACGATGCCGCACGTGCTGATCGCCGGCTCGACCGGCACGGGCAAGTCGGTCAGCATGAACGGCATGCTGACCAGCATCCTCTACCGCGCCACGCCCGACGATGTGCGGCTGATCCTGATCGACCCGAAGCGCCTCGAGCTCGGGATGTACGAGGACATCCCGCATCTGATGACGCCGGTCGTCGTGGATCCGAAGCCGGCCGCCAACGCGCTGCGATGGGCGGTCCGCGAGATGGAGGAGCGCTACAAGACCCTCGCCGCGGAGGGCGTGCGGAACATCGAGCAGTACAACCGCAACGTGCGCCAGGCGATCGCCGAGAAGCAGACGCCCAATGACGGGCTCGAACCCAAGCCGCTCCCCTTCATCGTCGTCGTCATCGACGAGCTCGCGGACCTAATGATGGTGGCGAGCAACGAGGTCGAGGAATCGATCGCGCGGCTGGCGCAGATGGCGCGCGCGGTGGGCATCCACCTGATTCTCGCGACGCAGCGGCCGTCGGTGGACGTCATCACCGGTCTCATCAAGGCGAACCTCCCCTCGCGCATCTCGTTCCGCGTCTCCTCGAAGACCGACTCGCGGACGATTCTCGACGGCAACGGCGCCGAAGCGCTGCTGGGCAAGGGCGACATGCTCTTCCTGCCGCCGGCCTCGTCCCGCTGCATCCGGCTCCACGGCCCGTACATCTCGGAACAGGAGAGCGCGAGGCTGGCGAGCTTCCTGCGCAAGCAGGGCAAGCCGGTGTTCGACGAGTCGATCACCGCGGAGGACGAGAAGGGCGGGGCCGAGGGTCTGCAGTTCGAGAAGGACGACCTCTACGACGAGGCCGCGCGCATTGTCGTCGGCAGCGGGCAGGTGTCGATCTCCTATCTCCAGCGGAAGCTGCGGATCGGCTTCAGCCGAGCCGCGCGGCTCGTGGACGTGATGGAGGCCGAAGGGCTGGTCTCGCCCGGCGCCGGCGGCAAGCCGCGCGAGGTCCTCGTCGATCGCGGCTATTTCGAAGAGGTCGATGCCCAGTTGCGGTAGGTCCGACTCCGCGGCGCGGTGCAGCAGCCGACGGGTCCGCGCAACGATCGCGCTGGTTTCCATCGCGCTCGCCGGACAGGTGTCGGCGCAGGGTTCGAATGGCGTCCAGTTGTTCAAGGAAGCCGAGGCGCGCGAGGCGACGCTTCGCGCCGAGATCGACACGCGGAAGGCGGGTGCGCCCGCCAGCCCGCTGCTCGATCGTGCCCGGACGCTCGTCGGCGCCTACCAGGACATCTCGCGCCTGCTGCCGGCCAGCCCGTACAGCGACGATGCGCTCTGGCATGCGGGCATGCTCGCGGCGGATGCGTTCTGGGAATTCGGACAACCCGAGGATCGATCCACCGCGCTGCGCCTTCTGAAGACGCTCTATACCCGCCATCCGACGAGCCCTCTCGTCAAGCAGGCGAGCCCGCAGCTGGATCGCTTGAACGCGGCGAAGGTTGCCGTCGAGGCGCCGCCGCCGAAGCAGCCGGCCGTGATGCTCACAGCGATTCGCCGTGAAGCGTTGCCCGGGGCGGTGCGGGTGACGCTGGAGCTGGGAGGCGAGGCCACGTATCACGACGAGCAGATCGACGGCCCGCCGCGCGTGTTGATCGACCTGCAGAACACGCGCCCCGTCGAGGCGCTCACGGACGCGACGCGGGCCTTTCCCGACGATCTCGTGCGCCAGATTCGCGTCGGCCGTCCGGTCGGCACGCGAACGCGCATCGTCCTCGACCTGGCAGGCGCGGCGCCGCACACCATCTACGCGCTCTACAACCCGTACCGCGTCGTGATCGACTTCGCGCGTCAGGCTGTTGCGCCCGCCGCGGCCGGCGCCGTCGCAGCGCCCGGTGCGCCGTCGGTACCGTCGGAGCCGCGTCCGAACGGCCGCGGCGGTTTTTCGCTGTCACGACAGCTCGGGCTCGGGGTCGCGCGGATCGTGATCGATCCAGGGCATGGCGGACATGACCCCGGCGCGATGACCGACGGGCTCAGCGAAGCCGACCTCGTGCTCGACGTCGCGCTGCGGCTCGAGAAGCTGCTGGCGAAACAGCCGGGCGTCGAGGTGGTGCTCACGCGGCGGACCAACGTCTTCGTCCCGCTCGAGGAGCGCACGGCGATAGCCAACCGCGAAGGCGCCGACCTGTTCCTGTCGATCCACGCCAACGCGAGCGAGGACGATCGCGTCCGCGGGATCGAAACCTACTTCCTCAACTTCGCGCCGAACCCCGCCGCGGAGGCGATTGCCGCGCGCGAGAACGCAGCCTCGGCGCGAACGATGCGGCAGCTTCCCGACATCGTGAAGGCGATCGCGCTCAACAACAAGCTCGACGAGTCGCGCGACTTCGCGTCGCTCGTCCAGGCCGCGATGATGGATCGGCTCAAGCGAGCCAACAAGCGTGTGAAGAACCTCGGCGTCAAGCAGGCGCCGTTCGTGGTGCTCATCGGCGCCACCATGCCGAGCGTCCTCGCCGAGATTGCCTTCCTCACCAACCACCAGGAGGCGACGCTGCTTCGCGGCGGCACGTATCGCCAGCAGATCGCGGAAGCGCTCTTCAACGGCGTGATGCGCTACCAGCGATCGCTCAAGGCCGCGACGCAGACGATCGCCTCCCAGTAGCCGGCGAGACGTCTACTTCGCGAGGTGCAACGCGCCGAGCGACGACAACGGCGCCGACTTCACTTCGGCGTTCTGCCCCGTGTACCCGGGCGGCATGTTGGAGCAAGCGCCCCAGTCGTATTTGAGCGACCCAACCGGCCGCTCTGCGACCGCTCCCGATGGGTAGTAGAGCGTGCCGTCGACCACCAGCGCCGGCTGCGCCAGACCGGTTTCGGCGTACATATAGGCCGGGCCGGTGCAACCAGGCTGTTCGAACTGGTACATCATGCACGTCGCCGTTGCGGTCGAGCACGACGAGAATCCGGCACCCGTCAGCGCGATTCGAACCCAGTCGCTGCCAATGTTGACGATGACGGCATCGGGTGACACGAACGCGCCGACCAGGTTGCCGTTCGCATCGACGACTCGCAGCGAACCCTGCCCGACGGGGCCGGTGTCACCCTTGTCGCCCTTCTCGCCTTTCTCACCGTTGGTTCCGTTGAAACCGTTTGCGCCAGGCGTTCCGGGATCGCCCTTGTCACCCTTATCACCATGGGTGCCTGCGGTTCCAGGGTCTCCCTTGTCGCCCTTGTCGCCCTTCGGGCCGGCAGGTCCCGGATTACCTGTGGCTCCGGGCGCGCCGTCGGCACCGCGGGGACCCTGCGGGCCAACCGCGCCGACGGTGATCTCGAAGAACGTAGTCTGCTTCGAACCGCCACCGGTGGACACCATCAACAGGTAGGTGCCGGGTAGGTTGAGAAGACTTGCGGGGAACTCGACGACCATCATCTGAGGCGAAGCGGACATCACGTGCACCGTCATTCCGTCAATCGTGACCAACGGATTCGATCCGAACTGACCG
>Ga0137409_10001620_pt1 | contig 24331 bp, 21 predicted proteins | sample CZODoug1_16funga_FD_122059 | JGI IMG/M metagenome (GOLD analysis project Ga0137409, IMG submission 122059) | Vadose zone soil fungal communities from Angelo Coast Range Reserve, California, USA - CZODoug1_16fungal (Hybrid Assembly) | ecosystem: Environmental > Terrestrial > Soil > Vadose zone...
TGGCGCTTGGCCGTCTGGTACTCCACGTGCGCGGTGTTGATCGTGATGCCGCGCGCCTTCTCCTCCGGCGCCGCATCGATCTGATCGTAGTTCTTCGCCTCCCCACCGTACTTCTTCGCCAAAATGTGCGTCATCGCCGCCGTCAGCGTCGTCTTGCCGTGATCCACGTGCCCGATCGTCCCCACGTTCACGTGCGGCTTGGTGCGCTCGAATTTGCTCTTTGCCATTTAAGACTGCCTTCAGTTATCGCCGATCGCCTGGTGCCCATGATGCGGATTGAACGCATGACCTCTCCCTTACCAAGGGAGTGCTCTACCACTGAGCTACATGGGCGGTATTCGCGCTGGAGCGGGTGAAGGGAATCGAACCCTCGTCATAAGCTTGGAAGGCTTCTGCTCTACCATTGAGCTACACCCGCCTGGTTCATCGCTTCGCCCGCGTGCTCTGCACCCGCCGGGGCGCCCGAAACTGGTGGAGGGGGTTGGATTCGAACCAACGTAGGCGCAAGGCCAACAGATTTACAGTCTGCCCCCTTTAGCCGCTCGGGCACCCCTCCGGCGGAACCCGAAATTATGTGAGTTTTCCGCAGGTTGGTCAAGAATTTCGGCTGCGAATTTCAACTCCCGTAGCGCACCCCGTCCCGCAAAGCCTTCAATGCCGCGAGCCCGCTATAACACGCGAGCCAGGAGGTCTTGGGGTTGTCGGGTGAGGGAACGTTCTCCAGCACGATCGTGAAACGGCCGCAGCGGCCCGCGACCCGGATGGTGTGCGTGTTGAACGTAAGCGCCGGGTCCGCAACGACTTTCAGGCGCGTACGGTCCATGCCGATCCCGGCGAGCGCGAGCACCGCCGCGATGTTCACGTTCTGCGGAAAGTGCGGCACGCCTTCCCGCGCCGGTCCTTCGAACAGGGTCACCGGGGCGCTCAGCCGGTCGAGCGCCACGCCTTTCTTTTCGACATAGGGAATTCCCTTCCACGCCGCAGGGGGTTTCGCGACCTGGATGCTCGCCTCGTCGACGCCGGCAAGGCAGGCGGTTTTCAGAGCGTCGAGGCCACCGATGCCGCCCGACGGCACGTAGAGCAACGCGCCCGAGCGGCGCGCTGCCGTCTCGGCAGCCTCGCGTAGCGTGTCGTCGGCGAGCGCACCCGCCGACAGCACGACCACGTTGATTCCGCCATCGAGCAGCGCGACCAGATGCTGGCGTACCGCCTCGTGCGAAGCGGCCTCCAGCACTGCGTCGGGACGCAGCTCGAGCAGGCCCTGTCCGCCAACCACGTATTCGACGCCGAACTGTCGCGCAAGCGACGCGGCGGGCGAGTCGGCGCTGCGCCCGGCGAGCGCGACGATCTGGATGCCGGGCAGGGTCCCGGCCCGCGCCTGGGCCAGCACCAGCCCGGCGATGGTGCCGCCGCCAAGTAGGCCGATACGCAGGGTCTTTTTCATGGCAGTATCATTGTCAAAGACTGTGAGACTGTAGGAGACAACGCGGTGCGAATCGCGATTCTAGAAGACGATCCCGACCAACTGGCGCTCCTCCGGCGCTGGATGGTCGAGGACGGTCACGACGTCCACGGCTACCTGGGCGGGCGCGAGACCATGAAGCAGGCGGGCCGGGAAAGCTTCGACCTTTTCATGCTCGACTGGCAGGTCCCCGACGTCTCCGGCACCGAAGTCCTGACCTGGCTGCGCGCCAACGTTTCCAAGACCGTGCCGGTGTTGTTCGTCACGGTGCGCGACTCCGAGCAGGACATCGTCTTCGCGCTCGAGCACGGCGCCGACGACTACATGGTAAAGCCGGTGCGGCGCCAGGAACTGCTGGCGCGCGTGCACGCCCTGTTGCGGCGGGCGTACCCGAGCGAGGAGCAGAAGCAGCTTTCCTTCCCGCCGTTCGAGATCGATGTGCAGCGCGGCGAAGTGCGCAAAGAAGGCTCGCGCGTCGATCTGACACCGAAGGAGTTCGAGCTCACCGTCACCCTGTTCCGCAACATCGGCCGGCTGCTCTCCCGCGGCCACCTGCAGGAAACCGTCTGGGGCCGCAGCGGCGACCTGGCCACGCGCACGGTCGACACCCACGTGAGCCAGGTGAGAAAGAAACTCGATCTGCGCCCTGAGTCCGGCTACCGCGTGGTGCCGATCTACAACTACGGCTATCGCCTCGAGCGGCTGGAAGTCGCCAAGCCCGCCTAGTAGTTCTCGCGGAAGAAGATGAAGTTCTTCGGCTGCGAGCCGTAGACGCCGAAGCCGACCGTGGCGCCGGGATCCTTCGAGTAGGTGGTACCGGTCCAGAGGCCCTGGAGGTGTGCCTTGTCGGATGGCATGGCGGCAACGCAAGCCGCGTCGTTCTGCACCGTCGACGAGTCGAGGTCGAGGCAGATATGCGCGCTGCCCGGCGCCGTGATCGTCGGGCCGGTCGGGGCGGTGACATTGACGCGGCCGACACCGGAGACAAGCGTGGCGACTCCCATGCTGAGCGACCCGTTCGGCAAGTTGGCGGCGGTTATCGCACCACGGTGGTTGGAAAGAGTGAAGTTACCGGCCGCGAACGTCGTGCACTGATCGAGCGTGTTGGTCGCAAAACTGGTGCCGTTCCAATACTGCGCCTGGATCGTGACCGGCGCGCTGCCGGTGGAGGTGCCGCTCAGGCCGACGAACGCGTCCTGCAGCGCGACGATGCCGTAACGGAACGCGCTGCCCGAATCAAAGCCGATACCGGTGTGAGTCGCGCCGCTGTCGGCGGTGTCGAACACCACCGGCGTCCCGGTGAGCGCGGCGCAGGCGCCGCCGCAGCCTGCCGCCGCGCCGGGGTTGCCATTCTGGGTGATCTCGCTGCTATCGATTCCGTTGACCGTCAGCGAGATGTTTGCGGTGTAGGCCGTCTGCGGCGTGGTCGCGCTCCGCGCGTAGATGAGCACGGAGCCGCTGGCCGCTGCTGTATATGTTCCTGTGCCGTTGCCGGTGCTCAGCGAAGGCGGTGCGTTGACCGTCGTGCACGTGGTGGCGAGGTTGCTGGTGAGCTTGCATTCGACCGCCGGCCCTGTCCCGTTGTTGCTGTACACCTCCGTGAAGCCCAAGGGTGCGAGCTTGAACAACGATACGCCGCGATAGTTCGTCGTCGTCGCCCCGCCCGCCTCCACCGCGGTCACGGTAGCCGATGGCAGGATCGTGTACCAGAAAGGCTGGCCCACATAAGTGAATGAGCGCGTGGCGCACGATGATCCGAAGGTCTGCAATTTCGGGTCCGTCGGGTCGGCGGTGAAGATAAAGCGGTCCGGAACGAAGCGGCCGATCTCGCGCGGCACCGGGCTCTGGCCGATCGTCCGCGCTGCGAGGCTGGTGTCGGCGACATCGACCGCGGCGAAGGTCGCGTCCTCGATTTCCATAGTGAACGTGCCGGCTTCGCTGTAGTGGCTCGTCGCAGTGCGAATGCCAGTGCCCGCCGCTCCCGACCAGCCACCGACCGTGAGCGTACCGGTGGCGCAGCCGCCCGGCAGAACGCAGGTCGGGCCGCTCTTGATCGTCGGCGTGCCCGCGTAGTTTGTCGTCGTGCCGGCAGCACTGTTGCGTCCCGTTGCGCGCAGAGTGAAAGGTCGCGGCGTTCCTGCGCCCGACGTGCTCGCCGCGTGCACGTTGCCTCCCGCGGCGCTGGTGTTGTGCAGCAGGCGCGCGGTGCCCGCGGTACGCCAGTCGGCGTCCCACGCTTCGAGCAGCAGGTCTGCAGGCTTGATGGCGAAGCGATCAAAAGAACAGCCCGTGTCCGCGCCGCCGCTCGTGCGCGTCACCTTGACCCTGACGTCCGTCCAGGAATTGGTCGTGAAACCGGCCGGGACGTTGAAGGTAATGGAGCTCTGGTTGTTGAAGAGGTTGTTGACGATCCCGGAGTCATAGATGACCGTCGTCCAGGCCGATGAGCAATTGTTCGTGAAGACCCCGCCGGACGGGCTCGCGTCGATGAGCTGCACGCGGCCGTTGAAAGTCTGGTTCCCGGCCTGGACGGGCGGATTGGCGCCGGTCAGGTGAACGACGGTGAGCGAAAACGCGGTGCCGGCGGTCTTGGTCGTGATGTAGCCCTGCACCGGTCCGCCGGTGTTGAAGGCGTTGAAGAAGCCGGCGCCGCCGCCGCCCAGGTTGATGTTGTAGCCCGCGCCCTCGCCGATTGCGAAGTCGCCGAAGCCGGTTTCGGTGGCGATCGTGAGAAGTGTCGTCGTAGGCGTGCCGCTGCGGGTCGTCGCGTTCCAGCCGGACAAGTAGCGCACGGCAATGAGCGTCGCGGGTATCGTCACCGCCGCGTCGAGATCACCCGCGACGTAGGTAAAGGCAGCCGTGTAGGTCGTAAACGAGACCGGGGTGTTCGCGTCATTGTTGATCGACCACCAGCGATTCAGCTTCGCCGGCGTCGTCGTGTCCAGCCCGGAGCTCGCGAGCTGCGGGTGGCTGCCCGACGTGCACGATACCGTGATGTCGCCGGCCACGGTGATGCTGGCGAACGTGACCGTGACCGGACAGTACGTCGTGCCGCTGCCGACTTCGAAAACGTCCGCGACGGGCGCGCCGACGTTGAAGCGGCGCTTCAGATTGCCGTCGATGAAGTCGGCGCCGCCGGCGCTGGCGATGTTGTTGGCGCTGGAGATGTAGACCAGGCCGGCATTGGTGGTGACCTTGCCGGTAGTCAGCGTCAGCGTATTGGTGATCTGGATGCTGTGGCCGTTGGTCAGCGTAAGGCCATTCGCGTTGGTGAGCGTCAGCGAGGCGAAGCTGGTAACGGTATTGCTCGGGCCGGTGATCGTCTGCGCCACAGCCCCGGTGAACGAGTACAAGGCGGTGCCGGACGTGAAAACGCCGTTGTTAGTCAGGTTGCCGTTGATCGTGATGGCCTCGTTGATGGTGTTGGTCCAGTTGCCGTCGATGTTGACGTCGGCGAAGGTCTTCGTCCCGCCGGCGCCGGTCGTGAACCTCAGCAAGCCTCCCGCCTGGACGTCGGTCAGGCCGCTGACCGTGGGGCTGCAGCTCTGGAAATCGACATCCCCGCCGCTTTGGATCGTCAGGGCGCCGCCGAAAGTCTTGGCGCCCGTGGCTGAGGTGCAGTTCAGGTTTCCGGCAACCGTCGTGTCGCCGACGACGGTCAGTGCAAAGGCCGGCACGTTGAGCGTGCCGGTCGCCTGGACGGTCAGGGTCGCGATCTGCGCGGTGGCGGCATTGACGGGGACAGTGCGAGTCGCACAGATCGTCACATCCGCCATGTTTCCAGGAACGGCGTTGAAGTTCGCGCTGCCGCAGCTCGCAGCCCACGTCGTGCCGGTGTTCCAGTTGGTGCTGGCAATGGCGAAGAAAGCGGGCTTCGTATAGCGGATGATGACGATGCCGGATCCGCCGTCGCCACCGTTCTGCGCCGTCGCAGCGTTGGAGCCAGTCGCGCCGCCGCCACCACCGCCGAAATTCGCGGTCGCTGTCGTCCCTGGTCCGCGCACGTTGGGAGCCAATCCCGCAGTCGCGCATCCTCCGGCGCCGCCTGCACCCGCCGGAGCCGAGCCGACGTAGCCGCCGCCACCGCCGCCGCAGCCATAGGTGGTGGAAGTGCCGCTGATGTTGTCCGCGAGGCCGGCGCCGCCCGGCCCTCCGGTATTGGCGGCGCCGCCCGCGCCGACGGCGGAAGCTCCTCCCCCTCCTCCGGCACCGCCGGTCGCGGCACCTCCACCGGCGCCGTTACCGCCTGCACTCCCCTGGCCGCCCGTGCCAGCGGCGCCGGTTCCGTTGCTCCGGCCGCCGCCGCCGGAACCACCGGCAGCGCCGTTGTTGCTGCCGACGTAGCCCCCGCGACCGCCGCCGGTTGCCGTAATGGTGGAAAACACGGAGTTAGCCCCGTTCGCGCCGGCCGCGCAGGCCCCCGCCGCGCAGGCCGCGCCGATTCCGCCAGCGCCGACCGTGACCGTGAGAACCGCCGCGGGAGCAACCACGAAGCCGGCTGCCGCGCGCACGCCGCCGGCGCCGCCGCCGGCTGCGCCAGATGCATTGACGTTAGTGATGCCGCCACCACCACCGCCGCCGGCGACGACGAGGTAGCGGACCGCCGTGACGCGTGTGGGCACGGTGAACGTGCCGCTGACGAGAAACGTGTGGATGACCTCGTTGCCGATGAACGTGGTCGTGCAGTTCGTGCACGCCTGGCCGAGCGCGGCCTGCGGCAGGAACAGAGCCCCGCCGACGAGGAGTAGCAGCAGACGTTGCGCGGCGCTTGTCACGGATTCACCTTATCAGGCCTCCGCTGCCCGACGAGGAACAATTCCTCTGCCTTACCTGCCCTGACGCTCAGCGCAGCGCCTGAATGCGCTGCTCGGCGAAGGTCCTCAGCTCGCCGCTGACGGGACCCAACGCGAGGGCGTTGCGGAAGGCGTCGGCCGCGGCCGTTCTCTGCTGCAAGGCTTCGAGCGAGATGCCCAGCCCCATCCAGGCCGGCACCGACGCTTGCATGGTCAGCGCGGACCGGTAGGCCACCGCGGCCTGCTCGTGACGGCCGAGGCTCCGCAGCACCGTGCCGCGAAGCACGTGGTACTCCACGTGGTTGCCGGCGATGCTCGCGGACGAGTCCAGCACCTCGAGCGCGGCCGGGAACTGGCCGCGCTCGACATGGATGCGCGCGAGGGCGACGACGAAGTCTGGCTGAGCCGGATCGACCGCCAGCCCTTCACGCAAAAGGCGCGCCGCGTCGTCGAGCTCGTTGCGCTCCAGCTTCAACGCCACCAGAGCCTGCCGCGCGCCGCGGTGGCCGACATCCGACTTCAGCGCAACCGCGAAAAGCGCCTCGGCTTCGGTCGCGCGGCCGCGCTTGAGCAGTTCCACGCCGCGGCGGAATTCGGTGTCGGCGCGTTCGCTACCAGTCAACTCGCGATCGCGGCGCTCGACGCGCGACTTCCTGTCCGCGGGCGCCGCGAGCTGCGCCACGGTTTTCTGTTCTGCTCTGGCAGCCGGGTGCTTCGCGGGCGCGGCTTTTGGCGACCGCGCGCCGATCGGCGTCTCGATGCTGTAGGAGAACCGCAACGATTCCGGCGCGACGGTCCGTTGCGGCGCAGCCACCGGCTTCTTCTCGGCCTCCGGCTTCGCGACCGCCGGCGGAGGCGGCTCCGCGAGCTTGGGCGCGGCAGCCACGGCAGGCGGTGACGCGATCGCAGGCTTGGGTGCTTCGGCAACCACCGCCTTCGCGGCGGGTGGCGGCGTGGCCGCTCGCGCTTGCGCAGCGGCGAGAGCGAGGTCCGTAGCGATCGGCTGCGGCTGGATCTGGTAGACGACCCAGCCGACCCATCCCAGGGCGATCGCCACCAGCCCGGCGACGGTCCGCCAGAACCACTCGTGGCCGCCCGCTTTGCCGCCGACGGCTTTGACCTTGGGCGATGCGGGCGCCTCGCCCGCACCCGCATTGCGGTGATCCAGATCTTGCAGGACCTTGTTGATCAGGCTCATCGGCTAGTCCGCGCGACCCCAGTCGAGCGAAGGCCACCACGACCAGCGTCCCGGCTGCTGGGCCGCCGGGGTATCGAGCGTCGCGGCGCGCACATGCTGCTTTTCGAGCACGTTGCCGTCCTCGCCAAAAAGAAGGAACAGGGCCTTGTGAGAAAGAATGTTGATCAGGCGCGGCAAGCCGCGGCTCGCCTGGAAGAGCGCCGTGCGCGCGCCGCGCGTAAGCAGAGCCGAGCCGGCGTACCCGGCGGTCCGCATGCGGTGCGTGAAGTAGGAGCCGATCTCCTCTTCGTCGAGCGCTTGCAGGTTGTGCTGAAACGTGATGCGCTGTCGCAGCTGCCGCACCGATTCCGAATCGAGCTTGCTGTCGAGCTCGGGCTGGCCGAACAGCACCACCTGCAGCAGCTTGCGCTTTTCGGTCTCGAGGTTGGTGATCAGCCGCAACGCCTCGAGCGTCTCGAGTGGCATGGCCTGGCTCTCGTCCATGCACAGAACGACGCGTCGGCGCATGCGCGCCAGATCGAGCAGTGCCCGCGTCACGCCCTTCAGCAGCCGGTACTGATCCAGCGCCGGGTCGAGTCCGAGGCCAAGCTCTTCGGCGACGGCGAAAAGGAGAGCGCGCGGCTCGAGATTGGGGTTGGGGACATAGGCGGAGACCCAGGCGCCTTCGTCGAGCGTGGCGAGCAATTTGCGGCAGAGCATGGTCTTGCCGGTGCCGACCTCGCCGGTGATCTTGATGAAGCCTTCGCCGTTGTCGAGCGCCACCAGCAGCGTGTTGAGCGCCTGCTGGCTCGAGCGGCAGGGATAGAAAAAGCTGGTGTCCGGGGTGATGCCGAAGGGCGGCTCGCGCAGGCCGAAATGGGCGAGGTAGTTCATTACTTGCGCTCCTCCCGCGGATACATCGTCCGCATCCGCTCCTGGGTGTCGCGCAGGTCCTGCTCCCAGTCGCGCTCGTCGCCGATGACCGTCGGCTTGAGCAGGATGACCAGTTCTTTCTTCACCGTGCGGCGGTCAATGGTGCGCAGGAAGTCGATGTTGAGGCCGGGAATGCCGCTCCGGTTGTCAATCAGCTCGACGCTCATCAGTCCGCCGATGGCGACGATATTGCCGTCGGTGACCCGCACGATCGTGTCGGTCTCGCTGATCGTGCTCTTCGCCAGGGGCAAGACGATCGACGGGATGCCCGCGCCGAGGCTGACTTCGCGCCGGCTCTCCGTGACATTGCTCACCGACGGGTGGATGTGCAGCATGATGCGGTTCTCGTGGTCGATGCGCGGGGTGACGTCGAGGAGGATGCCGGAGAAGAACGGCGCGACGGTCACGGTCGGCGTCTGCTGCGTGGTCGTAGTCGTCGTCGAGGTCACTGTCGCCACGTTGGTGACGAAGAACTCGTCGGTGCCGACCTTCAGCACCGCCTTCTGGTTGTTGATGGTCGCGACGCGCGGGCTGGACAACACCTGCACCGAGCCCTGGGTCTCGAGGAACTGGATCAGCGCCGCGAAGTTCGGCGTCTGCAGCGCCAGCCCGAACACGCTGCTCGCCGGGTTGTTGGCGGAAAGCACCGCGGTCGAGGCGAGGATTGCCCTCCCCGCCGTGTCGACGGTGGTGCCGTCGCCGGAGATCGGACCGCCGCGCGCAGCGAGCGCGCTCGCCGAGCGGCCGATGCTGAGCTGGCCGATCGCGCCGCCGCCGGCCGAATTGCTGTGGAAGGCCGCCCAGTTGATGCCGCTCTGGTAGCTGTCCGACAGCGTCACCTCGATGATCTTCGCCTCCAGCATGACCTGACGCTCGACCGAGAGACGCGTCTCGCGCAAGTACTGCTCGACGCCGCGCAGCTCGTCAGGCATGGCCCGAATCACGATGATTCCCGAATGCGCGGTCACCACCACGCTTCGGCCCGCCCCCGCGCCGATGATGGATTGCAGCGAGCTGCGCAGCTCGCTCCAGAAATCGTTCGTCTGCGTGGTCGAGATACGGCTCGAATCGATCGAACGGGCGATCGGCAGTCCGCCCGGTCCGATCTGCCCCGGTCCCGCCTGCCCCTGCGGTTGTCCCGCCGTCGCCGGGCTCGGCGCCCCGCCCTGGCCGCCGGTGTCAGCGACCGATCCGGACTGCACCCGCAAATCACTGGTGCCGCGCCGCTGCCCGGTCAGGTAGTTGACGCGAAAGACCCGCGTCTGCAGGCCCGCCGGCTGCACCGAAATGCGCGACGCATCGATCCTGAACTCATAGCCGTAGAGATCGCGGATCGACTCCAGCGCCTCCCGCAGCGTCACGTCCTTGAGCGTAAGGGAGATGATGCCGCTGACATTGGGATGCACCAGCATGCTGTAGCGCGTGCCGTTGACGAGAGAGAGGAAGACCTGCTGTGCAGGCGCGTTGTTGACCGAGAGATCGAAGCGCGGCTCGACCGGCTGCCCGCCCATGCTCGGCATCTCCATGCGCAGCGGCGGCAGCAGCGCCTCGCCGACCGCGGCCGGTGGTGCTTGCTCTCTGCGCTGGCCTGCCTTAGCCATGTCACCTTCGATGCGCTTGTCGAGCGCGTCGGTCTGCGGCGGCGGGTTGAGGCAGCCGCCCAGGCAGGACACCGACGCGAGAAGCAGGACCGTTGTCTTTCTCATTTTGCCGTCCCTTTTTCGATCGACTTCGCCGGAGCAGTGAGGCTCGGAAACAGTTTCAGCGCCCGCTCGCCCTCGGTACCGCGCACGACCACTTCACTCTCGGTAATACGGATGATTTCGCCGGCCGGAATGCGCGCGCCGACCGTCACTTGCTGCCCGTCGATCACGGCGATGCGCCGATCCGGCGCGATCAGGATCGACTCCAGCGACCCGCCGCCGGCGGGTCGCTCCGCCCCCCGGCTTGCGGGCGCCGGTGGACGGGTCGGATCCGGAAACGGCGCGCCGAGAGCTCCCGTCGAGATGGACAGCCCGCCCGCGAGCAGCAGCAGGATGGGCTTCATACGATCAGCCACGCGCGGTCGAAGCTGACCGTGAAAGCGGTCACTTTGAGGGTGACGAGCGGGTAGCTGCTCACCGAGAGCTCCGCGCGGCGCCAGTAAAGCTGGGTCGGCATGCTCTCGAGCGAGCGCAGGTACTCATAGAGGTCGACGTAGCTTCCAGTGACGGTGAATTCGAGCCCGTGGCGATAGAGCGTCCCGGCACCGGCGTTCCCGCCGCCCACGGGCGCAACCGGCAGGCTCTTCAGGTCGATCAGCGCAAGCCCGCGATTGCGCCGCAGCATCTCTTCCAGCATCGCACGCATCTGCTCCGGCGGCGTGAATCGCCGCTGCTCCTCGACGACGCGGCCATCCAGGCGCGCGAACTCGTCTCGCAATGCCGTCAGCCTGGCGCGGCTCGGCGCGTCCGGATCGACCTGCACGGTCTCCAGCATGCGCGCGATCTGCTCTTGCACCGTCTGCAGCTCCTTCTGGCGCTGGCTGGTTTCCGTCGCGAGGCGCTTTTGCGTGGCGCGCAGCGGCTCGATCACGAGGAAGTTGACGAGGAAGACCAGCGTCGCGCTCAAGGCGAGGAAAATCAGCACCCGCTCGCGCAGCGTCGCCGCGTCGATGCGTTCGGCCGTGCGCTTGACGAAGTCCTTCATTGGCCCGGACCCTTTGCTGCCGCAGGCTCAGGCGAACGCAGCGGCGCAACGAATGTGAACTCGACGAATTGCGTCGGCTCGGCGACGGCGCCGCCGGCCTCCGCGCGAGGCGCCGCCGATTCGGCAACGGATTTCGCTGCAAGTTTCAGCTCCGTGACCTGCCGGCCCTTCATCATTTCCTCGCGGCCGAGGCCCCTCAGGTAGGCGGGAACCAGCTCGGCGCGCAGGGCACGCGCCTGCACGAAGAGTTCTCCCCCGGACTCGCCGACGACCAGACTGCGCAGCCACACGCCGGACAGCGCCTGGCGGCCGAACGCGGCAAGAAACGGGGAAAAGCCGCTGGCATTGCCCATCTCGCCGGTGGCGAGCGCGCGCAAGGTCGACTGGCGCGCCTTTACTTCGTTCTCCATGCGGGCGAGCTCGCTCTCGAGCGCCGGGCTCTTGCCTTGTGCGGCGATGCGCGCGGCGAGCTGTCCCAGCTGGTCGCGCTCTTTCGTGAGCTGCTGCGCAGTCTGCCGGGCAGCTTGCTCCGCGGCACGCGTGCTGATGACGGCGTAAGCGCACACTGCGACGACGCCGAGGACGATCAGGCCCAACGCCTGCGCCATGGCGCGCGCCGAAAAGTATCTCTCCTGCTTGAGGAAGAGCGGGTTGTAGAGGTTGATCTGCTGGCTCAGAGCGGCCTCACAGCGTCTTTGTCTCGTTGCGCAGTGCGGCACCGAGCACGTGGAAGAGGCGCCAGGCGTCGTCCGGCGAAAGGACCGCGTCGGGGGCGAAGTCGATCACGTCGGCGAGCCGCGCCTGCTCCACCGGCAGGCCGAGGTTCGCCGCGAGATGCGCAGCGAGGCCGGTGTCTTCCGGCTCCGGGCCGAGCACGAGCTTCGACAGACTGACGAACGGGTGTTGGCGGTCGAGATGGTCGAAGCTGCGCTGCAGCTCGAGCAGCACGCGATTCGCCATGTCCTGGCTGCCGCCGCGGGCGAGCTTCGCCAGCTCGTCGACCGTGACATCGATGCGGCGGGCAAGGTAGAGCTCGCCCTGGAAATTGATCGTCAGCAGTGCGTGCTCCGCGCCGACGTACAGGAACGCCAGGCCGCGTTCGGGCTGCTCGAACAGCGCCGCGATGTTGCGTTGCGCGGTCTCGGCGATGTCGATCACGGTCAGCGGGATCTCGGCGGCGCCGAACTGCTCGATGCAGCGCTGGATGATTTCATTGCGCGCGGCGACGGCGTACATCGAATGATTGCGGCCGCCGCGCGCCGCATCCGCGGGGATATCGAGCACGTCCACCGTCGCGTCCTCGACGTGGTAGTCGATCATGTCCTTGATGCGCCAGCGCACGGCGTTCTTCAGCTCGGGCGCGGGCACGTTCGGCGCCTCGACCATCAGCAGCTGATAGTCCGCGGCGGGAAGAAGCGTCAGGCACTGGTAGCGGCCGACTTCGAGATCGTTGGCGAGGCGCTCCAGACTCTTCGCCTCAGGGTCGGTCGCCAGGGTGCCGAAGCGGCGGATGCTGCACTTAGCTCCGGCCGCGCACACGCCGTGGGCAAAGCTCAGCCCGCCGGCCTGCATGGAAATCGCAAGCCAGCCCGGCTCCCGTGAACGTCGCCGTGCGAAGAGTCTTTTCATGCTCCCGATGTTTCTCGGTTTGACTTCAAATTAAAGCAATAAATGATTGTTGTCAAATGGGTTTTTTTGCAAAAGAGGGTTCCGGAAGAGACGGACGGCCTCGCGCGCCGGAAAGGCGGTCGGACAACGGGGCAAAAAAGCCGCTAGCGGGTGATCGTGAGCTGCAGCTGCCGCTCGACATAGCCCTGCGTCAGGCCCGCCGCCGCTGGGGTGCATGGATTGGCATTGCAGCCGGTCACGGTGATGCGGTGAACGTTGACCGACACCGAGCCCTCGGTTTCCGTGCTTTCCGTGGTGCATGCGACTTGGGCAAAGAAGCCGCTGAGGCCCTGGGTCAGCGTCAGCGTGGTCGAGCCGCAGGCTCCGCCGTTGCGCAGCAGCTGAAAGGCGCCCCAGTCCAGTCCTGCCCGCGCTGCCTGATAGGCGCGCGCGCCCTGCTCGTCCTGCGTGACCGCCAGGACCTGGCTGCCCGAGACGGTCACCAGGTAGAGCCCGACGGTGGCGAGGGTGACGATCATGAACACCGCCAGCATCAAGGCGAAGCCCGCGCAGCGGGAATAGAGTCGGCGTCTCATGGCACGTTGTTCACGTGGACGGAGTGGTAGAGCGTGACGGTCTCGACCGCACCGCCAGACAGGGTCCGGCTCAGATCCATCCGCAAGGTCAGCAACCCGATCTGCGGCGCCACGTTCGAGGCATAGTCGAATGAGCAAGCGGTGACATCGCCGGCGATCAGCGCCAAGGTGCCGCCGGTGAAGCTCGTCGGCTGCGTCGCCGAGAGGTCGTATCCCCAGCGCCGCACCAGGGTTCCGCCGCCAGTCAGGCTCGGCGTGCAGACATAGCTCACGGGTTCGGGTTGCGCCGGATTGGCGATCCTGCCGACGGCGATAAAGAAGCGCTTGCCCGGGGAATCGTGCAGTACCTGATCGAGCGCCACGCTCGAGGTGAAATTGACCCGATGGCGATTCGGGCTCGTGTCGGCGGTGATCGCGGAAAGTTGACGCCGGTTGGCTGCGCCCGCCTCGTAAGCGTCCTGGCTGGCGAAGCTGTAGTTGTTGAGCACCAGCCAGTCCCTCGTCGCATTGACCGTGGCGGCATCCGCGAGCGTGCCGAGCGTCATGAAGCAGGTCTCGGCCGCGGAGCCGAAGGAAAGGATGTCGGCGCTCAGGCTGCCGCAATTGTTGGCCGTGTTCGCACCGTTGCCGGCCGCGCGATACCGCCCGGCGGTGCGGATTGGAATGAACTCGAGGTACGAGGGCCCTCCGACGACGGGAGTCGTCACCCGTACGCTGTTCGGCAACGCCAGGCGAACGTCGCGGCCGATCCGCTGCAAGGCGTTGTCGGCGGCGTCCGTCAGGTCGGCCCGGCCAGCGAGATCGACGCTCTGCCGCACCGGATTGGCGAAGTACACCGTCATCGCCAGGACGATGCCGGTGATGACGATCGCCACCACCAGCTCGATCAGCGTCACGCCGAGCGCGCGTTCAGGGCGAGTTCGGTGCATATCGCAGTCGGTAGCCTTGCAGGCTCACCGTCACGCCGGTGGGATGGGTGACCGTCACGGTGATCCGCAGCGCGTCGTTGACGTCGGCAACCGCGGGCAGCTCAGCGCCGCCGCTGATCGCGGCAATCGTCACGACAGCACGGTAGTTGGCCAGCGCAGCCAGGTTCGTGCCGTCGGCGGTCCGAATCACCGCGTCGCCGCAAGCCGGCGCGCCGGGTCCCATGCAAAATCCGCCGTAGTCGCCGACGTTGTCGTAGCGCGTCGTAGCGCTGTAGCGCGTCTCGCCGGCCGTTGGCACGATCCCCTGGACCGTCGCGCAGCCGCCCGTGGATGCCGCGGTATAGACCGCGGGATCGTCCGGATCGCAGTAGGTGAAGGACTTCAGCTCGATTTCCTCGAGCAGAGACGAGGCGATGGCGAGCGCCTGCTTGCGCACCATCGGGTCGACGCTCGAGCGCGTGAGCTGGTTGAACAGCACGACTGTGCCGGCGATCGCGATGCCGAGCACGACGATGAAGATCACCACCTCGATGAGCGACATGCCGCGCGCCCGGTTCCTATTGGACAAGGCCGGTCTCCGCGTTGACAGTGACGGTCCGGGAGCCAACGGTGATATTGCTGGCGGCGCTTGGCTGGCCGAGCCCGTTGAAAGAAAACGTGCCGGCGCTCGACGCAATCGTGACACCGCTGGGAGCGGTGAGCGTGTAGGCGGCCGTTCCTCCGGGTTGAGTCAGGACGGTAGCGGTGATGACGCAGCCAGTGTCTCCGTAGCGAAGCTGGATGGTCGTCGTCGTCGGCACCTCGACAAAGACGCAGCGCCGCTGCGCGACCGCCTGACGCTGGGCGTAACGCACGGTCGCCTTCACCTGTTCATGGAACCACGTCGCCTTCGCCTCGTTGTCGGTGAGGCGCGGCAAGGCGACGGCCAGCACGATGCCGACGATGACGATCGTGACGACCAGCTCGAGCATCGAGAAGCCGCGCCCGCGCGTCATGGCCGCCCCAGCGGATGCGCCCGGAGGATGCGCTCGCGCTCCGCGCGTATGACCGCGTCCGTCGGCGCGAGCTCGACGGCGTGCCTCGACCATTCCTGCAGGGTCGCGGCATCGGCGGGATTCGGCAGCAGCTTGCCCAGCATGCTGTGGAGAAGGATACGACCGTACAGGGGGCGCACGTCGCGGCTATTTGCCGCAACCGAAGCGGAATACGCAGCATCGGCGAGCCGCGCTGCGGCCGGGTCGGACTGCCCGCGCGCCTGGGCGGTCCAGAACTGCCCGGCGTACCAGTGGTAGCGCCAGTCTCGCGAATCCAGCCGCCGCGCGGCCTCGAACCAGTAGGCCGCGCTCTGTCCGTCGCCTGCCTGCCATTGCTTGCGGGCATAGGTCACCGCGGCCTCTGCAGCGACCGGCAGGGCGAGAATCCAGAAAGCGAGCGTTGCTGTGCCGGCGACCGCCGCTCGGCGGAGCGCCGACGGTCGCGCCGGCGCGGTCGGGACCGCAGTCCCTTGTTTGCGCGCCGCCCGCAGTACAGCGTCGAACATTCCCAGCGCCACGCCGTAGATCAGGGCGCAGAGCGGAATGTAGAAGGGGAAATCACCCAAAGCATGCACCGCCATGGACGTCAGCGCCGCCAGTACCGCGATCAGCACGATCTGCTCGCTGGGATTCAGGTCTGGAAGGCGGCGCCAGGCCTGCGCGAGTGGTGAAGCGACGAGGAACAGCAACGCGGCAAGCCCCGGCAGACCAAGCTCAAGCAGAACCTGCAGATAGTCGTCGTGCACGAAGTACGTCATGGAGCCTGCGTAGGATGGCACGGCGTCTCGCCCGGTCTCGAGAAGGTAGTAGAAGGCGTGGTACCCCGCGCCGTACGCCAGCGTCGCCGGGTTGATGCCCGAAACGGCCAGCGCGTACAGCTCCAAACGTGCCCGAAACGACGCGCCCGATAGCGTTTCTCCGCTGCCGCCGAGCTGCGGCAAGTGCAACGGTTCGTTGATGAGCCACGCTGCAGCGGCGCCGAAAAGGAGCATTCCGCCGACGATTGCGATGCCCCGGGCCTGCGCGCCTAGCCGGGCCCGGTGGATCAACAGGAGGCCGAGCGCGCACGCGGCGAACAGCGCGAGCCAACCGCCGCGGCTCAAGGTGGCGGCCAGCACGGCACACAAGACGGCGAGCGGAACGATGAACGCAGGGCGGCGCTCGCCGAGCAGGATCAGCACCAGCCCTGGCGCGAGGACAAGATTGATCACCGATGCGAGCGTCGCGGGAGTGACGAGCACGCCATGCGCCCTCTGCTCCACCTGCGCCAGTTGCTGCGAAATCGCCCAGCCCGCGAGTACGACGGCGAAAGCCGCCACCGTGCCGTAGACCAGGCTGCGCTCAGCGGCGGCGCGCCGCCCGAACAGGTAGCCGCCAAACAGGAGCGCGGCATGGTACGGAGCGACGACGGTGTACGAGGGATTGGCGAAGAAATTCGTAGCCGTCATCCAGACCGCGAGAACGGCGACGCAAACTCCGCGCGCAGTGGTTCCCGGCTCGCCCCGCGTCGGCATCAGTTGCGCGCTCGCCCAGAGCGCGGCTAGGGCGCCGAACCATAGTGAAGGCGACGCATCGTTGGATCCCTGGCCGGCGAGAACCAGGGCCAGAAACAAAAGAGGGGCCGCGAGGCCCCTCCGGATACCACCCGTTCCGAGGCGCGTCAGGCGCCCGAGCAGAAGGTCGCAGCGACCGCGGTGCAGGCGGTCACTACGTTGCCCGTCGTATACGTAAAGGTCGGGGCGGCGCAGGTCCCGCCGAAGCTGCCGACGGACGAGCCCCCGCTAGATACGACGATCTGACCGTTGAGGGCGGCGTAGCCGCTGGACGTCTTGTTCGACGCGTACAGCATGATGGCCGTGCTCTGCAGCGTGCCGCAGGCCGACTGCCCGACCGCGGTCTTCGCCGACGACGAGAGGTCGGTGAACTGCGGGATCGCCACCGCGGCGAGAATGCCGAGGATGACGATGACGACGACCAGTTCGATGAGTGTGAAGCCGTTTTGCAGCGTGCGTTTCATTTCAAACTCCCTGTTTTCTGTTTGGCGTGCCGTCAGCTGCAGAACGTGGCCGAAAGCGGCGTGCAGCTGACTGCAGTCGAGGGGGCGTTGGGCGTGAAGATCGGCGCAGCGCAGGAGCCGCTGAAGGTGCCCGCCGTTGAGGTACCGCTCTGCACGCTCACCTGAGAAGAGATGCTCGCGTAGGCCGTCGGTGTCTGCGACGAGCCGTAGAGCATGACCGCGGTACTCTGCAGCGCGCCGCAAGCGGCTTGGCCGACCGCCGTCTTGGCGGAGCCCGAAAGGTCGGTGAACTGCGGGATCGCGACCGCGGCAAGAATGCCGAGGATGACGATCACCACCACCAGCTCGATCAACGTGAAACCCTGTTCTAGCTTTTGACGCATGGTCTTTCCCCAAGTCCCCTACTGCCCAAGCTGGCAGCCTAGCGATTCTGCGGAGTGTCGTTTGTAAAAGAACATTTGTCAAGAAAAGCAACGACGTCCGAGCGATAGTGCAAGAGAAACGTGAAAAAGTTACACAAGCCGCTGCATCCCAAACGCCGCTCAGCGACGATCTATTCCCACGTAAACGGGCGACTCGCCCGAAAGCTGTATGCCGCCCCCTCCCGGACGAGCCGAAAACGCAAAGCCTGGTCGTCGCCCTCGGTACGGAGGCCCGAGCGAAGGCGCGGCACGTAGACCAGCTCCGCATGCTCGCTGTCATAGGCCCATTGGCCGGACCCTAGCGTCGACAGGTCGGCGTTGCGGGCGAAGTTGGGGGGCGCAACGCCGGCGACGTCGAACGGATTGCGCGCCGTCACGTCCTTCGGGCCTGGCTGCTGGCCGAGGAACGCCTGGGCGAGCCTGACGTTGATTGCGCCGCTGGTGTTGATCAGCGTGGCCTGCATCGCCACCCGCTCGGCGATTTCCATGTAGCCCAGCATGTAGTGCGCGAAGACCGTGAGGAAGATGCCGACGCAGCCGGCAAACAGGCCCGCTTCGAGCTTGGTCAGGGGGCGACGGCCGTACATCGGACTACCCCTTCATGAGCATGACCTTGCCGAGCTGCCAGATCGGCAGGAAGACGCCGAGCGCGAGGATGAGCACGAGGACGCCGAGCGCGATGGTGATGATCGGCTCGATGTTGGCGGCGAGATTCTTGATTTCGTAGTCGACCTCGCGTTCGTACATGTCGGCGATCTCGGTCAGCAGGTCGTCGATCTCTCCCGTCTCCTCGCCGACGGCGATCATCTGCAGCACCACCGGAGTGAAGACGCCGGTGGTCACCGCGGTGCGCAGCAGGCTCTCGCCCCGCTCCACGCCTTCGCGCATCTGCTCGACGCGCCGCGCAAGGAAGCTGTTGTCGACGACCGCGGCGACGACGGTGAGCCCCTGCACGATGGGGACGCCGGCACGACTGGCGAGGGAGAAGGCGCGCGCGAAGCGCGACAGGGTCGACTTGAAGATGATCGGGCCGACCACGGGGATGCGCAGCTTGACGCGGTCCCACTTGTAGCGGCCCTGCTCGGTGCGCGTATAGGACACGAACGCCAGCACGGCGCCGACCATCCCGGCGAGCAAAAACGGCCACGCGGCGAGAAAGAAGTCCGAGACGCCGATCAGGACCCGCGTGAGAATCGGCAGCTCCACCTTGCTCGCCTCGAAGATCTTGGCGAAGGCCGGGATGACGAAAAAATTGACGACGGCGATCGCCGCCCCAACGACAACGATGACGATGGTCGGGTAGCGCAGCGCCGTCTTGATCCGCTCGCGCACCTCGCGCTCGAATTCGAGGTAGCTGAACAGCCGGTCGAACGACTCCTCGAGCTGGCCGGTGGTTTCGCCGACCCGCACCACGCTGATGTAGAACTCGGAGAACACGTCCGGATGGCGGCGCATGGCGGTCGACAGCTCCCGCCCGGCGTCGAGGCTTACGCGCAAGTCCGAGATGATGCGGCGCAGGGTGGTGTTGGTGGCCGATTCCTGCAAGCCGGCGAGCGCGCGCAGGATGGGCACGCCGGCCTTGAGCAGCGTGTACATCTGGCGCGAAAAGAGCATCGTGTCGACCAGCGTTACGCGCGGCTCGAGGAGCTTCGCCAGCGCGCCGGGTTCGCCGCTCTCCGACTTCGCGCGCGTGAGGCGGATGTCGACCGGCGTGACACCGGTGGTGAGCAGCTGGTCGGCGACCGCGCCCTGGTCGACGGCGTCCAGAGTGCCGGTCACGAGCTCGCCTCTCGCGCTCCGGCCTCGGTAGGCGTAGACCGGCATCTATTCCTCGAGCTGGACGGCGACCTTCATCGCTTCGGAAACAGTGGTGCGCCCTGCGAACACCAGCGCGAGCGCCCGGTCGGTCATCGTCCTGCCCTGGAGATGCGGCTTCGCCGCCTGGAGGAACGCGTTCGGATCGGCGGTGTTGGCGGCGCGCACCAGGTCGGGCGTCATTTCCAGCATCTCGTAGACGCCGGTACGGCCGGTAAAGCCGAGGCCGTTGCAGTGCGAGCAACCCTGTCCGCGCCGATAGCGATGGCCGGGCTGGCGCGGCCCAACGACCGCCTCCAGCCAGCGCGCTTCATCGGCCGCCGGCTCGATGTCGTTGGCGCAGCTCTCGCAGATGAGGCGTACCAGGCGCTGCGCCACGACGGCGTGGATCGACGTCGCCACCATATAGCTCGGCGCGCCCATGTCGATCAGGCGCAGCGGTGTACTCGCCGCGTCCTTGGTGTGCAGCGTCGAGAACACCAAGTGCCCGGTGAGCGCCGCACGCAAGCCGATCTGCGCCGTTTCCTCATCGCGGATCTCGCCGACCAAGATCACGTCCGGGTCCTGGCGGAGGGTCGAGCGCAGCACGCGCGCGAAGCTGAGATCGATCTTCTCGTTCACCTGTACCTGGGTGATGCCGGCCAGGCGGTACTCGACCGGGTCCTCGACGGTGATGATCTTGCGGTCGGGGGTGTTGAGCTCGGCGAGCGCGGCGTAGAGCGTGGTGGTCTTGCCGCTGCCGGTCGGGCCGGTGACCAGCACCATGCCGGCGCTGCGGCGGATGATCTCGCTGAAACGCTCGCGGATGTCGTCGGGGATGCCCAGGCGATCGAGCGACTGCACGGTCGCCTTGCGATTGAGAAGCCTCAGCACCACCGTCTCGCCGTACTGGCAGGGCATGGTCGACATCCGCACGTCGATCTTCTGGTCGCGCACGCTGACCATCAGCCGGCCGTCCTGCGGCAGCCGCTTTTCCGAGATGTCGAGGCCGGCCATCAGTTTCAGACGCAGCGCCAGCGCCGGCGCGATCTTCGAATCGCCCTGCGTCTGCGGCATCAGCGCGCCGTCGATCCGGAAGCGGATCTGCAGCCGGTGTTCCAGCGGCTCGATGTGCACGTCGGAGGCGTTCACCTGCACGGCGTCCTCGAAGACCGACTGCAGCATCTTCACGACCGGCGCTTCTTCCGCGCCGAGATTGGCGCCGAGCGCGCCGAAATCGATGTAGCTGTCGCCGAGATCGCGCTCGAGCTCCTTGGCGAGGCCGCTGATCTGCTCGGTGCGGCGGTAAACCCGGTCGATCGTCTGCAGCAACAGCGGCTCGCTCACCACCGCGGCCTCGACATCGCGCTTCAGTAAGCGGGCGATCTCGTCGAACGCGAACAGGTCGGTCGGGTCGGCCATGCCGACGAGAAAGCTGGCGCGCCGGTCCTCGAGCACCACGGCGCGGAAGCGGCGCGCCTGCGCCTCGGGCAGGCGGCGCACCAAGTCGTTATTGAAGTTGTAGAACTTGAGGTTGACGTAGGGGACGTTGAGCTGCCGCGACATCGCCTCGCAGATCTGCTCGTCGTTAGTGTACCCCTGTTCGACCAGGACGCGGCCGAGGCGGCGGCCGGTCTTCTTCTGCTGCTCGAGCGCGATGCGGAGCTGCTCTTGCGAGATGATCTTCTGGGCGATGAGCAGGTCGCCCAGGCGGATTTTTTCGGGGCGTCCCATCGAATCCCTCCCTGTTGCGCGGCTATTTGACCATGACGATGTCGGGCGCGCTTTCGGCGGCGCGCGCTGTAAACGTCAGATCTGCAAAGCGATCGCGGAAAAAACTAGGGGCAGGGCCCTTGCGGGCACTGCCCCTGAGCGATCCGTCGGAAAGAGGAGGAGGAGGAACCGACGAATCTGCTGCAACGCACAAATGATAGTTCTTTTACCCGATGGTTAGAATACAATGGATTCGTAAAACACTTTTGCATATTATGCAAAGATGTCCGACTCATCCTTACAGCAAATGGCTGTCTTCGCCCGGGTAGTGGGCGCGGGCAGCCTCTCTTCGGCGGCTCGCGAACTCGGCCTTTCGCCGGCCCTCGTCAGCCGAAATCTCGCTGCGCTCGAAGCCCGTCTCGGCGTGAGGCTGGTCAATCGCACCACGCGCAGCCTGCATCTCACCGACGAAGGCGCCAGCTACTACGAAGCCTGCGCGCGCCTGCTGGCGGAGATCGACGAAGCCGACGCCGCGGTCGCGGCGGGCCGCGTCGAGCCGCAGGGCGTGCTGCGCGTCGCGTTGCCGGCTTCGTTCGGCCACCTGCACGTCGCGCCGCGCATTCCGGAGTTCGCCGCCCGCTATCCGAAGGTGCGGCTCGCGCTCAGCCTGTCCGATCGCAGCGTGAACGTGATCGAAGAGGGCTTTGACATCGCGGTGCGCATCGCCGAGCTAGAAGATTCCTCGCTCGCCGCGCGCCGCCTCGCGCCGAACCGGCGCGTCGTCTGCGCGAGCCCGCAGTACCTCGAGCGGCACGGCACGCCGCGCTTGCCCGAAGATCTCGCGCAGCACAACGTGCTCACCACCAGCGACTTCAACATGACCTGGGATTTCAAGGATCCGCGCGGCAAGCCCGGCGCGGTGCGCGTCTCCGGGCGCTATGCCTGCGACAACTGGGAAGTGCTGCGCGAATGGGCGCTGGCGGGCCTCGGCATAGCCCTCAAGTCGACTTGGGATGTGTACCGGCATCTGCAGGACGGATCACTCGTCGCCCTCTTTCCGGGCTTCAGCTTTCACACCGACGTGGCAATCTACGCCGTGTACCCGCACCGGCGGCATCTCCCCGCGAAGACGAGGGTCTTCATCGAGTTCCTCGCCGCGTCCTTCGGCCCGGAGCCTTATTGGGACCGTGCTGCGGCGCGCGGCGCGAAGCCGCGAATCAAAGGCCGTCCGGCGGATCAAACCCCTTAGCGTGATAGATTGCCCCGAGGTCTGATGAACGCTCCCGCCGACCGCGCCGTCCTCGCCGCTGCCTCGCTCGACGACAAGTACACCCTCGAGCGCGGGCGCGTGTTCATGACCGGCACGCAGGCGCTGATCCGGCTGATGATGCTGCAGCGCGAGCGCGACCTGCGCGCTGGCCGCAACACCGCCGGCTTCATCTCGGGCTACCGCGGCTCGCCGCTCGGCGGCCTCGACCAGGCGCTGTGGCGCGCGCCGCAGCACCTGCAGAGCCATCACATCAAGTTCCAGCCGGGCGTGAACGAGGATCTCGCCGCCACGGCGGTCTGGGGGACGCAGCAGGTCGGCATGTTCCCGGGCGCGAACTACGACGGGGTGTACTCCATGTGGTACGGCAAGGGCCCCGGGGTCGATCGCTGCGGCGACGTCTTCAAGCACGCCAACGCGGCGGGCACTTCGCCGCTCGGCGGCGTGCTCGCGCTCGCGGGAGACGACCATGCCGCGAAATCCTCGACGCTGCCGCACCAGTCGGAGCACATCTTCAAGGCCTGCCTGATCCCGCACCTCAACCCGGCGAGCGTGCAGGACTACCTCGACCTCGGCCTGCACGGCTTCGCGATGAGCCGCTTTTCCGGCTGCTGGATCGCATTCAAGTGCGTCACCGACGTTGTCGAATCCGGTTCCTCGGTTGTGGTTGATGTTGAAAGAGTAAAAACAGTAATCCCGGCAGACTTCGTCCTGCCGCCGGGCGGCCTCAACATCCGCTGGCCCGATGCGATCCTCGATCAGGAAGCGCGCATCCTCGACTACAAGGTGTACGCCGCCCTCGCCTACTGCCGCGCCAACGGGCTGGATCGCATCGTCTGGGATTCGCCGCGCGCTCGCTTCGGCATCGCCACCACCGGCAAGTCGTACGGAGATGTGATGGAGGCGCTGTCGTCTTTGGGTCTGACAAAAGAAATCTGTGAAGACATCGGCATTCGTGTCTACAAGATCGCAATGACCTGGCCGCTCGAGCCGCAGGGCGCGCGCCGCTTCGCCGAGGGCCTCGAGGAAATCCTGGTGGTCGAGGAGAAGCGCCAACTCATCGAATACCAGATCAAGGAAGAGCTCTACAACTGGAAGGAAGGCGTGCGCGCGCCGCGCGTCGTCGGCAAGTTCGACGACAGCGGCGAGTGGAGCCGCAGCGGCGGCCAGCCCGCGGGCACGTGGCTGCTGCCCGCGCACTACGAGCATTCACCCGCCATGGTCGCCAAGGCGATCGCGCAACGCCTCGAGAAACTCGGCCTTACGGAAAAACTGGGCTCTCAGTTCCGGGAGCGGCTGGCTTTCCTCGGCTTCAAGGAAAAGATCCTGGCCAAGCCGCGCGTCACGGCGATCCGCCAGCCCTACTTCTGCTCCGGCTGCCCGCACAACACCTCCACCCGCGTTCCCGAAGGCAGCCGCGCCACCGCCGGCATCGGCTGCCACTTCATGGCGGTGTGGATGGACCGCAATACCTCGACCTTCACCCACATGGGCGCGGAGGGCGCGCCGTGGATCGGGCAGGCGCCGTTCACCGACGAGAAGCACATCTTCGCCAACCTCGGCGACGGCACCTACTTCCATTCCGGGCTGCTCGCGATCCGCGCCGCGGTCGCCGCCAAGGTCAACATGACCTACAAGATCCTCTACAACGACGCGGTGGCCATGACCGGCGGCCAGCACGTGGACGGGCCGCTCGACCCGGCCATGATCTCGCGACAGATCGCGGCCGAAGGCGTGAGCCCGATCGTCGCGGTGGTGGACGAGAAAGAGCCGTTGCCGGCGAAACTCGACTGGGCCCCCGGGACGACGATCCGACCGCGTGAGCAGCTCGACGCAGTGCAGCGCGAGCTGCGCGAGAAGAAAGGCGTGTCGGCGATCATCTACGTGCAAACCTGCGC
>Ga0137409_10001621_pt1 | contig 24325 bp, 21 predicted proteins | sample CZODoug1_16funga_FD_122059 | JGI IMG/M metagenome (GOLD analysis project Ga0137409, IMG submission 122059) | Vadose zone soil fungal communities from Angelo Coast Range Reserve, California, USA - CZODoug1_16fungal (Hybrid Assembly) | ecosystem: Environmental > Terrestrial > Soil > Vadose zone...
AGCGGCGGCTCGAATGTTTTACTCTTCAGGAGAAACGAGCATGGAAAATCGTGGAGCAAGATTGAGACATTGAGCCTCGGCGGATATTCGGTCACTTCCTCCTCCGCGCGCAAATATTTCGTTCCGTTGTCGTCGTCAATGCGTTTTAGTCTGTCGAAAAAGTCGGGAGCCGCGACCTGGCCCGTCATCCGGAAACAGGGGCCATTGGGGATGCGTCCGTCCGTCGCGAAAAAAGCGCCGCCTTCCAGATTCCACACCGTTTTTTTCAGCGGCTTAAGGTCCTTCGGAGATTTCTGCGCAGCGAGAGCAGGGCCGGGCGCAGCAGCAAGCGCGAACGCGGCGGCGAGGAAAAGGGCGGAGCAGGGAAACGCGCGTTTCATTTGGCGGCCTTCATCAGGAAGGAGAATTTGCCGGTTTTGTAAATGACTTTGCCGTCGTGCGGTTCGCCGGCGGGAACTTTTCCGGCGCGGACGGCTTCAAACGCAGTCACCAGTTCCGGCAAAACATCGGGCGAAGCGACGGGAACATTGTGAGCGCCGAGAACCATTTTCACCTGCGGCGCTAGCGCAGCGAGTTTTTTGATGGACGCGTCGTATGCGTCGAGATCTGTTTCCGGGCGGAAGAGCCAAATCGGCGCGGGATAGTAGGTGTCGCCGGTGAAGAGCAAACCGTTGGCGCGATCGAAAAGTGCAATCGCGTCCGGCGTGTGGCCGGGAGTGGCGATCACTTCCACGGTGCGGCCGCCAAGATTCACTTTGAAGCCGTCGTGAATTGTGATGGAAATGTGCCACGGCTTGGTGCGGTAAGTCTTCGGGTCAAAGCCTTTCGGCAAATCGCTGCAAATTTCGCTCGGCGCGACTTCTGCTCGTGCGTCTTCGACGGAGCCTTTCGCGTTCTTGCGTGTGAATTCCGTGTCCATGCCGAAGACGAAGGGAAAGCGCCAATTGTCGCCGACGTGGTCGTCATGCGTGTGCGAATTCAAGACGACGATGGGGCGCGAAGTCAGCCGCCGAACAGCTTTTTGAATGTCGGCGATGCCCATTCCCGTATCGAAGAGGACGGCCTGCTTCGTTCCGACAACCAAATACCCAATCGTCTCTTCCGATTGGTGCGGTTCGTAGATCGCAAACGTCGCTGGCGCCACTTTGTACACTTCAAACCAAGTCTCGTCGGGCAGGACGCGTTGCAGTTCTTTGTACTCCGGCCGCGGCAAAGCCTTGCACCAATCTGGCGTGTAGCTCGACGTTTGCGCGGCGGCTGAGAAAGAAAGAAAAAGACTTAACACAGAGGCCACAGAAATAAGAGCACAGAACACACGGAGACGCTTCAGCCCAGACTTTTCACTGCCTGCTAAATTTCCCGAAATCACGCGACCTCCCGATCGTCGTTTCTCGCCGCGAGACAATCTGGGCGTATTGTCTCTGCTTGCGCCTTTGATTCTCTTTCATATTCGAGAACTTTCTGTTGCAAATGTTTTCTCCGTGTCCTCTGTGCTCTTATCTCTGTGCGCTCTGTGTTAATGTTTTGACTTTTCTTCCCCCGAGGCATCCACGAAAATCGCTTTCGGGAGCATCATGTGGACGCCTTTGTTGCCGTCGACGAGTTCGGTGATGTGGAGGTCGGCGGCGACGCTGGAGAGCATGTAGGCGTCGTCGCGCGAAAGGTGTTTTTCGGTGACGAGGAAATCGATCATTTCGCGGACGGCAAGAGTGGCGCACATGTTCAGGTCGTCGTTGAGGCCCATGGTGATATAGTGCGTGGGCGTTTCGGCGCGGGGCCATTTCAGGTGCAGGTCCTTGCGCACGATAAGTTGAAACGTGCCGATGAGCGAAGTTTCAAGCGCGGTGATGTCCACTTCGCCGTCGCCTTGTCCCGCGTGGCCGTCGCCGACTTCAAAGAGCGCGCCGGGCGCATGGACGGGAATGTACAGCGTCGTGCCCGCGACGAGGTCCTTGTTATCGAGATTGCCAGCCATGATCCACGGCGGCGCGCTGTTGAAGCGGCCCGCGCTTTCCGGCGGCGCGTCGCCCATGCTGCCGAAAAAAGGATGCAGCGGAACTTCGATGCCCGGCGCGAATTTCGCCACCATGCGTTTTTCATCGAGCGGAATGATTTTTATTTTCGCGTAAGGATAATCATCCGGCAGGTAGCCGCGGCCCGGTCCGAACGCGTTGTAGGCGTAGGGAATCGCCAGCTTGATCGAAAGAATTTTTACTTCGAGGACGTCGCCGGGTTGTGCGTCCTCGATGTAGATCGGCCCCGTTAAAATGTGCCCGCCCGGGCCTTTGTCTTTCACCTGATCCGTAATGTCGCGCAGCGATTGCTCGACCTGCTCCGGCGGCACGCCCGCTTCTTCCAGCCGCTTCGGGCTGTTCGTAATCACCGTCTGAATCTCCACCGTGTCGCCCGACTTCACGCGCAACACCGGCGCCGCCTTCGCGTCGTAATATCCCCAAGCCACCGTCTTCGCCGTCGCCTTCAGGTTGTGCGTCGCCTGCGCAGTGACCTGATGTGCGCAGGCGAATCCCAATGCCAGTGAAGTCAGGCCTATCAAGAGCCTTCTGTTACCCATCGTCCAAACCCTCGCAAAGTTATGGCAGCTCATTGCCACCACCAGAAAGATAGGGCCTCAAATAGATTGTCTTTGAGTCTGAATCAACGTCACTCAGGCTAACTGTCAACACGTAGATTCGGCCTTTGTGAACTGACATATCCACGCAAGCTCTCTGGTAAAGAGCGGCACTGGAATCCGAAGACCTGATGATCCATCCGTTCTCTGTTATTCCATCAGAGATAAAGCCTGACGCTTTACAGACCACATGACCCTTATCGTCCACAACCGAAGCATCGATCTTGTTTCTCAGTTTTGAAAGAATCACGCGATCCTTTTCAGCTTTTCCCGGAACGTCGAGGATTAGGCTCATTTCTTCAGGTGGAAGTCCAGTGAGCGAGAACTTGTGAGTCCCCGCTTCAAACAAAGGAATCGGGGCCAACGAGATGTGATACCTCGGATATGACCAAAAACCCGAGTCAGAAATGACGCCGTCCCCGTGAAACCTGCTGATTCGGTAGGAAGTTACCGACCACAATATTAGAGCGATAGAAATCACTCCGCAGGCTATCAATCCTTTTCTCCGTGGTGTTGCCACTGCGCTACCTCGCTCTTCTGCTGCCTTTCATCGAAGTACTGGCGTCATGGGTGAGTCATGTCCTCGGGTCTGACGAGGGCGTCGAATTCGTCGGCGGTGACGTAGCCGAGTTTGGTGGCGGCTTCGCGGAGGCTGATGCCGGAGTGATGAGCGGCTTTGGCGACTTTGGCGGCGTTGTCGTAGCCGATTTTGGGAGCGAGCGCGGTGACGAGCATCAGGGAATTCTGCACATAGCTGTCAATCTGCGCGCGATTTACTTCGATGCCGACGACGCAGTGTTCCACGAACGAATTGCATGCATCGGCAAGCAGCTCGACGCTATGCAAATAGTTGAAGATCATCACTGGCTTGAAAACGTTTAGCTCAAAGTTGCCTTGCGAGCCGGCGAAGCCAATCGCTGCGTCATTGCCCATCACCTGCACGGCGACCATCGTTAGCGCTTCGGACTGTGTGGGATTTACTTTGCCCGGCATGATACTGGAGCCGGGCTCGTTTTCCGGAAGGGTTAGCTCGCCGAGACCGCAGCGCGGGCCGGAAGCGAGCCAGCGAACGTCATTAGCAATTTTCATGAGCGAAGCCGCGAGCGTTTTGAGTGCACCGCTGGCGAAGACAATTTCATCGTGCGCGGAGAGGGAAGCGAATTTGTTGGGATGCGAGCGGAAAGGAAGACCCGTGAGGTCGGCAATTTTTCGCGCGGCGCGTTCGGCAAATTCCGGATGCGCATTCAAGCCGGTGCCGACGGCTGTTCCGCCGATGGCCAAATCGAAGAGGCCATCGAGGGCCACGGCGATACGGCCGCCGTCGCGGTCGAGCAAATTTACCCAGCCGCCAAATTCCTGATCCACGGTGAGGGGCGTAGCGTCCTGCAAATGCGTGCGGCCAATTTTTACGATGCCCCTGAATTCCTTCGCTTTCGCGTCGATGACGTCGCGCAGTTTTTTCACCGCGGGCAAAAGTTTGCGTGCGGTTTCGCTGGCAGCGGCGATGTGCATCGCCGTCGGAAATGTGTCGTTCGACGACTGCGACATGTTTACGTCGTCGTTCGGATGAATGGGCTTCTTGCTGCCCATTGTGCCGCCGGCAATTTCAATCGCGCGATTGGAAATCACTTCGTTGACATTCATGTTGGTCTGCGTGCCGCTGCCGGTCTGCCAGACGCGAAGAGGGAAGTGCTCGTTGAGTTTACCGGCGATGACTTCGTCGGCCGCTTGCGCGATGAGGCTCGTTTTGTCCGGGGCGAGTTTCCCCAAATCCTGATTTACGAGCGCCGCGGCTTTTTTGAGGATGCCGAAGGCGCGGATCAGCTCCGGCGGCATGGTGTCTTTGCCGATGGCGAAATGGATGAGAGAGCGGGCGGTTTGCGCGCCGTAATAACGGTCGGTGGGGACTTCGATGGCGCCCATCGAGTCGGTTTCGGCGCGGGTGGGGACGGAGAGAGCGGGTTTGGTGGCTTCAGACATGGGAACTCCTTGAGATATACGAGGTAAGTTTAGCAGGCGAAGAGCGGGCCTGGGAGGCGGAGTAAGTTGTAGTACGCGGGAGACCCCCCTCCCCCCTTTTGTTGTAAGTGTTGATTCTAGAGGGACTTTAAGTCCTTTGCGCCACAAGTGTTCATTATAAAGGGGGTTACAGGCGCGTTTTTTGTAAGTGTTCATTCCACGGGAGTTAGCGGAATTTTTGATTTGGCCGGAATTTTGCGGGTGTGGCCGACGAGCGGAAGATGTCGTGGCCGGGTGAGCGAGAACGAAGCGCCCGAACATCTGAACACAATGATACCACATTGATTATGTTTGTCAATAATTACTTTAAGACGTGTGTTTGCAGCGGGTTGCGCGGCCGTTCGAATGGACGTGAGAAGAAAGAGTGAACACAGAGGCACAGAGAGCGCAGAGGAAGCGGGAACCGGAGGAGGTCAGATGGAGTCCAAGTAAAAGACCACCTGCATGTCACCCCTACGGCCACTCCTGGCAGGACTGATCCTTATTTTGCTGGCCGTGGCTATTTTATGGCTAGCCGGATACGCGGATAAGCCAGACCCGTTCGTTCTCTATCAGCCAATCGAACTGTTCTTTAGTCAATTTTTCGCCGTGTCGCTGTGCGGCGCTGGATTTGTCTCGATACTTAGAGGATTGGATCGCGCGTCCCCAAAGAACTTGCCGGCGCAGACGCTTCCGCGAATTTTCCCCGAGCTGCCTCTGCGAAACGTTACGGCGTGGATCAAACGCAGCCCGAGCCATTCGCTCATCCCGGTGATGCTCAACGCTTTTTCCGTGTCGTGGATTTGTGTGCTGATGACGCTGCTCATTATTTTTCAGGTCTTCGGTCCGTGGCCATCAAAGGGCTTACGGATCGACTGGATAAGACGAAGCCATATTTCCGCGGTCGAGAGTCCGTGGGGTAAAACGATGAGCGTTTATGTGGCGCGCTCTGGCCAGTTCTACGTAAACGGGAAAGTGATAAAGCGGGAATTGGAAAAAGCGTTGCGCGAAGAGTTGGGCCAGCGCGCTGAGTGGACGGTCTATGTGGAAGCGGATTACGACACGCCGTTCATGGATACAGTTTACGTGATCGATACGATTCAAGGATTGGGAGCAAAAGTGGTTTGGATTACGCCGCGGACACGCGCGGAATGGAATGAAGAGCGTGGGTCGCCCGGACTCCCGCCCTCGCGCGTCGGACGGCGCTAGCGTTTGAGGGCGGCGCCTTTGCGAGGGATGAAAATTGTTCCGGGCGGCTGGATGGCGAATTTCTTGGAGTAGTTACCCTGATTGACGGCGATGCCGATGCGGCCGCGCGAGTCTTGATAGAGGAGCGGTTCGCCGACGGGAACGTCCATGAACGTTTTGCCGAAAGGAAGAACGAGCGGTTTGCCGTTGAGCTGGAGGCTGACTTTGTCGCCGACGGCGTAACCGAGGGCGCGAAAATCTTCGCCTTGAATGTTGGTGATGAGCGAGCCGAAGGGATCGTCGAGGCCGATGATGTCGCCGGTAATTCCTTTTTCTTCGACGACGGCGGTTTTGGGGCTGAGGCGAACGAGTTGCGGGACAACGGGGCCGGCGATGGTGTAATCCCAACCGGCGGCGAGATGCGCGGCGGCGGGAGAAAAAATGTCGCGGCCATGAAAAGTGGAAGAGACGGCGGGCGTGAGCATCCAGGTGGTGTTGGTGATTTCGTGGGCTGATTCGAGGCCGTCGCGATCAAGGACCGGAGTGATGAGACCGTTGTCGGGCAGAACGAAATATTGGCTCTTTTGAGTTTTGACGATGACGGCTTTGCGCGAAGTGCCGACGCCGGGATCGATGACGGCGAGAAAAACTGTGCCAGCGGGATAGTAAGGCGAAACGGCAGCGAGAAAGCGCGAGGCTTCTTCGATCTGGTATGGCGTGACCTGATGCGTGATGTCCATGATGCGCGCGTCGGGGGCGATGTTGACGATTACGGCTTTGCAGATGGCGACGGCGTCGTTGGCAGAGCCGAAATCGGTCATGAAGACGATCGTGGGATGCGGCGCGGTCGCGGCGGCGCTTCCATTTGGTGTACCGCCGAATTTTCCGCATGAGGCGTTCGTTAGCGCAATCGTGGCGAGAGCAGCGGCGAGCAAAAAGCGGCGACGTAGCATGGGAAGAGTCCCTCTGGAAAAAAAGATGGAATTATGTTGAACGAATTCAGTATACGGGAGGCGGCTGGAAAGGCGAAGGAGCACGATTTGGATGTGATTGCGGTTGACGTTTGGCAAGGGCGTATTCTAAAAAGGGTGCCTCCAGAGGCCTCTTGCGAGAAGAAAGGAAAAGAGAATGGTTCAGATTCTGCGTTTGCTGATCGTGGGGCTCGTTGCCGGTTGGTTGGCCGGCAGGGTGATGAAAGGTGGCGGATACGGCGTGGTGATGGACGTCGTGCTGGGAATTTTGGGAGCAATTGTGGGCGGCTGGATTTTTGGCGCGCTGAACATCTGGCCGGGCGGGGGAATTATTGGCGGGATTCTGGTAGCGTTTGTCGGTGCGGTACTTTTGGTCTGGATTACGCGGCAGCTTAAGAAAGCGTAGTGGGTCGGACTTAGAAGGAGCAAACGGCGCCAACAGTTCCGGGGGAAGGATTTGCCAGCGCCGTTTGTTTGGGGGGTGAGCTCAGTTGGCCGCGGAGCCTCCAGCAGGCGCGACCGAATGCCGGACCAAAAACCATTCGACGGTGGGCGAGCGCTGGTATTTCAAGCGCGCAAGCGCCGTCTCAGCAGCTTCCGTATTCCCGAGTTTTTCCTGAACGAGGACGAGTTGCTGCAGGGCCAACGGGGAGTGGGGATCCGCGGCAAGTCCTTCCGCTGCGTTTTGAAAATCTTTCTGGCCGAGTTGCACGTAGCCGCGGGCGGATTCGAAGCACGCCTGCACGAAAAGATCGCGCGACGCTGTCGCAAGGGCTTCCAACTGAGCACTAGCTTCCGCGGTTTCGTTTGCTTGGCCATGCAGGGCCGCGACGCGGACGCGTTCACGCAAAACCGTGGCGCGGGCCACGCTGCGATCCGATTCCAGCATTCCGGAATGCGGTTTTTCTAGAAAAACAGTCAATTCTTTTAGCTGTGCAAGCTGCGACTGGGGGTCAGTGGCGAGCATCGCACGGGCGATGGCGATGTTGAATTGTCCGTTAGGTTCCTGCTTACGCGCGGCTTCTTCCGCGAATGCGACGAGTTCCTGTTGACCTTGTAAAGGCTTTCCTTCCCAGAAGGACACGAGTGCGCGCTGTTCTTTGATATAAAACTCATCGACGGGACTCTTGGCCATCTGAAGAGCGCGATCGTATTCTTTGCGCGCGGCGTCGAAATCGCCCATGAGCGTGCGGGTATCGCCGAGGCCCTCTTGCGAGGCGAGAAAAGCCGGATCGATGCGCAGCGACTGTGCGTAGTGCTGCAACGACGCGGTGTCGTTACCGGCGATGCGCGAGACTTCTCCAAGCGAATCCTCGGGATTGGCGGAACTTTTTTCTATCTCCGCATAACGATGAAGAGAGGCCAGAGCTTTGGTTGGATTGGGATCACCGGAACGAATATATAGGTAGCCGAGGCGGTTCAACGCAGCCGGAAAATCCGGATCGACTTGCAGAGCGGCTTCCAAAAGCTTTCGCGCGTGATCGTCGTCCTGTTGAATGAAAAGCCATTCCCCGGTTAGGTACAGGATGTGCTTATCGCGGGGATAGCGCTGCAGCAGATCGTTCATGCTGGAAATGGCCGGCAGAAGACTGTTGTCCTGGACACTCGTCATCCAACGGACCAGGAGCTGTTCATCCGGAGTGCAGCGAGAGAGCAGAGATTTTGCCTTGGCAAGCGCAGCCGTGTCGGGTGTGGTGCGTCGCGCGGCGAAAGAGATGAGGGCGTAAGCGATAGCGGAGTGGGGATCCTTTTCAGTGGCGTGGCGCGCCTGGTCCGCGGAAGCGTCGTACATGGCGTTTTCGTATCGGTCCCAAGCGAGTTCGAGGGATTTGCGAGATTCCTCGGACTTGGTCGAAAGCGGAATGGCGCCAAAAAGCCGTTGTGAAGGCGGTGCGACGGGCGATGCGTGCGAGCCGTTGCGATTGGAGGCGGATTCTACGTGAGACGCGGGCTGCGATTGTGCCCATGCACCAGCGGCGAATGCGGCCGGAAAGATCAGCAAGAAGAATCTCGAGAAAAAACGACTCATCGCCGCACTCCTTCAAAAAATGAAACGCGAACCTATTCCGCGAATGACAGTAGCGTGCGACGGCGATTCAAAATAACTGGTCCGAAGTACAGGTGTGCGCGTTTCCTACATGGAGTGCTGAGTACGATACAACCGCGGAGAGTGCGTAACGGTTACTTGCCGCGGCGGCCGGGGAAAGTAATACTTCGTATATTCGTTTTGAAAGGAAAAGTGGTCCATGCACGCAAGAATTTCCGTAAAGTTATACCGGACGCTCGCGATTGTCTGCGTTGTGGCAATGTGCGCAGTGTCAACGCGTGCCGCGTTCAAGAATATGGCTATCGTCACCTCGGCGAGCAGCAAAGTAAATGACGTGACCCTGGCCGACATGACGAAGTTCTGCAAAGGCACGGCGAAGGCCTGGCCGGACGGAAAGAATTTTTCCATCGTTATCAAGAGTCCGGATGCGCCGGAGATGCATGGTGTGCTGCAAAAACTTTTTGGCGCCACGGGCAGCGAAGCCAAGGTTGCGATTGCGAAATTGAACGAGACGCACACTGTGGTGAAAGTCGTGGAAAGCGACGAGGAACTCTTGAAGGCAGTCGAGGCGACGCCCGGCGCCGTTGGCGTCGTGGACGTCTACTCGATCAACAGTTCGGTAAAGGTATTGCGCATCGACGGCAAACTGCCGTTTGACGTGGGTTACGCGCTGAAGAGCAACTGACGCACGGTTTTATCGAAGCCGAAGGAAATCAAGAAAAAGCAGATCCCGCACGTTCGTTCGGGATGACAACCGGTAGCCAATAATTTTTAGTTTGACGATGGCGCAGGCGGGGGTGTGCGCATCGTGCGTAACGCCGTATATCCGAGCGCGAGGGCGGCGAGGGCCAGCGCAGTCCAGAGCAGGGCGGGATGGCGCTCAGAAAATGGCCGCGGGTCCTGATAGGCGTTGTTTTCTTCTGCGTTCGCGAGCGTATCCGGAAAGGCTTCTTCCGCGGCACCGACATGAAGCGTGCGTTCGAGGTCATATTGCGGCGGCGGCGCTTTTTCGTTGCCGTAGGCTAGACGATAGGAATGTCCCGCGGCAGGGCGGAACAGGATTAAGCGAGGAACCATCGAAGCGGAAAGCTGGACGTTCGCCAGCGGCGAGTCATTTCCGTTCAGAATTTCGACGCGCCAGTAGCGAACGCCGGGATAGCCGTAAACTGGAACGCGCAGCGATTCTTCGCGGTGAGAGTCGCCAACGTAACGATAAATCTCTCCACCGCCGCCCGGCGACCATTCTTTGCCGTCCGCACTGACGGAAAGCCGCACGCCGCGAAAGAATTCCTGCTGATCGGTCGTGAAGTCGAGTGAATTGACCGGCGCGTTTGTGCTTCCGAGATCGACCGTCCACATCGTTGTACCGGCGGGCGTGCCCGTGTCGGGATTACGCGCAGTCTGCAGAGAAATCCACTGCTGCGGGATGACATCCTTCTGCGATTGAGAAGACGGAAAAACGGCCGCGCCGGTCACGGGAAATTGATTTGCAGATTCGCGAATCTGCACTCGCAAGTAGCGTGCATTGTTTTCCGAATAGTGGACCGTCTGATTTCCTTCGAGGCCTTCCTTGCGGAAGCGCGAAATTGGCGCGCGCATTTTGACGATGCGCCAGGTGCGAGCGTCGTCACTTGCGTCCACTTCCACCCAGAGGATGAAATCCGTTTCCGGCGTGTCCAAGCGGACCGCGTTGTGGAAGCGCGGATACACGCCGAGGTCGAGGACGAGTTGAGTGTATTTGTCCGGAACGAAGCTGTTTTCGCGGATTGTGGCCGGCCAGCTTTCGGACTTCGATACGCCGACCGTCGTTCGAACGACGTATGGAGTTTCGGCGCCGGTCTCGTCGAGGATGCGCAGGTCCGCGAGATAGGTGGACGAGTGGGACAGGATATCGGGGCCGACGGGAATGTAATTGAGCCCGCCCGGATGGGCGGTGGCAATTTCGCGCGAGTAGCGCCATTTGTTCCAGCCATCGGGGAGGGAAGCGGCGATCGCGCTCGTCGCCATCGCCACGGTGAGCAACGTGAATAGCGCGGTTCGCCGTTTGCGCGATGAATTCACGGGTGACGACCTTTCGCGGCCCTTCGCGTATAGAGGAAGGAGACGATCATCAGCACGGAGCCGAGCACGAGGAACGATAGAATGCGGTAAGCGCGATCGAGGGACGCAAGGTCGAAGAGAAAAACTTTGAACACGACCAAGCCAAATAGAGCGAGCGCCTGCCAGCGGAGTAACGCCGATTTTTGCTGCACGCCGACGAGAATCAAAATGGTGGCGTAAACCGTCCAGAGCACGGAGAGCGAGAGGTGACGCGCGAGATCGGCGTCGATTCCGGTCACCGTCTTTCCGAAGTAATCCCAAAATTCCAGAGAAAGAGCGATCAGGGCGAAGACGTTAATCAGAACGGAAAAAATTCCGAGTTCGTTCTTCTCCTGTTCGCCGGTGTCATCCAACTTATCACGCGCCGACCAAAGCGCGACGCCGAAGCAGGCGATGACGAGCAGATACGCAGCAAAGCGCTGATTGACGAGAAATGCGCCGGCCGGCGGCGGAAAAATGAGCACACGGATCGCGGCGATCGCGAGAAGCAGGTAGCCGAATTGGCGCAGAAAGCCGCTGGCGGCGCGGAAGCCGGACCAGATGAGAACGGAGCCTTCGATGGCGAAGCAGAACGTAATCCATTTTCCGTTGAGGCGGATTGGAATCGCCATCGTGGCGAAAGTGAGGCCCATTCCCGCGTAAAGATAGCGCGCGAGCGAACTGGCTTTGTCCCTGGCATCCGGCACCACGCGTGCAACAGCGATGTGTCCAGCGGCCAGCGCGAGAATCAGCAGCGTGAAGGGCCAGCGGTCGTCCGGCCAGAAGAGCGCGTAAAGCGCACCGACGTAGGCAAACGCGATGACCGTCGTCACGAGAATGTCGATCTCGCTCATCGCGCCTTCCTTCATGGCGCGAAGGGCCGGCAAGGCGGCGAAGAGCAAAAAGAAAAGCGTTGCGAACAACGTTGTGCGTTCCAGCGGATGGCCCCCAGCGCGATGATAAAACTCGCTGTACCAGCCCCAGTAATAAATTTCGGTTGCGACGAAAGAGATCGGCGCGAGGGAATACCAATCTTTGCGCTCGCCCATGACGAGCATGCCCGCCCCAAGAATTAAAAGATAAGTGAAAAGAACGACCTGCTGGTCTTTGCCGGTGCTCACGAGAATAGGAGTGAGGTAACCGCCGATGAGACAAAGAACAGCAATGCGCTGCGAATCGCGGCCAAGCGCGATGGCGGCCATTGCGGAGGTAGTCACGATCATGCCGAAGAAGCCGACGTCGCGCGAATAGAGTGTGTAGTAGCTGCAGCCGGCCCAGACGGAAAGGAAGAGTGTCGCTTCGCCGAGAGCAACGATCCCTTCCGAAAAATAGGAATAGCCGCGGCCGAGAAGCCAACTGCTCCACGGCATCATCGCTCCGCCCAGAAGAATTCCGATCATCACGCGGCCGGATGGGCCAATCCAATTGTTATCAAACGCCAGCTTCAAGAAATACGAGATCGCGATGAGCAACGCGACGATTCCTATGCGGTTGAACCAGCGGCCTGCGATGACCGTTTCGAGATCAGTAGAGTCGGAATCCCTGGGAAGCGACGTGTGCAGCGGCGGGGGCGCAAAGCCCGTCAAAGAAGGCTGGAACGCTGGCGCGAGTCCGCTTGGCTTCGGCGGTGGCGCCGACGGCGCTGCCGGAGGAGGCGCAGCTATTGCCACTTGCGATTGTGGCTGAGGCGTGACGGGCGGCTTCGGCTCCATTGGCGTGCCGGCGACCGGCGGTGCTGCAACACCGAATTTCTCCAGTTTTGCGAGGCGCTGTTCGATGGCGTAGATCCGTCCCGTCAGTTCCTGGGGATTTTGCCGGCGAAGTGTCTCGTCCAAACGGCGCATTCCAACAAAGGCAATGATGCCGAGGATCGGCCCCACCAAGAGAAGCAGGACCAGGAAGATGATGAGAGGTGCTTCCATGAACTGGGCGTCTGGCAGGGATTAGACCATAGCCAATTACCGGATACAACGGGGCTGACCCTCGCCAAAATGGGCCAGATGGGGAGGGAAGCAGACGGACGAAAAGTGTAAAAAGACTGTACGTTAGGACAGGTTTTCCACAGCAAGGACAGCAAAGAAACTGCGAATCAAAATGAGACGCACCGCTTAGCCACAAGATGCTTATTTTCAATAGTTTAAGCCGGATAGTTTTTCACAGGTAGGTACTAGGCGACTCGTTTATGGCCCAAAATGTGCCCACTGTACTATCGCGTTTGCTTCGAGACCCCTGTCTAATGGGACAGGTAAGACGACTGGAACTTAGGACAGTCGAGTGCATCTAACGAAGTGGATACAGAAACGGTAAGGGGTAGCGAATCACTACCCAAGCGTTGGGAAAGGGACCACTGCAATGGACCGGGGTGAATTGAGGGACCGAATGAAGACACAAGATCAAGGGCGCAAATGGATGTGGGGGCTGTTGGGAGCGATCGCGCTTTTCCAGATGTACTTTGTGAGGGAACTGTTGGCGGCGTTCGCGTTGTTTGTAGTGGTGTTCGCGGTAATCGCAACGCTCGCGGTCGGAGCTTATTTAGCGCAGAAGAGCTGGGAATTGGCCGTGGCTCGCGTTGCGGAAAGCAATCATCCGGCAGTGCATATGGCCCGCCGGAGCGTGAATACGGTGGAAGGCTTTGCACGCCGTGGAGTGATGGCAGCCGGCGAACTGGCACGCCGTCCACTCCAACGCCCCGCTTCGAGCAACGCGCTGAGCAAGGCAGCTTAAGAGTTTCTGGCTACGGCCGGAGCACACTGGGAGAGAGTTCCTCCTGCCTCCTTCAGGAGAGAACTTGAATCCTTGAGAAGTGATCGAAAGAAAAAGGCCAACCGTCCTGAGAGAGCGGTTGGCCTTTTTCTTTTCCAAATTAGAGAGGCGGCAATAAAAATTTCAGAGCGCCCGTAGCGTCGAGGCCACTGGGCTGCTGGCCGCGCGAATGGCAGGCGGCAAACCGCCGAGTACGCCCATCACCAATGCGAAGACCACGCCTCCGACCAGCAGGTCAAAGGTAATTTTGAAGGCGAAGGCGAGGCTGGAAAAGGTCTGGAAGTTCAGGGCCTGAGTCGTCAGTCCGTTTAGGGGAAGGACAGCGAGGCACCCGAGAATTCCACCAAGGAAGGAAATAAGCAGCGCTTCCACGAGGAAGGAAAAGATCACCGAGCCTCCGCCGAAACCAACGGCACGCATGGTGGCGATTTCGCGGCCGCGTTCAGCGACGGCAGAGTACATAGTATTGAGCGCGCCAAAAATTGCGCCGATGGCCATGATTCCAGCCACCAATCCGCCAAGTACTTTGATCAAAATCGTCATCGACTCGGATTGCTTCGAGTAATAGTCCACTTCGCGGACTACATCGAGGTCCAGTTGAGGGTCTTTACTGACAGCGTCCTTGAAGGCGTTGAAGGCGTCACTAGATGTAAGATGTACGGTGGCCGATTGAAAAATGTTGTCGGGCCGCTTCAGAACTTCGTTCAGGATTTTCGAATCGCACCAGACTTCGGAGTCGAACGAAGAGCCGCCCGCATCGAAAACGCCGACGACTTTCCAGTGCCCCCCGCCCAAGTTGAGCGTTTCTCCCAGCTTCATGCCCACGTACGTCTTCGACGCGTTCTTGCCGACGATCAACTCTGTGAGCCCCGGTTGGAACATGCGGCCCTGATCCAATTTCACGAAGGGCCGAACGGTGAGCACGTTTGGCGACACGCCTCGAACTTGCACGTTGGCGTCGGTGCTCGTGCTGATGAGAGGAAAGGGAACTACACCCACAACTTCCTGCGTGACTAGCGGAGCGCCATTAGCATCGCGCGCCACACCTGGCTTGTCTTGAATGAGCTTCACGGAATCCAGCGTGATGCCGCCCATCATCTCCGTGGGTGAACCGGCGCGCAAGGCGAGCACGTTGCTGGCGGAGCCTGAAGCCACGAGAGTGGCTTTGAATCCTCGCGCCAGGGAAAGCATGGCGACGAAGACGCCGACTGTTCCCGCGATGCCGAGGATTGCGACGATTGTCGATGTCCAGCGGGCGCGAACGCTGCGCACGTTGTAAATTAAAGGGATCGCCATTTCAGACTCTCCTCAATGCGTTAATCACGCGCATACGCATCGCGCTGATGCCCGGCAGCAGGCCCGATACGATTCCGACTAGAACTGCTACAACCAAGCCTGACGCGAGAATGCTCGGCGACAGAATGAGATTCGGCAGTCGCCCGTTAAGCAGTTTATCAAGAAACGGAACGGTTAACTTTGCCAAGCCCAAGCCCAGCAGCCCGCCGACGAGCGCGATTGCCAGGGATTCGGTGAGCACAAAAAACAAAACGGTACGGTCACCGTAGCCGATCGCTTTCAACACCGCCAATTCGCCGATGCGTTCACGCACGGAGATAGCCATGGTGTTTCCGGTGACCAGCAGAAGCGTGAAGAATACAACCGTGCCGATCGAGACGATCAGGAATTCAATGTTTCCGAACTGTTTCACCCAGTTGGCAATGAACGTAGATTCGGTTTGGGTTTTCGTTTCGTACGGAGAATTGGCGAATTGCTCGTCGATGGCTTTCGCCACGCTCACCGCATCGTCCGGCGAATTTAGGCGCAGCACATACCAGCCAACATTTCCCTTGATGCGAGCTGGCACGTTCTCCTCGAAGTAATCCCACTTGAACCAGAATTGCGTTTCGTCGTCCTGCTCGCGTTTGCCGTGATAGATGCCGACGATGTTGAATTCCGGCATGCTGCCGCCCCACAGCGTGCTCTTCAAGGGGATGCGGTCGCCGATCTTCCAATGGAAGCGCGCAGCCGTTCGTGCGCCGACGATCGCGCCCTGCCGGTCCTTCAAAAAGGCGGCCCACTGGTCGTCCGGCACAATCAATTCCGAGATCACCTGGCGCTGATTATCGGGATCAATGACAAATTGCGGAAAAAAATTCTTTTGGTCCTGATAGATCCCACCAAACCAATTGTTATGAGTGACCGATTTTACTCCGGGTATTCGCGAGATTTTGTCGCGATAGGAAAGCGGCAGCGGATTGATGATCGATGTGCGATTGATGATTATCAAACGATCGGCGCCGGCGATATCGGTTCCGCGGCGGAAGGAATCCTTGACGACAGCCAGAAATGCGAAGAGCAGCAGCGCCACGGCGAAAGACCCGAGCGTGAGCATTAAACGAATCTTCTTGCGGAAAAGATTCGCGAGGATCAAACGGCTGAATTTCATGCGACACCTCCCGCCATTGCGGTTTCGCGATTCGCAGACCCTTCTACGAGCACGCCCTTCTCAAGATGGAGCGTGGTATGGGCGCGTGCCGCGACGACCGGGTCGTGCGTAACCATCAGCACGGTCTTGCCGTGCTTGGCGACGAGTTCCTCGACTAGCGCCATGATTTCGGTGGCGCTTTTGCGGTCGAGGTCGCCCGTCGGCTCGTCACAGAGAAGGAACGTTGGATCGGAAACGATGGCGCGAGCAATGGTCACGCGTTGCTCCTGTCCACCGGAAAGTTGCCGCGGATAGTGATGCATGCGGTCGGTGAGGCCAACGACGCTCAGCGCGGTCTCGACGTGCTTGCGCCGGTCCGCCGAGGAGAGCTTCGTCAATAGCAGCGGCAGCTCCACGTTCTGAAACGCGGTCAGCACGGGAATCAGGTTGTACATCTGGAAGATGAATCCCACGTGACGTGCCCGCCATTGCGTCAGCTTGCTCGCGGACATGTGCGTAATTTCATCGCCGTCGACGGAAATCGTGCCGGACGTAGGCACGTCCAGCCCACCCATCAAATTGAGCAGTGTCGTTTTGCCCGAGCCGCTCGGACCCATGAACGCGACGAAGTCGCCCTTCTCAACGTCCAGATTCAAACCCTGCAGCACTTGAATGCTTTCGCCGCCGCGCTTGTACGTTTTATTCAGCCCGCGCACCTGAATCAGACTATTCGCTCCGCCTTTTCCGTCCACACGAATCATCGTTTGCTCCTAAGGTTGTTTAATTTCCACGCCTTGACCGTCTTTCAAATTCTCCGGACCTTTTACTACAAGTGAATCGCCGGGATTCACGCCCGCGAGCACGTCCACATCCGTCCCACGTTCCGTTCCGAGCGTGACGCCGCGGCGCTCCACGGCTTCGTTTTTCACCAGCAGCACGTACCGGCTGTCGCCTTCTTTGTGCACCGCGCTGAGCGGAATCACGGCTTTCGCTACCACCGCGTTCGAATCTTTTTTCTTCGGCGCTTCATCTTCCAGGAATGCCACCTTCACGCCCATGTCTGGCAAAATTTTGTCGTCCAGCTTGTCGAACGAGATGCGCACTTTCACCGTAGCCTTTTGCCGGTCGGCGCTGGGAATTACGGTCCGCACGTGCGCCGAGTATTTATCTTTTTCCTCCGGGTACGCGTCCAGCTTCGCCTCCACTTTTTGACGTTCCTTCACTTTGGCGATGTACGCCTCGTTGACGTCTACTTCAATTTCGTTGGACTTCATGTCCACGATCGTCGCAATGCCCGTGCGTGTAAAGCCGCCGCCTGCGGAAATGGGCGACACCATTTCGCCAATCTGCGCGTCTTTCGAAACAATCCGTCCCGCAAACGGCGCGCGAATCGTGCAGTTGTCTACCGCCTGTTGTGCTTCGGCGATGCGCGCTTCCGCACCCACCACTTGTTGCTTCGTCAACGCAATCTTTGCTTTCAGGCTGTCGACGGTCGCCTTCGCGTTGTCCAGTGCCTCTTCTGTCTGAACTTTCGCATCAACAAGACCCTGGGTTCGCTTCAGTTGGATTTCCGCCAGCCGCAGTTGGACCTGCTGATCGGCAATGCCCGCCGCCGCCGATTCTTTGTCGGCCCTTGCCGACGACAGAGCCTTCTGCACGTCGGAATCATCCAACGTCGTCAAAAGCTGGCCTTCCTTAACATTGTTGCCCTCGTCGAAGAAAACGCCGGTAACCCGGCCAGTGATTTTTGCGGCCACCGTCGCCCGACGCCTCGGCGTGACATAGCCGCTCGCGTTCAAGGCCGTTACCTGGTCCGAGCCGCCCGCCGCCCGCGCCGTCGTCACTTCCACCTGGGGTTTGCGGCCGCGCAACGCCAAGACTCCGCCACCTAGCAAAACAAGGGCGCCGATAACTGCCGAAATGTACGCGAGCACCTTTCCGGCTGCGCCTTTTGTGCGTGCGGAATCATGTATTCTTAGGGAAGACAAGTCTGCGGCCGGCATGCCTGGCGTGGTACTCCTCTTAAGTTAGTTTGGCTCCGACACGGGATCGGAAATACGGCTCACGGGGGTAGCGGTAGAGGCCCGTCGCTAAAATCGTCCCCCTTACTATACGCGAAAGCCGCAAATTTTCTATCAGTCTATAGCTCCCCTCGAACTGCGAAATCGGCCAACCGCACCTATTTACCGGCGAATGGCGCTCCGCGTCGCCAAGGCAGCTTGAGCGCGCGCCGTCAGCCAAGATGCTCGAAAATCTTGACGCTGGATGGCTTCATGCTGGTACGCTCTCCGCCCGGAGGACTACACATGTCGCTGCTTGTCAGATGCTGTGTTTTATTCACCGTTTCATCCGCCTTGATCGGCGGCCTTGCCCAGGCTCAGCAGAAGTCGGCCTCCGCCACGCCGGAAAAAAACATCGCCATTCGAGCGGGCCATCTGATAGACGGCAAAGCCGACAAAGCGCTCGGCAACGTTCTCATCGTCATAAAAGGCGACACCATCGTGTCGGTGACGCCCAACGGCACGCCGTCAGCGGGAGCCGAAGTCATTGACCTTTCCAAGGCCACGATTCTTCCCGGATTCATTGATACCCATACCCATGTCCTGCTGAACGGCGACATCACCGCCGAGGACTACGACAAGCAATTGCTGAAGGATTCGATTCCTTACCGCGCGATTCTCGGCGCGCGCAATGCACGAATCGCCCTTGAAAACGGATTTACTTCGATCCGTGACCTCGAAACCGAGGGCGCCATGTATGCCGACACTGACGTGAAGAAGGCGATTGCGAACGGCGAAGTCCCCGGCCCACGCATGCAGGTTGCTACGCGCGCGATGACGCCCACCGGAATGTATCCGCTGCTGGGATATTCGTGGGAGCTAAAGGTTCCCACCGGCGTTCAGTATGTCGATGGAGTTGACGGTGCGCGCAAAGCCGTGCGCGAACAAATCATGTACGGCGCGGACTGGATCAAGTATTACTCCGACAGGAAATATCACTTTGAAGCGGATGGCGTGCTGCACAGCATGGTCAATTTCACGGACGAAGAAGCGAAAACTATCGTTGATGAAACCCATCGCCTCGGCAAAAAAGTGGCGGCGCACGCCATCGGTAGCGACGGTATCGCCGCCGCGCTTCGCGCCGGAGTGGACACGATCGAGCACGGCGACGGCCTCACCGAACCGGAAATGGATGAAATGGTGAAACGCGGGATCTACTGGGTGCCGACGATTGTTGTAGGCGCGTACGTTGCGCCCGGCCGTGGCGGCAACTGGACAAAAATGGTGGACATCGAGAAGGCTGCATTTCAGAAAGCCTCCAGGAAAGGCGTGAAAATCGCGCTTGGTACCGATGCCGGCGGGTTCGACTGGAAGGAACTCAACGCCGCCCGGGAATTTCAGTATTACGCAGACTACGGCATGTCGCCGATGCAAGCGATTCGCACCGGAACTTCGGTGGCCGCCGAATTATTGGGCTGGCAGGAAAAGTTGGGCACGGTGGAAGCTGGCAAGTGGGCGGATATCGTCGCCGTCTCCGGCGACCCGCTCAAAGACATCACCGAGCTGCAGCACGTTAAATTTGTTATGAAGGCAGGAGTCGTCTACAAAAACGACATTCACTAGATTCTGCTTCGCTGGATTGCTTCAGAACTTCGGTGGCAAGAACTTGCTCGGGTCAGGCAGCATGCCTTCCCGCGTTGCTTTGGAGTGATCCTCAACTGCGCCGACCGCCGCTACGAGGCATGAGTAGAAGAACGCGCGGAAGCTCTGCCGGAATTCTTCCGTAATTTTTTCGCCAACGCGGCCTACTTCTTCTTCGAGCGTCTGCCGCCGCGCATCGCAAGCCGCCAGATTTTGTGCTTCGAGTGAAGCCAGGCTGGACGTGATTCGCTGGGATGTATCGGACATCGCCATCGCCGCGTGCGTATCACTCTGCCGCCGGAATTCGCCGAACGCCTGCCGCGCGGCACGTTCGACCGACGCCAGCGCTTCGGCCGACTTTGCGTCCATGTGGGCCGTCGTTTCGCGCGCAATGTTGCGCGATTCCTCGATCAACCGGACGAGATGCCGGTCCGTCGTTTGCGCCGCGCCAGAATCGAATGCTTCCGCCGCTTTCAATTGTGTCTTTTCCATCTGCGAATTCATCTGCGGCTCCATTTCGCGCACGGCGCGTTCGGCCACGGCCCTCGCTTCTTCCAGGTCGCGCCGCGCCGCCGTCGTATGCTTTTCCACGCGTTCTAAAATTTCTTCCGCGCGCATGCGGTATCCATCCAGCTCCGCTTCCCAACGCACTCGTGCGTCTTCGATTCTTTCTTCGAGCCGCTCGAGCAGTTCGCTGCGTGTCGCATTTAGCAAAGCATTTCTTTGCTGAGTCGACGCTTCTTCGACTTGCACGATGCTTCCTTGCCGCGTTTCTTCGATGGCCGTCATCGCCTGCCGGATCGTCGGTTCGAGCAACTTATCCAGCGCCTCGCGCACCGCCGACTCCGCGGCTTTCTGCATCCTGCCGCGCATCACATTCACCAGTTGATCCTGCGTCAGCACCAGCCGGCCCGGCTTCGGTACGACTTGAGGGGAGGGAATTGCCGCTTCAGCCTGTTTTGCTTCACCGTTCGATTCGGATTGTTGTTGCTCTTCTTCAAATTCGGCGCGCTGTGGCTTCGGCATTTCCACCAGGACGGATGATCGCGCGGGCCCCGTCGCCAAAGCCGTTTCGCCGTTTCCTCGAAATCCGCGATCAAGTGGAGTCAGCCAATCCGCCGGCGGCGTCGGAACGCTCCAGATATTTCCCGGCGTTTCCAGTTCCACTCCAACGTGATGCAATTCGCGCGGGCTCTGCGGCATGTGCACGGACTTCACTTGCGCCCGCACGATTGTCGTTGAAGTCTCGATGAGTGCGTTCTCGCCAAGCTGCAGCGTAATCCAGCTGCCGACGTGTAAATCGTGGCGCGAAGGATACCGGCAGCCGTGCAGGTTGATGCTGATCGCGGACGTGCGCTCGAGAAAGTCCTGGCCGTTGGAATCGCAGCCGGAAATGAAAATCGGAACCGATCGTTCGATGCGCGTGCTTCGGCGCAACTCAATTCCCGAATGGACCTGGGCAGGCGTCCCGAAAAAAGCTTGGCTCAAGTGTTCGCTCCGCCTCTACGGTTGGGGCTCATAAGCCGGAACGCGGACGCGCGCAATCACTGCCGCAATTGCGCTGCGGCGCACCCCGGTGTACTCCGGGCACATTCGTGCGAAGAGGCTGTGGAACACCAGAAGTATATAAACACGGCCGCATCTGCGCAATGCACAGGTTGGGATTATTGGGCCTTGTCGCATCCGTCCAGTGTCACCCGACGCCGGCCGGACGGCGTTCTAGAAAAATACGGCCCCGCCGTCGACGTTGATCGCCTGTCCAGTGATCGCGCTGGCTTGGTCGGAACACAGAAACAGCGCCGCACGCGCAATTTCATCTGCCGTTTGGCCTCGGCCCTGCAGTATCGATTCGAGAAATCCCGCCAGCTGATCTTTTTCGCTTACATTCAACTTTCGTGCCAGTTCCGCGCCCAAATCTTTCGACATCACCGTCTCGGTCACCGGCCCGGGGCAAATCGCGTTCACGCGTACGCCCTTTCGCGCCGCCTCCGCTGCGTTCACGCGAGTCAAGCCAAGCATTCCAGCTTTTGCCGCGGCATATGCCGATCCCCAACCGTACGCAGCCTTCGCAGAAATGCTGGAGATATTCAGAATCACACCACTTTTTCGTGCGTACATTCCCGGAAGCACAAGCTGGCTGAGCAAGAATGCCGCACGCAGGTGCACGTCAATCACGCGCTCAAATTCCTCAAGTGGATATTCTTCCACCGGCAACACCGGCCCGTAATGCCCGGCGTTGTTCACCAAGATATCCACGCGCCCGAACTTCTCTTCGACGGCCTTTGCGACGGCGCGGCAGTCGTCGACCCGGCCAAGGTCCGCCACAGCGAACGCCTCCGCGCCGCCCGCCGCCGTAATTTCTGCCGCGGTCGCCGCCAGCTCAGCCTCCGAACGCGCCGTCAGAAACGTCTTTGCGCCCTCCGAGGCAAACAACTTCGCCATCGCGCGCCCAATCCCGCGACCTGAACCAGTTATCAATGCAACTTTATTTTGTAAAAGCATGGCGCCGAAAGAATAGAAGGCCCCATGCAGTTATGGCAAGTGCGGTCAGGCGCTTGCCGACGAACCGCTCACCTGTCTCGTCAGTTCAGACAATCCGAAAGCCTGTAAAAGTTGCTGCTGCACCTGGTCGGTCAATTTATTTATCTCCACCACGCCCGGCCCTCCGGACCCGATCCGGTAACGCAATTGCCTTTTTCCAAACGGCGTCTGAGCGCAGCATCGGCCACCTCGTTCGGGTCCCCCGCGATGCTCGCGACTGCGCTGTTCATTTTATCGGGGATCGCCGCCATACCACTGTACGAAGCAAGCCGCGCAGCGTCGTCCCCGCGGTCGATCTTTCCAAAAATCTCGGTCTTGTACGCGCCCGGCTCCAGGCTCACGCAATCGATTCCGCACTCGGCCAGTTCGTAGCGATACGCTTCGGTCATCGCCTCCAGCGCAAACTTCGAAGCGTTATAAATTCCGAAGCAAGGAAACACTACCCGGCCCGCGCCACTGCTGATCTGCATCACCAGGCCGCTCTTTTGTTTGTGCATCTGCGGCAGCGCTGCTCGCATGGTGCGTTGCACGCCAAACACGTTCGTGTCAAAAATCTTTCTTGCCTGCTCGATGGTGATGGCTTCCATCAGATCGACGTAGGCGAACCCCGCGTTGTTGATTAGCACGTCGATCCGCCCGGCCTTGCTGACGACGCCGGCAACGCACGCGTTCACCGACTCCTCGTCCGTTACGTCCATTTCCATCACTTCAATCGGCAGCGCGTTCTGCGCCGCAAACGCGCGCAAATTCTCCGCCGACTTCGCATTCTTGCCGTTCACACCGCGCATCGTGGCAAAGACGGAGTACCCGTTCCGCGCAAATTTTTCCGCGAACAGCCTGCCAAACCCGCTGCTCGATCCCGTAATCACAACAACTTGAAGATTCGTGCTCATCGCTTATCCCTCCGCAGACAGTTGGTCGAAATCGTCGATAGTTGCATGTTGTGTCGTTTCCGGCCGCGGTGTACCGGGTCGCAGCATCCACGCCGTCTGCATTCCCGCGTCTCGCGCGGCATCCAGTTCTGCCTCCACATCCGACACAAACAGAATCCTTGCGGCATCAATACCCAGAGTCGTGGCGATTGCGGTGTAACTCGCTCGTTCGCGTTTGGGCCCGGTCGCCGTGTCGAAATACGCGTCAATGTATTTCGCGAGGTCTCCCGCTTTCGAGTGGCCGAACAAGAGCCGTTGTGCTTGGACGCTCCCTGAAGAAAAAATCGCAATCCGTTTTCCGCCCGCGTTCCATCGCTCAAACGCGCGCGGCACATCGTCATAAACATCGCCGCGCAACTCACCGCTGCGGAAACCTTCTTCCCAAATTTCCCCCTGCAATGTTTTCAGTGGAGTAGTCTTGCGGTCCAGCGCAGTTAAGTGCCGTACATACTTTGCCGCGGTCGCAATCTCTTCTTCCGCCGTACCGCGCATCCAAACGCCCAACTGAGGATCCTTCGCCGCATCCGCGGCCTGCTCCGCGCGAAGCTCGCTCACCAGTCGTTTAATTTCCGGATCGGCCGAATGTTGGTGCAAAAAAGTTTCCACACGCGCGCTCGCAAACGGGAAGAGCGTGTTGTAAACGAAATCGACGGAACTCGTCGTTCCTTCGATGTCCAGCAGGAGGCACCCGATGGAGGAACTGTTAGGCAAGAACGGCAAGCTCAGCTCAAATTCGCGCGGCCGGGAAAATAGTTCGGCCCGAAACACACCGGCTCATATCCGCGGTCCACGCCGCTTTCGGTGTAGTGCGGCGTCCATCCGCTCGTATCTTGAAACAAGCGAATCGCGCGAATTCGCCGTTCCTGGCACAAATCAAACCAGTGCCACGTTCCGCGCGGCACGCGCAACAAATCCCCCGCTTCAACAGTAATCGAAACCACTTTTCCGTCGCCGTTCTTACTCCGGGGATGAATGTGAAAAATTCCTCGGCCCTCGATGATGAACCGCACTTCATCTTCATCGTGCCAGTGCTCGCTGTTGAAGCGGTTCAGCATGGCGTCCAGCCCCGGCGTCTGCGGCGTCACGTCAATCACGTCCGCCGTCACGTAGC
>Ga0137409_10001622_pt1 | contig 24315 bp, 25 predicted proteins | sample CZODoug1_16funga_FD_122059 | JGI IMG/M metagenome (GOLD analysis project Ga0137409, IMG submission 122059) | Vadose zone soil fungal communities from Angelo Coast Range Reserve, California, USA - CZODoug1_16fungal (Hybrid Assembly) | ecosystem: Environmental > Terrestrial > Soil > Vadose zone...
GGTCGAGGGACTGCACGCCAGATTGATTCGCAAGAACCGGGCCGCATTCCGAGAGCGCACCACCCATGCCCGTCAGTATAGATCCGTAGGTGGGGTCTTCTGCCAGTGTCGGACTCCTGAACCACTCGTCCTTCAGTTTGTCCAGCATCCCGACAGGGTAACCGCCGCGGTACAGCCGCGCCGCACGGGTGGCGCTCCCGGGTCCGCGGTTCGGCACGGCGCGTGAATTGGCGCCCGCCTCATGCAACGGATCGGCGGAGACATCATCGTCGCGGCACTGCTCTTCCTGCTGCTGGTGCTTTACTCGCTGCCCTCGCTGGCGCTCCAGCCGGTGGAGGCGTTCGTGGTGGGCGCGCGCCAGCGCAATCCGGATGAGCTGGAGGCGCGGGCAAACCTCTCGCAGCAGGAAGCGCAGGCCGATTCGACGCTGGGACGCGTGCTCCCTGGCGTGAGGGCCCGCGGATCCTACACGCGCAACCAGTACGGGGTCGTGGTCGACATCGCCCCGCCGGGCGGGCCGCCGCAGCCGGTGAGCCTGGTCCCGAGAGATCAGTGGGACGGCAGCGCCACCCTGACGGTGCCGCTCATCGATCTGGCCGGCTTCCGCCGGGTCGGCGCGGCGAAGGCGAGCGCGCAGGCCGCCGCGCACCAGCTCGATTCCACCCGGCTGCTGGTCGAAGGGCAGGTCGTCCAAGGCTACTACCAGCTGGTCGCGAACATCGCCTTGGTCGCCGCCTCGCGGTCCGCGCTGGAGGTCTCCCGGGAAGGGCTCCGTCTCGCCCAGGCACGATACCAGGCCGGCGCCGCCGCCGCCTTGGATGTCGACCGGGCCCGCGCGGACGTGGAGCAGCAGGTCCAGCAACTCGCCGCCGCCGAGCTGCAGGTCGCGCTGGCGGCGCGGGCGCTCGAATCCGTATCCAGCGTGACGCCCGACCTCTCCGCCACCGTCCCGCTGTCCGACGACCTGCGTCCGGAGTCGAACCTGGCGACGTTCGAGGCCGGGCTCGCCAGGCTTCCGGCGGTGCTCACCGCTTCGGCGAACACGCGCGCGGCCGAGAAGCAGGCGGATGCGCAGCGACTCGCGCTCGCCCCCACGATCGCCGGCAACTTCACCGAGTTTGCGACCAATGCTCCGGGATTCACCGGCCACGACTGGACCTACCAGGCGGCGCTGACCCTCACCTGGAACCTGGACCTGACCAGCTTCGCCGACATCCGGGTACAGAATGCAGTCGTGGACGCGGCGCGCGCCCGCGAGATGCGCGCGATCCTCTCCGCCGGCGACGCGATCCATCGCGAATGGAACACGGTGCTCGCCGGCGTCGCCCGCAGCCGTTCCGCGCGGGCAGGACGCGAGGCGGCGACCCATGCGGCCGCGCAGGCGCGGGAGCGATACCGCGCTGGGACGATCACCCAGCTCGATCTCCTGCAGGCGCAGCGCGACGCCTTCAACGCCGAAGTGAGCCGGATCCAGGCGGACGCGGACCTGGTGAACGCGCGCGCGCAGCTGCGCCTGTCCTCCGGACGAAGCCTCTTCGCAGACAGTGGAAGGAAAGGAACGCCATGACTACCCAGACGCGATTGCTCGTGCTCGCTCTTCTCGCGCTCGCGCCCGCCTGCAGGCGGGTGGAAGGCGCCCAGGCCCCTGCGCGGGGCCAGGCGGCTGCGCCGCAGCGGCCACCGGCGCCGGTGTCGGTGACCACGGCCGTCGAGCGGGACGTGCCGGTCTACCTCGACCAGATCGGCAAGAACGTGGCGCCCGAGGTGGTCACCATCCAGCCGCAGGTCTCCGGGCGCATCACCGGGATCCACGTCAAGGACGGCGCGACGGTGAAACGCGGAGACCTGCTCTTCACCATCGACCCGCGTCCCTACCGGGCGCAGCTCGATTCGGCCGAAGCGAGCCTGTCGCGGAACCTGGCCGAGCTGGAGCTCGCCCGCCTCGAGTTCACGCGCGTCCGGGCGCTGCTCGAGACCGACGCCATCTCGCAGCAGGACCACGACTCGCGTCGCAGCGCGGTCGCCGTTTCCGAGGCCCAGGTCCGGCTCAGCCGGGCGGCCGTGGACACCGCGAAGCTGAACCTCGAGTACTGCTTCATCCGTTCGCCCATCGACGGACGGGCCGGCCAGCGCCTGGTGGACCTCGGGAACGTCGTCAATCCAGCCGCTCCCGGCGGGCTCTTGGTGATCCAGCGGCTGGACCCGATGTACGCGGACTTCAGCATCCCGGAGAACGACCTCACCGCCGTGCAGCGCGCCGTCTCGGCCGGAGAGGCCAGGGTCGAGGTGCGGCTGCCCGACGGGCCCGACGGAGCACGGAACGGGACGCTCACCTTCCTCGACAACGCCGTGCAGGACGGGACCGGCACCGTGAAGCTGCGGGCCAGCGTGCCGAACGCGGACTGGCGGTTCTGGCCGGGACGCTTCGTGAAGGTCCGTCTGGTCCTGGAGACCCGGAGAGGCGCGGTGCTCGTTCCCGCCACCGCGACGCAAACCTCGGCGAAGGGCCCCTTCGTCTACGTCGTGAAGGACGACTCGACGGCCGAGCTGCGGCTCGTCACCGTCGGGCAGCGCCAGGGAGACCTGGTCGCCGTCGCGGAGGGGTTGAAGGGCGGCGAGCGCGTGGTGACCGCCGGCCAGCTCGCGGTGACGCCCGGGGGAAAGGTCAGGAGCCAGCCATGAGCCTCTCCGAGCCGTTCATCCGCCGCCCGGTGATGACCGTGGTGCTGACGCTCTCCGCGGTCCTCTTCGGCGTCCTCTGCTACTTCCAGCTGCCCGTCAACGACCTGCCGACGGTCGATTATCCGGTCATCCAGGTCAACGTCGACTATCCCGGCGCCAGCCCCGAAACGATGGCGGCCAACGTGGCGACGCCGCTCGAGCGGCAGTTCTTGCAGATCAACGGGCTCGAGCTGGTGACCAGCAAGAGCACGCAGGGCTTCGCGACCCTCACGCTTCAGTTCGACCTGAACAAGAGCCTCGACGCCGCGGCGACGGACGTGCAAACGGCGATCACCCAGGCCACGGGCTCCCTCCCCGTCGACCTGCCCTCGCCGCCGACGTTCTCCAAGACGAACCCCAACGATCAACCCATCATGTACATCGCGCTGACCAGCGACTCCGTCACCCAGGGACGGCTCTACGACTACGCGAGCACGCAGGTCGGGCAGCGGATCAGCATCCTGCCGGGCGTCAGCCGGGTGAACGTCTTCGGAAGCAAGTCCGCCGTGCGCATCAAGGCCGATCCCTCGGCGATGGCGGCGCGGGGAATCTCGGTCGACGATCTCGCCTCCGCGATCAAGGCCGGGACCAGCTACACCGGAGCGGGCCAGCTCGACGGTCCCAGCGGGACCACCTTGCTGTCGCCGCGCGGCCAGCTCGAGGGCGCGGAGAGCTACGACTCGCTCATCGTCGGCGCGCGCAATGGCGCGCCCGTCCACCTGCGCGACGTGGCCAGCGCGACCGAAACCGTCCAGGACGAGCGGGTCAAGCTGCTCTTCTGGGCCCGCGGCTACGAAATCCCCTCGGCGACCGCGGTGGTGGCGGTTTCCCGGCAGGCCGGCGCGAACGCGGTGGAAGTCGCGAAGAGCGTCCGCGACCTGTTGCCGATCGTCAACGCCGAGCTGCCGGGCTCGGTCCGGGCCACGCTCATCTACGATCGCTCGCAGACGATCGTGAACAGCGTGAAGGACGTGCGTGAGACGCTGGTCATCGCCTTCGTCCTGGTGGTGGCGGTCATCTTCCTCTTCCTGGGCCGCGCCACCGACACGCTGATCCCGGCCGTCGCCCTGCCTCTCTCGCTGCTGCTCACCTTCATCGCGATGAAGCTGCTCGGCTACAGCCTGGACAACCTCTCGCTGATGGCGCTGACGCTGGCCATCGGGTTCCTGGTGGACGATGCCATCGTCTTCCTCGAGAACACGGTCCGCCGCATGGAGCGCGGAGAGAAAGCGCTCGAGGCGACCCTGAAAAGCGCGAAGGAGATCAGCTTCACCATCCTCTCGATGACCATCTCGCTGGCGGCGGTGTTCATCCCGCTCGTGTTCATGCCCGGGCTGGTGGGCCGCATCTTCCGCGAGTTCGCCATCACCATCGTGATCTCCATCTTCGCCTCGGGACTGGTGTCGTTGACGCTGACGCCGCTCATGACCTCGCGAATGCTCACCGACCGCGGGCACGGCGCGAAGCAGACCTGGATGGAGCGCGCCGTCGGGCGCATCGAGAAGAGGGTGCTCGCCTTCTACGGTCGGTCGCTGGATTGGTTCTTGCGAAGGCGCTGGATCTCCGCGGCGATCTGGGTGGTCTGCCTCGCCGGGACCGTCGCGCTGTTCATCGTGGTTCCCAAGACCTTCCTGCCGGAAGGGGACAGCGGCGTGGTGAACGGGGTGTTCATCGCCCAGGAGGGCTCCTCCCCGCAGCAGATGCAGGCTCTTCAAGAAAAGGTGAGCCAGGCAGTGCGCGACGAGCCGAGCGTGAACAGGTCCATCTCCGTCACCGGGCTCAGCTCATTCCTCTCCTCCAACCAGGGCCTGACGTTCATCTTCCTCGACCAGGGCGAACGGCGGCCGCCGGTCTCCACCGTCGCCGGCCGGCTGATGGGACGCATCGCCGCCATCCCGGGCGTGTTCCCGTTCCTGCGGCCATACCCGGTGCTGCAGATCAGCACCGGCGCCACCAGCCAGAACCAAGGCCAGTACGCCTTCTCCATCTCGGGCGTGAACCCCGACCAGGTCTACGAAACGGCCGACAAGCTGATGGAGAAGCTGCGGCCGTATCCGGGATTCGCCACCCTGTCCTCTGACCGGTTCAACCACACGCCGAATCTGGAGATCGACATCCTGCGCGACCAGGCCAAGATCCTGGGCGTCTCCGAGACGCGCATCCTGGGGCTGCTGCGCAACGCGTACTCGCAGAACTACCAGTACCTGATCAAGAAGCCCGACGATCAGTACCAGGTGATCCTCGAGGTCCGGGACCGGGAGCGCGCAAGCGCCCAGGACCTTTCGCTCCTCTACATCAAGTCCGACGACGGCAAGAACCTGGTGCCGCTCGACGCCCTGGTGAAGTGGCGCACCTCGCTCGGGCCGCAGGCGGTGAACCACCTCAACCAGTTCACCAGCGTCACCCTCTTCTTCAACCTGAAGCCGGGCGTGGCGGTCGGGGACGCGACCAACTTCGTCGAGCGGGCGGCGCGCGAGGTGGTTCCGGCGACGGTGCGCGCCAGCCTGCAGGGCGAGGCGCTCACCTTCCGCGACACGGTGCGGAACCTCACCATCCTCATGCTGCTCGCCGTCTTCGTCATGTACGTGGTGCTCGCGGTCCTCTACGAGAGCTACGTGCACCCCCTGACGGTGCTCTCCAGCCTGCCGGTGGCGCTGGTGGGCGGACTGCTCACGCTCTGGATCTTCCGCGAGCAGGCCTCCCTCTACGCATACGTCGGCATGTTCATGCTGATGGGGATCGTGAAGAAGAACGGCATCATGATCGTGGACTTCGCGCTGCAGCGCATCGCCGAGGGCGCCACCGCCGAGCAAGCCATCCACCAGGCGAGCATCGATCGCTTCCGCCCGATCCTCATGACCACCGTGGCGGCGGTCATCGGCGCGCTGCCCATCGCGCTCGGGTACGGCGCGGACGGCGCTTCCCGGCGGCCGCTCGGCCTGGCCATCGTCGGCGGGCTGGTCGTCTCGCAGTTCATCACGCTCTACATCACGCCGGTCATCTACCTGTACCTGGAGGACTTCCAGGAGAAGGTGCTCGACCGCCTCGCATTCTTCCGCTCCCGCCGGCCGGTGGCCGAGCCGGCGGCAACCCCGTGACCGGCCCGTCTCCCGGAGGTTTTCCGAAGATGCCGATGAATCCATGTGAAGCGCAGGTCGACGAGGTCCTCGTACAGCGGATGCGGCGCGGCGACGGCGTCGCCTTCGCCGCACTGGCGACCCGCTACTGGAACGCCGTCCACAGGATCGGCTGGAACATGTTGCCCGACCCGTCGGCGGCGGGAGAGCTGGCCGAGGAGACGCTTCTCTCGGCGCTGCGCTCCGCCGAGGCGCTCCCCCGCGACGTGCCGTTCAGGACCTCGCTCTACCGACAGGCGATGAGCCAGTCGCTGATCCGGATTCATTCCGGCCCGAGCAGCGACCCCCGCTCCCTGGCTGGGTTCCTGCCCAGGTTCGATGTCCATGGGCGTCTCGAGTCCTCCGGCACCGACTGGTCGGAAGCCGGCGAAGCGGCGTTCGTGGGGCGGGACGTCGGGGTGCGGGTGCGCCAGACGCTTCAGCATCTGGATGCCCTGGATCGGGCCGCCTTCGTGCTACGCGAGATCGAGCAGCTCTCGGTCGAGGACGCCGCGGCCGTCCTCGGGATCTCGCCGGAGAGCATCCGCCAACGAGTACATCGGGCATCCCTGATCCTGACCGGCTTGCTCGGGGACCTGTTCGAACGCTCTACCCGAGAGCCGCTTTCATAGCGGCCGGACGCGGATTGAGCGAGACGACGCTCGAAAGGATGCCGGCCGCCTCGTCGGCGCAGCTCAGGTGCAGAAGCCACGCACGATGCGATACAGCGCGCGCCGCCGCGATCTCCTCGAAGAGCGGTGTGTCGGCCGGCATCTCGATCGGGGACCGCTCGTAGAAAGCTCCAGCTCGATGTCCGGACCGACGATGGCGCGCACCTCGCGCAGCAGGTCCTCTCGCGCGGCGAGCTTCACCGTCACCGTCAACAACTTCATCGCCGCCGGTGGCGACAACTTCAGGACCCTCTTGAACGGCGCCGAGCAGGTCGGTGGCCCCATCGACCTGGATGCGTTCGTCGCCTATGTCGAGTCGCTGGCACAGCCGTTCTCCGCAACCATCGAGGGGCGCATCGCGCGCCTGCACTGATCAGGCCTTCCCGGAAGGTTGCGAGTCGGCGCGCAGCCGCCAGAGCAGGCCGGTCAACAGCACGGTCGCCCGGTGGCTGCGTGCTCGCACTTCGTCCACTGGGATCCGCAGGATCGCAACCGTTTCCTCGACCGAGAACTGCTCGATCTCGCGCAGGACGAACGCGGCACGGTCCAGATCATCGAACCGCTGGAGCATCCCGCGAATCGTTTCCGCCAGGTCGGGTCGTTGAAACACCCCGTCTGCCAGATCGGACCAGTCCTCGCCTGGCGAGGACAGGCAATCCGCTGCGTCGAAGCGGGGCGGCAAGACGTCGAGCGATTCAGCCGGGAAGCGCCGAGGTTGAGGACACCGCAGGAACAAGATGTCCATCGCGGCGCCGCGCAGGGAGATGCCAAACGGAACGTCGTAGCCGACTGATTCGGGGAACCGAACGACGAGCACGAGGGTCTGTTCCGTCGCATGCGCGGCCTCGGATGCGCTCCCCAACATGTTCCAGGCGATGCGGTAGACCGGAGTCCACCAGCGGGTCGCGAACTCCACGAACGCAGCGGAATCGCCCCGGCGCGCCTGGTGCAAGAGGATTTCGTCCGCGAGGGCATCCTTCGACATGGGGCACCACCTCGTGGACATGACGATCGACGGGCGTCGAGATCGACAACGAAGTACGAAGCTCCGCGGTCACCCAGGGCGGCTACCCGTGGAGTGGAGGGGAGCTGTCTTGGATGCCTCACAAGCCGAGCTCCTGAGCGACGCGTTCGCGGGAAGCGACGAAGGCGCGCCAATCCGCTTCGACCACCGCCGCATAGCGCTCGGCGAACGAGACCGCGGCCTCGGCCGCGTCTGCCGGATTCCAGCCGGTATCGAGCATGACAGGCGCGTTGACGCGACAGTGGAGGCGCGCCAGCACCTCGCCACACTGCTGCGCATAGGCGGAGAGCTGTTCGTGGCCGGCATCGTCCAGCGCGGCCGCGAACCGCGCGGCACCGAGCTTCTCCTCCTCCGGTTCGATCTCGCGGACCAGGACGGGGAACTTGCCGAGATGCGCACCGGCCACCCGCGGCCAGGGATCGCCCTGCATCCTGCGGATGGAAGCCGTCTGCGCGCGTGCCCGTTGTCCCGCCGGAACCTCTCGGTCTCGCGCTACCTCGATCGCGCTCGGATGGGCCTCCTTCAGCTCCAGGAGCATCCGATCCTCGCCGTTCCCCAGCAGCACCGCGAAGCGAAACCTGCCGAGGGAACCGATGCCCTTGAACCGGTAGGCCACGTCGACCAGCTCCCAATCCTTCCCGGGTCGATCCACCTTCAGCTGCTTCAGGTGCTCGTCGTACTCCCCCAGCGCCGCCTCGACCATCCCGGGCCAGGGCTTCGCTGCGTGCGCGAACTTGGGTGGATCGCCATCCTCCCCGAATCGGCGGCGTCCTTTTCCCGGGGCGACCTTTGCCACCAGATCTGCCCGGGTCCTGCGCCCCTTCTCGCGCAGCAGCCTTTCCAGCCAGCCCTCCGCCTTGTCCAGGCCCCAGGGAGCAATCGGGAAACGCCCACCCAGCCGCTCGACTCCTTCCGCCCAGGCGCGCCCGATCGTTCGCGCCGCCGCCAGGCGCAGCCCGCGCTCGATCCCCGGGAGCAGCATCGCGCTCGTGCACAGTCGCTTCAGGTCCAGGTCGAGCGGGCCCGACCCGACGTGGTCGAAGTCGGTCACGTCGAAGCAAAGCGCGCCGCTCGCCCCGCGATACGTGCCAAAGTTCTCGAGGTGGAGGTCGCCGACGATGAGGGCCTCGGGGGCAGAGGGGGCCGAGCCCGGCACCCGCCCCTGGATCAGGTCAGCGGCCATCAGGTGCAAGGTCCCGCGCAGGAACGAGAACGGTCCCGACGCCAGCGCGTCGAGCTTGCGCCGCAGGCCTTCGGCGGTCAGGTCCCTGGCAGGGTCCTGCTCGTGGAAGATCCGGCGGTCTTCGCCACGCAGCGAATTGCAGGCTGAGACGATCTCCGCAACCGGATCACGCGCTTTGGCGATCATGCCTCACCCCGAGCTCGACATCCGTCGGTCAGCATTACGAAGACGTATAGCTCGCGCCACCGCGCGGAAAGGAGGCGGTCCTTAAGCTGACCTTCGACGGGCATGGAGCCCGCCACCATCAAGGGAGCAGAACGATGCAATCGAGGAAGATTGTCGCCGCGGCGGCAGGTATACTGGTAGCCGTCGCCGGCGGGCGCGCCTTCGCGGCCGAGAAGCACGGCGAGGGCGACCAGGGGGACCTGGCGGCCTTCGCGCAGAGCCGGATCACGCTGAGCGAGGCGATCGCGGCCGCGGAGCGGCAGACCGGCGGGAAGGCCATCGAAGCGGGCGTCGAGAAGGAGGGCACCACCGTCGCCTTCGAGGTGAAGGTGGCGAGCAACAACGCCGTCCAGAAGGTCATGGTCGACGCGCAGAACGGCAAGATCCTCAAGGTGGGGCCGTCGGCCGACGATCGCGACGGCGATCACGAGGAGGACGACGATTGAACCCGCCGGTGGAGCGGCCTGGAGCCCGGAGGAAGTAAACAAGGGGCGAGAGGCCGCTCCACCCCCGGATGGGCGAAAGGGGCCGCCGCAATGAAGATCCTTCTCGTCGAGGACGACGCCGCGACGGCAGCCTGGGTCGCCAACGGGCTGAAGGAGCTCGGGCACGTCGTCGACCACGCGCAAACCGGGCGAGAAGGCGTGATTCTCGCGGCTGCGCAGTCGTACGACGTGCTGATCGTCGACCGGATGCTGCCCGGGCTCGACGGGCTCGGAGTGGTGGGGACCGTCCGGAGCGCCGGGGTGAAGAGCCCGGTGCTCTTTCTCACGGCGCTCGGGAGCATCGAGGATCGCGTCGCGGGGCTCGATGCGGGCGGTGACGACTATCTGGTGAAACCGTTCGCGTTCGCCGAGCTGCTGGCGCGGGTCCATGCGCTGGCGCGCCGGCCGCCGCTGACGGAGGTACAGACCGTCCTGCGAGTCGCCGACCTCGAGATAAATCTACTGGCACGGACGGTGACGCGCGCGGGTGCGAAGATCGAGCTTCAGCCGCGCGAGTTCCGCTTGCTCGAGTATCTGATGAAGAACGCCGGCCGGGTGGTCACGCGCACGATGCTTCTCGAGAACGTCTGGGAATTCCACTTCGACCCGAAGACGAACATCGTGGAGACGCACATCAGCCGGCTGCGCGCGAAAGTGGATCGTGGCCACAGCATCGAGCTCATCCAGACGGTCCGGGGCTCGGGGTACATGTTGCGTGCTCCTGCCTAGGGTCCTGCGGACCGCCAGCTTCCGGCTCGCCGCCATCTACACCGGCCTGTTCGCCGGGTCGGTCGCCGTACTGGGCGCATTCGTGCTGTGGACGACCCGATCGGCGCTCGAGCAGCAGATGATGGGGAGGATCGAGGCGGAGACCGGCGTGTTGGAGAGCGAATTCCATGCGGGCGGACGTGAGCGGCTGATCGTCATCGTGCGCGGGCGCAGCGGCGCCGCGCGGGCCCTCGATTACCTCGTCCAGGCCCCGGACGGCAGTCGCCTCGCGGGCGAGCTGCCCGCGGTGGGGAACCGCGCCGGGTGGATCGCCGTCGCCGGCACCGCGGGAAAGGCTGAGGACCAGGAGGACCCCGAGACCGTGCGCGCGCTCGTGACCCGGCTGGGCGACGGCACGCTGCTGGCGGTCGGTGACGATACGAGCAGGATCGACGAAGCGGTCGAGGCGATCGGCGAGGCTCTCCGCTGGGCGCTCGGGCTGACGCTCGTGCTCGGCGTGGCCGGCGGGCTTGCCCTGAGCGCCGCGTTCCTGCGCCGCGTCGACGCCATCGCGCGTACGGCGGAAGCGATCGTCGGCGGCGATCTCGATCAGCGCGTTCCGGACCGTGGAACGGACGACGACTTCGATCGGCTCGCGCGCACGCTGAACGGCATGCTCCACCGGATCGGCGAGCTGATCGAAGGCCTGCGCCAGGTCTCGAATGCCGTCGCCCACGATCTGCGCACTCCGCTCGCGCGGCTGCGGCAGCGGCTCGAGGCGGCGCGAACCGGTTCCCGAACGCAGGCGGAGCTCGAGTCGGCGATCGACGCCGCCATCGGCGAGACGGACACCATCCTCGCCACGTTCGCCGCGCTCCTTCGCATCGCGGAGATCGAAGCGGGAACGCGCCGCGCCGGTTTCCAGGAAGTCGACCTGGGGGCCGTGGCAGCTACCGTGGTGGAGGCGTTCGCCGCTCCGGCGGAAGACGAGCAGAAAACGCTCCACGGCTCCATCGCGCCGGGCATTTTCGTCCGCGGCGATCGGGAGCTCCTCACGCAGCTCGTCGCGAACCTGGTCGAGAACGCGATTCGTCACACGCCGGAGAACACCCGCATCGAAGTGGAGTTGACCCGGACGCCCAGCGGCAGCCGCCTCGCCGTCGCGGACGACGGGCCCGGAGTTCCGGCGGACGAGCGCGGGCGCATCTTCCGCCGCTTCCATCGGCTCGACCGCAGCCGGACGGTCCCGGGGAGCGGGCTCGGCCTGAGCCTCGTCTCCGCCATTGCCGATCTGCACGGGGCGCGCATCGGCGTGGACGACAATCGTCCGGGCCTGCGGGTCACGCTCGACTTCGAGGGAGGAGCGCGCGGATGACGATGGCGCTCGATTTCCCGCGCTGCATGGGTTGCTAGCAGCGGGTATGCTGGAAAGGATGGCGACCGTCGGGCCGGGCTGATGCTCTCGTTCCTGCTCGCCCTGCCGCTGCTCATCTTCCACGGCAACGTCGCCCTGGTCGAGGACGTCTACCGGACCGCCCTCGACCTGCCCGCCGGGACGAAGGCCACGCCCGCGAGCGGTCGCGAGGATGGAACGAGATCTGGAGCTTCACCGCCAGCACGGCCAGCTCGGCGCTATTGCTGCGGCCGGACCTGCTTGCGGACCTTCTTGATGAAGGTCCGCGTGCACCGTCCGTGCGTGCTCTCGTGATTCATGATCTCGGCAACCAGCCGCGCTTTCGCGTCCTCGGTCAGGACGGTGGAGGCGTTCACCTCGGTGGCGAGCTGCGCGCCCTCGAACGTCGTCGGGGCCTTGGGGCCCTTGGGACTCGGGTCGCCGCGGTAGTGATGCGACGGCTTCGTCTTGGTGACGTCGTGGAACCGGGACGACGTATCCGCTCGCCGGCCGGAGCCATGGCAGCCGGGACAGGTCGCCGTGGTGGCGCCGAGCGCATTGCCGATGCGCCCGTCCCCGCCGCACAGGCGGCAGGGCTCACCCTCCATGGGAAGCTACCTCTCCAGGGTCCAGTCGGGCTGCTCGCATGCCGAATACCTGTACCACCGATTCACTTGCCAGACTCGATTCGATGCGGGGAGCCGGCATCCTGAACCAGTGCCGAGCGATCGGCCGTATTCAACGTCGGGCGCCGAGCGCGCGGAGGTCGCGGCTCTCCAGCACCCGCGCGGGCGCGCCTTCGCGGGCGACGCGCAGCATGGCGCGGCCCAGCTCCTCGGTGGTCGCGATCGAGCCGGGAAAGAGCCTCTGCAACACTGGCGCCAGCGGCCGCGCGACGGCGTAGGCGATGCGCGTCCATTTCGTCTTCGGGACCTCGCCGTGCATGGCCCGCAGGCCGGCGAGGCGGAACATGTACGCCGCGGGGAAGAGCGCGAGCAGCGCGTTCTCGGTGCGGCCCTTCACGCGCGCCCACATCGCGCGGCCCTTCTCGCTCGAGTCGGTACCGGCGCCCGAGACATAGACGAAGGTCATCTTCGGGTTCGCGCGCGCCAGCGCCTGCGCCCACGCGAGCGTGAGCTCGTAGGTCAGCCGCGTGTAGTCGGCCTCGTTCATGCCCGCCGCCGAGACGCCGAGGCAAAAGAAGCAAGCGTCGAAGCCCTTCACCTCCGGTTCGGCGACATCGAAGAGATCCTTGCGCAGGAGCTCGCGCAGCTTCTCGTGCCGCTGCCCGAGCGGAGTCCGTCCGACGGCGAGCACGGCCGTCACGTCGGACGCGAGCAGGCACTCGCGTAGCACGGCCTGCCCTACCATTCCCGTCGCGCCGAAGAGGATCACGTTCATACCGGGTTCGGGCATACTCACCCCATGTGCCGAAACATCAAAACGCTGCACCACTTCGAACCGCCCGCGACGGAAGAGGAGGTCCGCGCCTCGGCCCTCCAGTATGTGCGGAAGCTGACCGGCCTCAAGTCCTTCTCCAAGGCGAACAAGCAGGCGTGCGAGCACGCGGTGGAACACATCACCGCGATCACCCTCCGGCTGTTCACCCAGCTCGAGGTCCACGGCCCGCCGCGATCGCGAGAGGGCGAGCGGGAGAAGGCGCTCGAGCGGGGGAAGAAACGCGAGCAGCAGTTGCGCGCCCGCGTGCTGCGCGAGCTTGCCTGACGGCTGCGCACCCCGATCGCAACCCGCTAATTCGCCTGTGCCAGCTCCCTGATGGCCACCGGTGGCTGGCCGCTTCACGTCGAGCCTGACGGCTGCTCGGTCTCCCGCGCGTGGCGTTGCGGGCGCGCGACGATAGCGCCAGACGCCATGTGGCGTTCGAATGACTATCGCCATCTGCAAGGCAGAACGCCGGCTCCGCAAGGCGCCGGTGAACTCTCGCGGACAGGCGTCACCGCCTGGTACGAGCAAAGGAGTGCACGATGAGGTCCTCCCTGATGACGGCCGCCGCTCCCTTCCTGGTACTGCTCGGGTTTTCGGGGGTGGCGAAGGCGCAGAGTCCGACCGGATCGGAGGCGCAAGCGAGGCCACACCTCTTGACCCCGTACGGCGAAAGCCTGGTGGTCTCCGGCGGAGTGACGAAGTTCTTCGAAGACTCGATCAGCAACCTGACCGACATCGGCGCGTTCTGGGAAGCACGACTCGGGTTCGGGACTCGGCTCTTCGTCGGACTCGAAGGCGCTTACGTGGGGTCGGCGCGGAAGATACGGGCTCCGGGAGTGGACTCGAACCTGATCGGGCACGGGGCGGAAGGTGACCTCCGCTTGAACGTTCCGTACTCGAGCGGCGACTGGCTCGTCGAGCCGTTCGTGTTCGGCGGCCTGGGCTGGACGCACTTCCACATCAACGGGATGCGAGCCACTACCGGAACCTTGAGGCCGAGCGACGACATCCTCACGGTCCCCGTCGGGGCCGGGCTCACCCTCGGCTACGATCACATCCTGCTCGAGGGACGTTTCACGTATCGCCAGACATTCAACGACGACCTGGTGGTGTTCCGCGGGGACGGCACCCTGAAGAGCTGGGCAGCTGGGGCCTCGATCGGCCTCGAGTTCTGAAATCGCTCTCACACCGTGGGGATCGTCCCCCCGTCGATCACGTACTCACTTCCATGGATCGACGCAGCCCGGTCGGAGACCAGGAATGCGACCAACTCGGCGACCTCCTCGGGTCGGTTGGGACGACCGATCGGGATCCCGCCTAGCGAGTCCATGAGGCCTTGTCGCGCCGTCTTCTCGTCGACGCCACGCTCCTGGGCGAGGGGGAGGATCATGGCCGACACTCGTGACTCTAAACGATGTCAGTTCGCGGTTGCCAGCGCGTCGCGAAGGATCACGAGCAAGAGCGGGGTGAGCGAGAGCCCGTCCACGATCTCGTTGCGCTGAATCATCGAAAGCACTTCGGTCCTCTTGAACCAGCGCGTGGAGATGACCTCGCGAGTGTCCGGCGCTGCCCGCACGCGCACCGGATCTTCTGCGAGGAACAGCTCGAAGCGCTGATTGCCGCAACCGTATGACGGGTAATAGCCCAAGATGTGCTCGAGAGGTTTGGACGGCCGATACCCCGTCTCTTCCTCCATCTCGCGCGCGGCCGCGCCGGCCGGATCTTCGCCGTTCTCTGCCCCGCCGGAGGGAATGGCCCAGACCTGCTCGTCGACGATGAACCGATACTGGCGAATGAAGAGGAATTCATCTCCACGTCGCACCACGATTCCGACCGCTGGGTTGGGGAAGTCGATGGTGTAATAGGGCGAGGTGGAGCCGTCGGTATAGGTGACCTTCTGCAAGAGCACGCCGAACCACGGGTTCCTGGTCAGCGTATCCAGCAGCTCGATTTTCCATCCGTTCCCACGGTTGCTCACGGCGGCCCTTCCGCTTGCGATTCGACCTCGATCACGACGATGCGCAGCTCCTCGTCGGCGATGTTCTTGAGCCCGTGCATTCCTCCCGGCCGATTGAGGACCACGTCGCCAGGTCCCACCTCGAACTGCTCCCCGTCCAGGAACATGAGGCCCCTCCCCGACACGATCACGTACAGCTCCTCGTTGTCTGAGGCATGCGTGTGACGACCGATGTCCGTGCCCGGGGCGAGCACGGAGAGATCGATGAAGCGGATCGAGCCTCGATTGCGCGCCAGCACGCGCGCAAACGAGATCGCGCGCGCGCCGCCGTGGGCTCGCACGCGCTTGAAAGCGCAGTTCTCGAACCGGTAGAGTCGCTCGACCGAAGCGCACCTCATGAATCCTCCAGAGTGCCGGTGGAGAGGCACGCCAGGGAGTGCTCGAGAACGGAGTCCGGCACGTCGTCGCGGCGCTTGAGGAAGACGGCGCGACCGATTCCGGCGGGCACCACCAGGTTGATGCACCCCCCTCGGTGCCGGCAGGCTTCGGTCAGGGCGTCGCGGCAGAGCCCAAGGTCGAGCTGGCGCGCGAAGATCGGCAACGACGCCGTGCTCAGCAGGCGCAGGATGCGCCTCCACACCTCGGGAGCGAGCAACCCAAGCGCCCGCGCGATGGTCGCCGACAAGGCGATGTCCACTGCGACCGCCTCGCCGTGCTGGATCTCGAAGCCCAGCACCGCCTCCAGGGCCGGGCTGAAGGTGTGCCCGAAGTCCACCAGGCGCTCGTAAGTCCGATCCTCGTATGGGTTCTGCTGGAGCTGCTCGAGCATCGCCTGGATCGAACGCTGCAGCAGCACCCGACCTTGCGCCGCGGGCTGCTCGAAGCCGGACTCCACCAGCTCGACCGACCAGCGCTCGAGGAGCTCGAAGAGATCGGGATCGCGGACGATGCCCATCTTGATCGCCTCGGCGATGCCCGAGACCAGACACCTCCGGGGAACGCTTCGCAGGAACGCCGGATCGATCAGCACCTGCTCGGGCGGATGGAAGCAGCCGATGAAGCTCTTCCTCCCGCAGAAGTTCACCGCCCCTTTGAGGCCGATTCCAGCATCGATCTGCCCGATCAAAGTGGTGGGCACGCGAAGGTGGCCGATGCCGCGGCGGATCAAGGAGGCGGCTAGCGTGACCACGTCGGAGCAGATGCCTCCTCCGAACGAGACCAAGAGCCCGCGTCGGTTCAGGCCGTGCGACATTGCCTCCTTGCACACCGTCTCGACCAGGTCCATGGACTTGGTTTCTTCGCGGACGTCCAGCACCAGCGTCGAGACCGTGTTGGTCTTCCTCAGCATCGGGCGCATCGTTCCCCCGTAGATGCGCTCCACCGTCGGCGTGGTCACCAGCAAGGCCTTGCGATCGGCCATCGCCTCGGGGAGCACCGTGCTGCCGGGGCGCAGCAGCGATTCGCAGAGCCGCACGCGGTACCGAGCGCGCGCCTCGCAATCCATCGATACCGATGCCCATTCCGGGCTGCCCGAGCCGGCGTTTCCGCCGACGGAAACAGTACCCTCAAGTGAATTCGATAGCATGCCCCGCCCCCGCCGCCGCCCTGTCGGTCGCGATGTCCTGGCGCCCCGCGCCAGTCAATGCCGCCCGCACTGCATCGACCAATCGCTGCGTCCTCATCGCCTCCGCCAGGTCGCAGCGGATCAGACCCGCGTCTCCCGAGCAGACCGCGTCCACGAATGCGGCGCACTCCGCGAGGAAGACGTCCTCCTCGGCGAGGGAGCTTGCCTCGCCGAAGGTTGCGGACGGGGAGAATTTGAAGTCCCAGCCCTCCAGGACGAGCTGTCCGCGCGGCGTGAACACGCGGCACCCGATCTGCTTCTCGCTGGCCAGACAGCCGCAGATGATGGTGCCCAAGGCTCCGTTCCAGAAGCGCAGCAGGATCGAGAAGGACGCGGTCCCGCCGCCGCCCTCGGCGCCGGGCTGCGCGAAGGCGCTCACTTCCGTCACTTCGCCGACCAGGTGGCGCGCCAGATCGATCAGGTGCGTGCATTGCTCGTTGAGCTGCCCACCGGAGAGCGCTGGGTTGCCCCACCACGGAACCCGGTATGCCGCGCCCACCCAGTGCGCCGCGAACCCGAGGATCGTCTCGCCCTCGAGCAGGCTGCGCACGCGCCGCACCGAGGCCCGATACCGGTTCATATAACCGACGGAGGTAATGGCGCCGGCCGCGCGAGAAGCCGCCAGCGCCGGAAGGCATTGCGCCACCGAAAGGCCAATCGGTTTCTCGAGGAAGATCGGGACGCCCGCTCGGGCAGCGGCCAGCTCTACCGGACCGCGCGCGAACGGAGGCGTGCAGATGAAGCCGGCGTCCACCTGGTCCCAGCGGATGCTCGCCGCGTCGGTGACGACTTCGCATCCGGGATGATTGCCGGCGAGCGCGGACGCGCGCGCGCGGTCCGCGTCGCAAGCCACGGTGACGCGATGGCCGAGCTGGGAAGCGCTGCGGGCGTGCTGAAGTCCCATCCGGCCACAGCCGACGATCGCCATGCGCAATGGCTTGTGTCGCAGGTCAGTTCTCATGCTCAGCCCAAATCGCGCGACCGACCGTGCGCACCTGACGTTTCGGCACCACCGGATCGAGCGCGAGTGCTTCCTCGATTCGCTCGAGGCAGGGAGAGGCCACCGCCTCGAGCAACGCGCGCTCGTGGGCCGCCCAGCGGTCGAGCCAGGGCCGCAGCTGCTGCGGCGGCTCGGTTGCCATGACCTCCACGCGGTCGCGCGACACCCGCGCTGGAAGCTCCCAGACCAGCCCATCGTCGCGGACGCAGTTGACGACCACCCGGCGCTGATGGTCCGCGAAAATAGCCGCAATCATCGGCACCACTGCGCCCTCGTACCAGCCCAGATCTCGCCTCGAGAGGCTGGGCGGCGGCTCCGCCGACAACTCCAAATCGCGCGCGATCTCCTCCTTGAGCTTGCCCAGGAACTCCGCCCGATGACTGGGGGCGGGCCTCACGACCTCGGTGGACAGCCAGAAGTACTTCAGCGGCACGGCGCCGACGCGCCGGATCTCGTCTCCCGTCACGCCGAGGATGCTCCGTCCCTCGAGCATCTCGGGCAGCCGCGGCAGCAACTCTTCCCCACGATGGCGGAGCGCGAAGATGAAGCCGCGATGGTTGAGCCCGGTATAATCCCAGTCCACGTCCCGCAGCGACATCCGCAACAGGCGGCAGGTCTCGGTCACCGTGGCGAGAGGAAGCTCGCAGAGGCCCACGCAACGGGCCGGCGCACCGGCCCGGACCATCGCGGCGGTGGTGACGCTCAGCGGATTTGACAGGTTCAGCACCCACGCGTCACGACATCGCCGGCCCAACTCCGCCGCGATCTCGCGGATCCGGGGAACGACGCGCAGCGCTCCGGACAAGCCGCACGGCCCCAAAGTCTCGTCGGCGGGCAGCTGAAAGCGGCGCGCGAGCGCCTCGTCGCGCGCACGGCCTGGAAGCCCGCCGAAGCGAATCTGGTTCACCACTACAGCGGCGCCATCGACCGCTTCGTCAAGCCGACGGCTCGCCGATACCGACCATCCGAAGGTCGCGAGCCTGCGGTCGGCGTACCTCCTCATCGTTTCCAAGGCGGCCGCATCCTGCCCGAAGAGGCGCAACTCGCACGACGGCATGCCTGCAGGCGCGGCGCGCAGGGCCTCGACGAGCCCGGCGGTGAACGGCGTGCTACCGCCCAGGACGGCGAGGACCGGGTTCATCCCAGGCCCGATTTCCCGAAGAAGTCGTGGACACAATCGGCGACGTAGTCGATTTCCTCGACGCCGATGTCCGGCCGGATGGGCAGACAGAGCAGTTCCTTGGCGAGCGCTTCCGCTACCGGGAACCGGCCCGCTTTCCATCCGTACGCTGCGAAAGCCGGCTGCAGGTGGATCGGCGTCGGGTATCGGACGACGGCGTCGATGTCGTGCTCGCGCAGGTGAGCGAGCAATGCATCCCGCTGGGGGGTCCGGACCTGGAAGAGATGGTAGACGTGGGTCTCGCCTGCGGTGCGCCCCTGGAATCGGAGCGGCAGGCCCGCCAGCCGCTCGCGATACCATCCTGCCGCCTTGCGCCGATGTTCGTTCCATTGCTCGAGATGCGGCAATTTCCAGGACAGGATCCGCGCCTGCAGCGCGTCGAGCTTGGTATTGAACCCGACCACCACGTGGTTGTTCTGGCCCACCTGGCCGAGCTCGCGCTGCCGGCGGAGGGCCTCGTCGAGCTCCGCGTTGCGAGCAACGACGGCTCCTCCGTCGCCCGCCGCGGAAAGGTTCTTGCTCGGGTGGAAGCTGAAGCAGCCGAAGTGTCCAAAGGTGGCGACCGACTGTCCCTCGGTGCGCGCGCCGATGGCCTGGGCGGCATCCTCGATGACGAAGAGCCCGCGTGACTCGGCGAGCGCGACGATTTCTGCCATCGGCGTGGGCTTGCCGTACAAATGCACCGGCATCAGCACGCGCGTTCGCGGACCGACGGCGTCGCCCAGCTGCTGCCGGTCCAGAAGAAACGTCTCCGGATCGACGTCCACCAGGATCGGCGTCGCGCCGACCAGCTCGATGGCGCCGACCGTCGCATGAAATGTATTCGCCTGGGTGATGACTTCGTCTCCACGGCCGATGCGCAGGGCGCGCAGCGCGACGACCAGCGCATCGGTACCGGTATTCACCCCGCGGACGAACCTCGCGCCGAGGAACTGCGCCAGCTGCGATTCAAACTGCCGCACTTCGGCCGTCAGCTCGTATCTGCCGGCGACGAGCATCGCCCGCAGATCGGCGATCAGCGGCTCGATATCGGAGCCAAGCTGGTGGGCATAGTTGTACCGTGCGACCTTCATGACGCGCCTTCCTGCAGCGACCCTGCGATTCCCGCGCCAATCAAACCCGAATCGTCGTCATCGACGCCCAGCTCGACCTTCGCGGCCGAACCGCCGCGTCCGTCCCAGCAGCGCGCCACTGCAGCGTCGGCGACGAGTTGCCGGTACGCCTCGCCCAGCGCGAGCGCAAAGCCGCCTATGAGCACGAATCGTTCGATCCCAACGCCGAGGTGTATCGCCGCAAGCGCCCAGCCAAGTGGCCCGGCGCCGTGCTCGATGATCTCGACCGCCCAAGGCTCGCCTCGCCTGAACGCCGCGACCAGATCGCCGCTCGCCAGCGCCTTTCTAGCTGTGCGCCCTCGGGCATATTCGAGAACGGCCCGTCCCGAAGAGACCGCGCCCAGGTGTCCGCGCGCGCCGCACTCGCAGACAGGCGCAGCGGGGGAGTCGTCCATCCGCAGGTGGCCCAGCTCGCCACCGAGCCCGCGCGAGCCGAGCATCGGCCGGCCTTCGACGAACGCCTTGTTGCCGATTCCGGAACTGACCGTCACGATGCAGAAGTCTTCGCCGCCTGGCCGCAGATAGCGGTACCCGGCCGCGGTCAGGTCGTTCATGATCGTCACGCGCGCGTGCGGCCAACGTCGGGCCAGGTCCTTACCCAACCCGTACGGCGAAGCCAGACGGGTGCCCCAGACTGTCGGTGCCGCCAGCACCTTCCCTGAAGCATCGATGGGACCGGCAAAGGCGACGTCGATCCGGTCCAGCGATCGACAATCGATGAGCTCATCGCCTAGCCGTTGCATGAGCGAGAGCAGCTGCTCACGCAGTTGTTCGAACGACGACTCGGGATGCTGGAGGTGATTCGGCGTCGCCGCGCACACGGAACGGATGAGCGTCGAACGAGCAGGATCGAACAGTCCGGCGCGGGCTTTCGTGCCGCCGATGTCGAAGACCAAGCCTGGCATCGCGCCGCCCCCGATACGCGAATCTTTGTATCGGCACCAAGCAGCGCAACGAGCGCGCGCAGGAGCGGCCGCGCATTGTCGCGCCGCGGCGTGCTTCAGCTGACAAACGCGGCGGCCACTGGCTTTCACCCGGCAATGGCATCACCTTGCCTCGCAGCCCGTTTTCCTCGTCACCGGCGGACCGCATGACTCGTTCGACAGTTGCCGCGCTCATCATGGCAGGTGGTCGCTCGGAACGGATGAGGGCCGGGGGATCCGCGCAACACAAAGGACTGCGAACCGTCCTCGGAGTGCCGCTCATCGAGTGCAACTTGCGCGCGCTCCTCTGGTTCGGATTCAAGCGGTTGTTCGTCGCCATCAACGCGCAGGAACAGCCGCTCGCCACTTGGATCGAGGAGCACGGCCGAGCAGTCGCGGAGTCGCAATCCGCGACGCTCGAGATGCTGGTCGAGACGAAACCGCTCGGCACCATCGGGGCAGTGGCTTCTCTTCCGCAGGACATCGACGACGCGGTGATCGTCAACGTGGACAATCTGACCAGCCTGGATCTGCGACAGTTCGCTCACTACCACCGAGAGCACAGGGCGGCAGCGACGATCGCCACGCATGCGCAGCCGTTCCCGATCCCCTTCGGCATGCTCGAGCTGGACGGCCAGCGCGTCGTCGCTTACCGGGAAAAACCGGAGCTGTCGGTCTCGATTTCCAGCGGGACTTATGTCCTCGACCGGCGGGCCATCGATCGCGTTCCCGCAGGTCGCCGGCTCGACGTGCCCGCGCTGGTCGACGAGTTGCTTCAGGCCGATGCAATGGTGCTCGCCTACCCTCACCGCGAGCCATGGATCGACGTCAACGACGAGACTGCGCTGGCCCACGCGCAACAGCTTCTTTTCCTCGACGCGAACCGTTGGCCGGGCGCAATCGCGCCCGACAGCGGCCGGGCGGAGCCGTGATCAAGGTCCTGTCGGTCATCTCCCAATTGAATGTCGGTGGCGGGGAAAATCGGCTGCTCAATTTTGCCCGCGCGATCGATCCCCGCCGCTTCCGCCACACGGTCGTGACGCTCTATGCAGGACATCACACCGTCCAGAGCCGCTGCGGGTCAATGCGGCGCCAGTTCGCCGATGCGGGCGTAGAGGTGCACGAGATCGGGCTGCCCCACCCCAGCGGCGTCCATGGTCCGCGAGCCGTGAAACTGGCAAGCACCGCGACGACGCGCGCGACCGCGATCGCCAAGCTTCGGCAGGCGATCATCGCCGGCCGCGCCGACGTCGTCGACGCGCACCTGGAGACCGCCCTCTACACCGGCGTGCCCGCCGCGGCCAGCACTGGCGTCCCGGCGGCGGTCACCCTGTACAGCGAGGTGGACCTCTGGAAGTTGCATGACAGCCGCCTTCGGCAGGCCGTGCTTCCTTCCCTTCGACGTTTCAATCTTCGGCTCTGCAGCGCCGTCATTACCGACTCCAAGGCTCGGGCGGTGGATTGGAACCGGTTCGTCGGCGCCTCGCCTCTGCCACTACACGTCATTCCGAACGGTGTCCGTCTCGATGCGCCGGGCCGCTCGCGAGGCGAGGTGTTGAACGAGCTTGGCATCCCCGAGGATATGCGTGCGACCATTCTCGGCCAGGTCGCTGGACTGGTTCCGTCCAAGGGACAAGCGGTGCTGCTCGAGGCCGCCCGGCGCGTCATCGATCAGGGACATGACCTGTACGTCCTCTGCGTCGGCGACGAGCGGCTCGGCCCCGCGTATCCGCTACAGCTGCGGCGACAGGCCAAACGCCTCGGAATCTCGGAACGGGTTCGCATTCGATCGTATGCGGGGAGCATTTCCGACGTGTGGAGCGTGATCGACGTTCATGTCCACGCTTCGTCGGTCGATTCCCTGCCCAATGCAATCATCGAAGGGATGTCCCTGGGAAAGCCTGCGGTCGTTTCTTCCGTGGGAGGAATCCCGGATCACGTCGATCATGGACGGACGGGTCTGATCGTTCCGCCGGACGATCCGGCAGCGCTGGCAAATGCACTTCTGCGCCTGTTGGGAGATGCGGCCCTTGCAAAGCAGCTGGGGCGGGCCGCCTACCAGCGCTACCTCGAACGGTTTACTCCGGAAGTCACCACGCGCCAGATCGAGAACTGCTTCGAGAGCATGATCGAGGCGCGGAAGCGCCGGCGTGCAAGCGGCCATTGAGGAGCCGGGCCGATGGGACAGCTGCTTCGCAAGAGCCGCATCACCGTCACGGGAGCTGGAGGATTCCTCGGGCCCGTCGCCGTCGACGTGCTGGCCGCCGCTGGAGCTTGCGTTCAGGCGATCATCGGACCGCCGAATGAGGACGCGAGAGCGCCTGTTCGAGCGGCCTGCGTGGCGCAAGCCGACATCTTCGACTCGAGCGCCCTGCGGAAGCTGGTCGCCGGCGCGGATGAGGTCGTGCACCTGGCGGGGCCGGCATCGGTGGCGGCTTCGTTCCAAGACCCGTCCCGCTACCTGCGGATCCACACCGAGGGAACCGCTGCGGTTCTCGAGGCCTGCCGCGCCGAGCGAGTGCCGAAACTGGTCTACGTCTCCTCCGCCGAAGTCTACGGCCGGCCGCTTCGCTCACCGGTCGACGAAGATCATCCTCTCAGCGCCCGATCGCCATACGGGGCGGCCAAGATCGGCGCCGAGAAGCTCATCGAATCGTATGTCCATGCCTTCGACCTGAACGCGGTCATCCTGCGGCCGTTCTCGATCTACGGACCTGGCGCATCGCCGGAATCGCTGATCGCGCGAATCATCGGCATGGCGCGCCGCGGCCTGCCGGTGGTGCTGCGGGATCTGAAGCCGATCCGCGACTACTGCTTCGTGACGGACGTCGCCGGGGCGATTGCCCGCGCATGCTCCGTTCAGGGCAGGGGCTTGGAGGTCCTGAACATCGGGACCATGCAGGGAACGAGCGTCGAACGAGTCGCGGCGCTCGTCCTCGACGCGCTTGGAGTGAGCTGTCCCCTCGAGGGAAGCAACGAGCGCGATCGCCCTGGCAGCAGCGAGATCTATGAACTGATCGCCGACAATCGCCGGGCGCGCGAAGTCCTCGGATGGGCGCCTGCCGTTCCGCTCGACCATGGCCTGCGCATGACCGTCTCGGGACTTGTCCGATGAGCCGGTACCTGATCACCGGCGCGCAGGGGCTTCTCGGGCGCCATCTGGCTGCTCGTCGCCTTCGGTGGGCCGGTCGTGTGGTCCTTCCTCTATGGGTCCGACATCGCCCTCTTCCTGTTCCTGGCGCTGTGGCTGCTCGAGCGCTGGCTGGCCAGCGCCGATGCGGGGGTGCCGCTCTGGACGGCCCCGGGCGTGCTGCTGGCTCTGGCGCGGCCGGAGGGGTTGCCGATCGCGGTCGCGCTGGCCGTGGCGTGGATGCTGCGCGCCGGGCGCGCGAGCTCACCGGGCCGCCACCTGCGCCCGTGGCTGCCCGTGGCGGCCGGACTGGCCGTGCTGGTTTTGTACCGGGTGCTCACCGGCTCATGGCTGGGAACGTCCGTCGAGGACAAATCCCTCCTCGCCAGCTACGGCCTCAACCAGGGACTGGCCCTC
>Ga0137409_10001625_pt1 | contig 24295 bp, 30 predicted proteins | sample CZODoug1_16funga_FD_122059 | JGI IMG/M metagenome (GOLD analysis project Ga0137409, IMG submission 122059) | Vadose zone soil fungal communities from Angelo Coast Range Reserve, California, USA - CZODoug1_16fungal (Hybrid Assembly) | ecosystem: Environmental > Terrestrial > Soil > Vadose zone...
TAGACGAGCTTGTCGTCGTCCATGCGCCACGGATGCTTGCTGACGTTCTTGTTGGTGTTGTCGCCGATCGTGTAGCCCTTGAACGAGTCCGGCTTGAGGTCACGGATGGCGTGATCGACCTGCTCCATCCAGCCCGGATAGCCCGGCGTGAAGATCGCGTGGCTCAGCATGCGGCGCGAGCCCGCCTCGCGGTTCACGCGCGCGCGGGCCTCCGCCTTCATCTCGTTGGTGAGGAACCAGTCTTGCGGAATCTCCGACGGCGCGCCGGAGATCAGCGCGACCTTGGTGTCGCTGTCGAGGTAGACCTCCTTGTAGTAGTTCGCGAATTTTAGATCTTCGATGGTCTGCTCCTTGCCGCGCAGCGCCGGGTTCCAGCCCGCCTTGCCGACGGCCTCACGCTGGCGCACGAAGCCCATGATGCGCGTGTCGTCCCGCAGGAAGTGCGTGTGACAGTCCATGATGAACTGCCGGCTGAGGCCGTCCGCGCGCTCCTTCGCGACGTCCGGCGTCTGGGCCTCGGCCGCGCTCACCTCGTAGAGCGCGCCATAGACCTCGTTCATGGCGAGGAAGGCGGCCGCCATGCCCGACGCCGTGGCCAGGAACCGCCGTCGCGTCATGCCGTGGCGCGTCGCGAGCGCGCCGCCCCGCTCCTTGATCCGCGTCTCGACGCGACGCTGGCGCGGCGTCTGCGCCGCCGGCATGAACTCGTCGCTCGACACGCACTGCGTCGGAATCGGTCCGGCGAAGGCGTGGGTCTCCGCGGGCAACAGGCTCGCGAGCTCCCGGTCACTCAGCAGTCCCATGACCGGCCTCCTCAGGAGGTGTGGGTGTTGCGCGCTGGCATCTCGAGGAACGCACGCATGACGTGCCAGAGCTGGTTGCGGGTGTGGCCCAGCGCGACCGCATGCGAGGCGCCGGCCAGCACGACGAACTGTCGATCGGCGTTGGGCAGCCGACGGTAGAAGTCGAGGAGGTCCTCTTCGGTGGCGATGCCGTCATGCTCGCCGCGCACGAGCAGCACGGGCGCCTGCACGCGGGCGGGATCGACCACCGGCAGGTTCGCGGTCATGTCGAGGTAGGTCCCGGTGGGGATCGAGTCGCCGAACGGCAACTCGGCATCGGCGAGCGCCTCGGCGACGGCGGGATCCGAGGTGCCCGGCTTGTCGCGCGTGAAGATCGAGCGGATCATGTCGCGGTCGCGCGGCCGCCGGTGATGCGTGCGGAAATACTCGAGGCCCTCCCGCCGCTTGGTCAGCGTCGGCGAGCCCTTGCCCGTGAACGTGAAGGCCTCGAGGATCAGCCGGTCCACGCGCTCCGGACGCGCCATCGCGAAGGCACCCGCGCGGAGCGCGCCCGACGAGCCACCGTAGAAGTGCAGGCGCGTGCGGCCCGTTGCGCGCACCACGACCTCGACGGCAGCCTTGAGATCCTCGACGCCGCTGGCGATGTCCGAGTTGCCGTCGGTGCGCGACGAGCGACCATAGCCCTCGTGGTCCAGCGTCCACACGTCGAAGCCCCACGCGCCGAAGACGTTCATGAGCGAATACTCGGTCCGGCTGCCGGGCACGGTGAGGTCGAAGCTCGGCCGCGCCGAGATGGACGAGCCGTGCACCAGGAACAGCACGGGCCGCGGCGGCTCGCCGGCCTGCGGCCGGCCCGCGCGCTTGCGGAAGAGGTTGAGCGAGACGTCGGCCTTCTTCGCCCAGTACTCCGAGCTCCAGATCGGCCCCGCTGCCGCCGGCGGGCCGGCGGCGGAGACGGGGGCGGCGGCGAGCAAGCCGAGCCCGAGGCCGGCGCCTTTGATCAGCGAGCGTCGCGACAGGTCGTGAGCGGCCTCGGCCATGACAGCCTCCAGGTGCCGTCCTGTGTAGTCCGGCCTCGGCCGGAATGCAAGCGCGGCCACGGCACACGCCTTGCTGATACCGAGTCCGGACTCATGGATCTCGTAGATCGCGCCCGGGGATTCTTGATCCTGCATGAGAGCGCCGACTTCTGTGACGACTGTCTGGGGAAGGCGCTCGGGATCAGGGCCGAGCAGGCCCGCTCGATCGTCGAGGGCCTCGCGAAATCTCCGGCAATTCTGCGCGATCGGTGGACCTGCAAATCTTGCCGGCAGGGCACGATGGTGACGCGCGCGGTGCCGAACGCGACGTTCGCGCTCGGCCGTCGCTCGCGCAACCGGCTCGGCCGCACTGCCTGACGTCACCGCCACCGTTCCGATTTCCTTCCCCTTGTTGGGCATTTCTGGCATCACTGGCAACTCCCCCGCACCCACCGCGGCGTAATTCTTTCGCCCTGGGGTGACGAGCGATGTCGGAGGAGAGCTTCGAGGAGCAGGCATCTCTCCGCGGCGTTCATGTGTTGCTGGTCGCCGACGACCCCGAGTCACGCGAGCTCATGAAGACGGTCCTCGAGTACGCGGCGGCCCTCGTGAGCACCGCCGCCTCCGCCCGGGGCGCCCTCGGCGCCCTCGAAGCCATCCGGCCCGACCTCCTCCTCTGCGACCTGAGCAGCGGCGGCGGCGAGAACGCGCTCTGGCTGATCGAGCACACGCGCGCGTTGCCCTGGGGTACGGACATCCCGGCGATCGTGGTGACGACGCGCGCCGCGCGAGACGAGCGCCAGCGTCTCCTGAAGGCCGGCTTCCAGGAACACTTCGTGAAGCCGGTGGACCCGTGGGAGCTGTGTCGTCGCGTGGCCTCGCTGGTGACTCGCGATCCTTAGAGGCGCGGCCACGCCGCCGGCTCGCGCGCGAGCGCGGCCACCGCAGCGCACAGCTCGACGGCGCGCACGGGCATCGTGAGATGCACCTGGAATCCCGCCGCGCGCAGGGCTTCGCCATCGTCGTGCGAGCCCGTCAGCGCGAGCGCCGGCACGTGGCCGCCGCGCTCGCTCGGCAATGCGCGCACGGCCGCGATGAATCGCGCGCGATCGTGCGCCGTGCGCAGCTCGACGACGAGCACGTTGACGCGCAGATGCTCCATCACCGCGTTCGCCTCGTCCGGCGATGCGCACGTGGTGATGAGCGCGCCCGCGTATTTCAGTGCTTGCGCGAACAGCTCGCAGCGCTCCGCGTCATCGCAGACGAGCAGGATGTGCACACCGCGAAGCGTCGCCGCGCGCGAAGATCGTCGCGCCATGAACACACGTGGTGCAACGGCGCTGCCGATTTCCGCGTTGGCCCGCTGGTCCGACCTACGGACGACCAAGCCGTGTCTCGAGTCGCGCGGCGAGCCGCGTCAGCGGAAAACACAGCGCGAAATAAATTGCCGCCGCCGCGCCGTAGATCTCGAACGAGCGCAGCGTGCGCTCGATCGTCTCCTGCGCGGCGCGCGTCAGCTCGAACACGCCGATGATGGCGGCGAGCGACGTGTCCTTGACGAGGATCGTGCAGAGGCCGACGAAGGGCGGCAGCATCCGGCGGGTCGCCTGCGGCAGGATCACGAAGCGCATCGTGCTCGCCCAGCCCAGTCCCAGCGAGCGCGCCGCTTCGAACTGACCACGCGAGATCGATTGCACGCCGCCGCGCACGACCTCGGCGGTGTTGGCGGCCATCCACAGGCTCATCGCGAGCACGGCGGCGGGAAAGGTCGGGATGCGCACGCCGAGCGCGGGCAGCCCGAAGAAGATGAAGAAGAGCAGGAGCAGCAGCGGCACCGCGCGCACCAGCTCCACCGCCCCACCGACGACCGTTCCCGCGCGCCCGGGCAGAACGCGTAGGAGGCCCACGGCCAGCCCGAGCGCGGTGCCGACCGCGAGCACCGCCGCCGCCAGCGCCAGCGTGCTGAGGGCGCCGCGCAGCAGGTGCGGCAGGCTCTGGACGAGCACGCTCACGCCGGACGCGCCGTGCGCGTCTCGGCCACGCGCAGCAGGCGCGTCAGCGCGAGCACGAGGATCACGTAGACAAGGGCCGCCGCGCCGTAGATCTCGAACGTGCGGAAGTTGTTGAACGAGATGTCGTTGGCCACGAACATCAGCTCGACCATCCCGATCGTCGAGACGAGCGACGAGTTCTTGAGCAGGGAGACCAGGTTGTTGCCGAGCGCGGGGAAGGCGATGCGCACGGCCTGGGGCACGATCACGAAGCGCAGCGCCTGCGCGGGCGAGAGCCCGCCCGAGAGCGCGGCCTCGTGCTGGCCCTTCGGCACTGCCTCCAGGCCCGCACGGAAAATCTCGGCGTTGTAGGCGGCCGCGTACAGCACGAGCGCCCCGAGGCCGGAGAGGAACGGTGACAGGCGCAGGCCGAGCTGCGGCAGGCCGAAGTAGACGATGAAGATCTGGATCAGCAACGGCGTGTTGCGGAACAGCTCGACGTAGGCGTCGACGAGGCCGCGGACCAGACGCCCCGCCGTCTGCGTCGCCACGGCCAGCGCCAGGCCCAGCGCCGCCGCCAGCACCATCGCGACGCCGGAGATGAGCACGGTGAGCCCGGCGCCCTGCAGGAGATAGGGCAGGCCCCGCCAGACCGCCGACCACTCGAAGGCGTAGGCGGCGGGGCCGCCCGTCACGGCTTCACGAGGTTGCCCTCGACGTCGGCGAAGTACTTCTTCCAGAGCCGCTCGTACGTGCCGTCCTGCTTCATGCGCGCGAGCTGGTCGTTCACCCACTTGATGAACTCGAGGTCGCCCTTGCGCACGGCGATGCCGTACGGGCGCGGCATGAACGGCGTGCCGACGGCCTTGAGGTCCGGGTTCTCTTTGACCAGGCTCAGGATCACGATGTCGTCGTGCACGTAGGCGTCGGCGCGCCCGCCCTTCACGGCCAGCACCGCCTCCGACACCTTGCCGAACTTGACGCGGGTCGCCTTCGGCTGCAGCTGCTCGACGTCCCGGTCCTGGATGGCGCCCTGCACCACCGCGACCGTCTTGCCGGCCATGTCATCGAGGCTGCGCGCGCTGGAGGCCTTCGGGACGAGCAGCAGCGAGCCCGACATGAAGTACGGCTCCGAGAACTCGACCACCTGGCGGCGCTCGTCGGTGATCGTCACGGTGGCGATGATGATGTCGATCTTGCCGCTCTGGAGGAACGGAATGCGGTTGCCGGACGTCACGGCGACGAGCTCCACCTGCTGCTCATCATCGAAGAGCGCCTTGGCGAAACGGTGGGCGACGTCCACATCGAAGCCGACGTTCTTGCCCGCGGCATCGACGGTGCCGAAGGGCGGAAAGTCGGTCTTCACACCGGCGATCAGCTTGCCCCGCTTCTTCACCGTCTCGAGCGTGGACTGGGCGGACGCCGCGGACGCAAACAGCCCGGCGAGGACGAGCGCGACGGTGACGATGGCGAGACGCCGTGACCTCATCGAGAGCCTCCCTGGTGCCTCCATGTGCACGCCGAGCGGGATCATACGACGACTCAGAGGCGCAGCACATAGGCGGGTCGGGAACATGGCCCGCGAAGTCGGCGGCACGATCGTCGCATCGGTCCCAGACATGGCCAGATCATCGAAGCGAGTGGTCAAGAGGGCGGAGCCCGCGAAGGTGTCGAAGAAGATGCGTGACGTGCGCCCCCTTCGGGGCGCCCCCGCGATCGGCCGGCGCTACGACCCCGGCTTCAAGGAGCCGCCGGAGACGAAGAGCCCGTGGGTCGACGAGGGACGCCCCGAAATGGGCGGTGATTAGCTCTTCAGATAGACCGTCTTCATCGTCTTGTCGCCGCGCGGCGAATGCATCACCGTGTTGATGGTGAGCGTGCGCCCGTCGGGCGACAGCGTCCAGGTCGACTCACGCGAGGACGTCTTGGCCTCGCCGCCGTCCTTGCCGGGCGTCGTCGTCGTCGAGGTGGTCACGAGACGGTCACCGCCGAGGGTGGCCTTGGTGACGGTGCTCCCGCCGCGGTGGCCCTGCTCCGTCCGCTCGGTGCCGTCGGCGACGAACGACTGGCTGTAGGAGCGCTCGCGGTTGTCGCGCGCCATCGAGCGCGTGACCTTGATGTTGGCGCCGTTCTGCTCGACGACGAGCTTGACGACGGGGGGTTGCGTGGGCGCCTGGGTCTGCGCGCCGTCCGGCGCCTTGTGCCCGTGACCCTCGCGCGCCGGGAACTGGCTCTGCGCGGGATCCAGGGTCCAGGTGCCGGCGAATTGTGGCTGCGCCTGCGTGGTCACCGCGGTGACGACCAGGACGAGCGCGGCCGCGATCAGGCCGATCGTGCTCTGTCTACGTGTCATGCGATCCTCCCTGTTGAGGTAAACCGTTGATCCGATCTGCCAGGTTCGACGGACGAGACTTGGAAATCATTTAGGGAGGTCGCGATCGCCGACGCTGCCCTGATCCTGGCCTGCGTGGGGTGCTGCTGCGGCCATGCCCAGCGCGGAGGGCCGAAGACGCCTCCCGGCACGCTGAAACGCGAGATGCGACGCACCTTTCGGCAGGCAGGACTAGGCGGGCGCGTACGCCTGGCGTTCAGCGATTGCCTCGGACCGTGCAGCGAGGCCAACGTCGTCTTCCTCTATCTGGATGGCCGTCCCTACTGGCTTCGCCGGATCAACTCCGTGGAGCCCTTCGCGGCCCTGCTGGACTGGCTCCGGGCCGTCCTCGACGGCGGCGGCCGCGGGCTTCCTCCCGTGCTGGCCGAGCGCGCGTTCGCGTGGACCGGCGGTGGCGATGGGCCGGAGCCCCCGATCGACGAAGGGACCTGAGGCGGCGCCGATCAGGCGGCCGCGGTCACCAGGAAGTCTGCCGGAGGCGACGTCTCCGTCGGATTCACCGCCAGCCGTCCCGCCTGCACCTCGGCGGCGACCGCGGCGCGGCCGTCGGCGCGCCGCTCGAAGCGCACGTCGACGCGCGCGTCGCCGACGCGCAGGTCGCGGATCTCGAGCCAGTCGAGCCACGCCGGCAGCCGCGGCCGGACGACGTCGAGCCGATGCTCGAGCGCGGCTGCACGCAGGCCGAGGAGGTTCCAGAGCGCGTGCGGGATCGCTCCCGCCGCCCACGCCTGCGGGCTGCACGCGACGGGGTAGCTCACCGGCCGCGCCTCGGCCTCGCTGCGCGCGTAGCCGGCGTACAGCTCGGGCAGCCGATAGTGGCGGAAGGCGGTGGCCGCCTGGAAGAGCGCGTCGAACACGCGGAGCGCAGCGCCCTCCTGATCGTAGCGGCAGAAGCCGGCCGCGATCAGGCCGTTGTCGTGCGGCCACACGCTGCCGAGGTGATAGCTGATCGGGTTGTAGGCGGTGCTCGCGCTCGACAGCGTGCGAATACCCCAGCCGGAGAACATGTCGTCGGCCAGCAGGCGCGCGGCCACGCGCGCGGCGCGCGCGGGGGCGGCGATGCCGCCCCAGAGCACCTGCCCCGCGTTGGAGGCGACCTGCGCGACGGGACGGCCGCCCGCCTGCCGCGCGAGCACGTAGCAGCCGAGCTCCTCCGACCAGAAGTCGCGCTCGAAGCGCACGCGCAGCGCGGCCGCGCGCCGCTCCAGGTCTTCCGCGCGCGCGCTGTCGTCGAGCGCGCGCAGCAGCACCGCCGTCTGCCGCCACGCGCGGTAACAGTACGCCTGCACCTCGCACAGCGCGATCGGCGGCTCGGGCAGCGCGCCGTCGACGTCGAGGATCGCGTTGCCCGAGTCCTTCCACCCCTGGTTGACGAGCCCGTGCGCGTACCGCCCGGTGTAGTCGACGTAGCCGTCGCCATCGTGATCGGCGAAGCGGTCGATCCAGTCGAGCGCCGCGTCCACGTTGGGCCGTAGCGCGCGGGCCAGCGCCAGGTCGCCCGACCACGCGACGTACTCCGCGACCAGGATCAGGAAGAGCAGCGTCGCATCCACGGAGCCGTAGTACGCCGGCGACTGGGGGATCGCCCCGAGCCGCGCCAGCTCGCCCGTGCGTAGCTCGTGCAGGATCTTGCCCGGCTCCGCGTCGCGATAGGCGTCGATGGCGGTCGCCTGGTAGCGCGCGAGCAGGCGCAGCGTGTGGCCCGCCGTGGCCGAGCCGAAGGGCAGCGTCTGGATGGCGACGGTGGCCGCGTCGCGGCCGAACAGCGTCGAGAACCACGGCACACCCGCGCAGAAGAAGTGGCGCCCGTGCAGGCTCGCGCGCAACAGGCGCAGGTCGAGGAGCGCGCGCAGCATGACGCGGTCGAAGAGCGGATTCGACGAGCGCACCTCGGCCGCGCGCGCCAGCCAGAGCTGGTCGAGCCGCTCGAGCCAGCGCCGCACGCGCGTGGGCGGCGTGCCGGGGCGCCCGGGCTCGCGGTGCTGCTCGCGCTCGACGCAGGGAGTGATGCGGATGCCGATCTCGCGTCGCTCACCCGGCGCCAGCGCGCAGACGAACTCGGCGTGCCGGCCGGTGAGACGATCGGGGGCCGGCGAGAACGCGAGCACGGTCGTGCAGCGCGTGCCGTCCCGCGCGTCGTAGGCGAGCTCGACGGCGTCGCCCCGGAGGCGCGGCCGGCGCACGCGGCCGCGCGGCCCGCGCACGAAGCGCTTGATGACGAAGATGTCCTCGAAGCGCGCGCGGAAGTCGAGCGACACCGTCAGCCGGGCGGGGCCGGCGCCATAGTTGCGGACGGACGGCAGCTCGTTGACGACGTCGCCGCGGATGAGGCGCTCGCGCCGGATGGCGATGGTGTTGGACGGCAGCACGCCGCCCCCGCGCTGCGGCAGCTCCGGGTTCGTGAGGTCGTGACGCGCCTCGAAGCCGCGCGTGTCGGTCACCGACAGCAGCGTCGGGGCCTGGCCGTCGAGCTCGAGCACGAAGCCGTCGAGCACACGCGTGTCGCCGTCGAAGAGGCCGTAGCCGTGCGGCCCCCGCCACGGAACGTCGCCGGTGTCGTCGGCGAGCATGAAGAGGCGGCCGTGCTTGAGCACGACCGCGTCCACCGTGTTGCCGATCCTCGCCGGGTGGGGCTGGGTGAGGATCCGGTCCTTGCACGCGCGCTGCGCGGCGCTGAGCGCCATGGCCTCACGCGGCGCGCTGTGCCGCATCCGGCCGCGCGGGCTCGATGAGGATCAGGCGGCGGCGCGTGCCGGGCAGCGCCGCGCGCGCGGCGTCCTCCAGGCGCAGCACCGCCTCCTCGATCTGGCGCGCCGTCAGCTCGGGACGGAACCACACGCGCGCGGAGACCAGCACCGCGTTGGGGCCGAGGTGCATCGTGTGCAGCGAGACGACGTCGCGCACCGCGGGGTCGGCGGCCAGGCGCGTGCGGATCTCCGCTTCCTGCTCGGCCGTCGCCGGCTCGCCGAGCAGCAGCGAGTAGTTCTCGTACGCCAGGAACGTGGCCACCGCGATGAGGATGAGCCCGATCGCGGCCGAGGCGGCGGCATCCCACTGGGGGCGGCCGGTGAGCTGCGCGAGGGCGAGCCCCGCCGCCGCCACCACGATCGACAGCAGTGCGGCGGAGTCCTCGAGAAGCACGGTCGGCAGCGTGGGGTCGCGCGCCTCCCGCATGAAACGCAGGATCGGCTCACCGCGCCGCTCGGTGCGAAACGAGTGGAGCGCGACCCCGAGCGACATCGCCTCGAAGACGAACGCGCCGGCCAGCACGAAGAGGGCGCCCGGCGAGGCCACGTACGCGGGCGGCTCCAGGAACTTGTGCACGGCCTCCCAGATGGAGAAGGCGCCGCCGACGGTGAAAAGCATCGCCGACACGACGAACGCCCAGAAGTACGTGTTCATCCCGTAGCCGAAGGGATGGGAGCGGTCGGGCGGACGCTGGCTCAGCCGCATGCCGACGAAGAGCAGCACCTGGTTGCCGGTGTCGGCGATGGAATGGAACGTCTCGGCGAGCATGGCGGCGCTGCCCGTCATCGCGGCGGTGGCGCCCTTCAGGAGGGCCAGGGCGGCGTTGCCGATGAGCGCCGCCACGACCGCGGTCTTCGACTCGGACGCCATTGCAACGGATTACCAGATGCACCATCGGTGCCGTCGAGCCCCGCTGGCCTCGCCGTTGCACGGTGTCCGCGCCTCAAGGAGGTCACCCGTCATGGAAGATGTTGTTGTCACCCCCGAATGCCGCGCCCGCGCCGTCCGCGCCCGGCTCCCCGGCCAAATGCTCCACGAGCGGCTGGAGCACGCCGCGCTCGCCTATGGCCCGCTCTACACGCTGGCCGAGGTTCGCCAGCGCGTGGGCGAGGTCCTGCCGCGCCGCCTGGGCTACGTGCGCAGCGCGGTGCTGGAGCCCATCGAGTCGTATCGCGAACGAATCCCGGACCATGCCCTTCTCAAGTACGACGACGCCGTCCAGAGCGGCCTGTTCGACAAGTTCTGGGTCGCGACGCCCACGTACTACCAGGAGCGTCAGGTGGATCCCTGGATCGTCGCGGAGGTCGGCGGCGCCGATCGCTGGGCGGTGATCGCCCGCTGGGACTGAGCGGGCGTCGCCGACGGCCCGGTAGCGTGCCGCGGTAGGATGTGGCGCGGGAGGCGTCCATGGACTATCGCGACTACCAGCACCTCATGTTCGAGCGCCGGGAGCGCGGCGTGGTGCTCGTCACCATCAACCGCCCCGAGGTGCTGAACGCCACCAACGATCGCCTGCACTGGGAGCTGACCCAGGTCTGGCTGACGCTCGACGCCGACGAGACCGCGCGCGTGGCCGTCGTCACCGGCGCCGGCACGCGCGCCTTCTCGGCCGGCGGCGATCTCGAGATGGTCGAGGCAAACTCGCGCGACCCCAAGCGGCTCGCGCGCACGATCCGCGAGGCCTCGGACCTCGTCTACAACATGATCAACACCGACAAGCCGATCATCTCCGCGATCAACGGCGTTGCCGTCGGGGCCGGCCTCGTGGTGGCCCTCCTCGCCGACATCTCCGTGATGTCGGAGACCGCGCGCTTCACCGACGGCCACACGAAGCTCGGCGTGGTGGCGGGCGACCACGCGGCGATCCTGTGGCCGCTGCTGTGCGGGATGGCGAAGGCCAAGTACTACCTGCTCACCTCCGAGTTCATCGACGGCCGCGAGGCCGAGCGCATCGGCCTCGTGAGCCTCTGCGTCCCCGCCGAGCAGGTGCTGCCGAAGGCGCTGGAGATCGGCGACCGCCTCGCCCGCGGCGCGCAGCAGGCGATCCGCTGGACGAAGCGCTCGCTCAACAACTGGCTGCGCCAGGCGGGGCCGATCTTCGACCAGTCGATCGCCCTCGAGATGCTGACCTTCATGGAGGAGGACGTGCGCGAGGGCCTCGCGGCGATCCGCGAGAAGCGGCCGCCCGCGTTTCCCTCGGGGCGCTGACTCAGTGCGCGCCGCGCTCGCGCGCGCGCCGGCGCCACGCGCGGAGCGCGAGCGGCCCCGCCAGGCCGACGGCGAAGACGGCGCCGGCGAGCACCAGCCAGCCGCTCGCCGACTGCGCCGCCTCCTGCCACTGGTCGCCGACGATCCAGCCGAGACCGACCCAGATCGCCGACCACACGAGCGCCCCGATGGCGTCGAAGGCCACGAAGCGCGGCCAGCCGAGCCCCTTGCGCACCAGCACCGGCCACGCGACGAGACGCACCACGGTGAAGAAGCGGCCGAGGATCACGGCGAGCGGTTCATATCGCGCGAGGCCGGTCAGGCTGCCGTCGACGCAGCCACCCGGGCGGCGCGTGAGCCGGCAATAGACGTTCATGAGCCACGCGCTGCCGCGCGTCGCCGTCCAGAACCAGACCTGATCGGTGAGCAGGGCGCCGAGCGCGCCGAGCGCGATGAAGGCGGTGACACTCGCGTGGCCGGCGGCGGCGTACGCGCCCGCGGCGGCGAGCAGGATGCGGCCCGGGAACGGAAATCCCGTCGCGTCGACGAGCGCGCCCACGAAGACGACGAGATAGGCGTGGGCGACGAAGGCGTCGAAGAGCGAGCGGAACACGTCCATCACGCGCACGAAGTGCAAGCGCGGGGCCACCGCGCCGCGTCGTGACGCGGTTCGACGCGCTCGGCGGCGCCGCCGTCGGCCTCGCGCTCGCCGCGCTCTTTCTGGTCGAGACCTGGGCCCCGCTGCGATGCCGCGTCCGGCCGCGCGCCGAGCGGCTGGCCACCAACGCTCTCGTCGCGCTCGGCGCGGCGCTGGTCGTGCGGCTCGCCCTGGTGCCCGTCGGCGTCGTCGTCGCCGGGGCGGCCGAGCGCGCGGGCGTCGGCCTGCTGCACTGGTGGCCGGCGCCGGCGGGCCTCGCGTGGCCCGCCGGCCTCCTGCTGCTCGACTACACCATGTACGTCTGGCATCGCCTCAATCACCGGGTGCCGCTGCTCTGGCGGTTCCACCTCGTGCACCACACGGACCTCGACGTCGACGTCTCGACGGCGCTGCGCTTCCACGCCGGCGAGCTGCTGCTCTCGTGCGGCTGGCGCGCGGCCCAGGTCGCGCTGATCGGACCGCCGGTCGCGCTGGTGCTCGTCTTCGAGGTGGTGTTCGAGACGGCGACCGCGTTCCACCACAGCAACTGGCGGCTGCCGCACGCGCTCGACCGCGCGCTGGCGGCGGTGGTGGTCACGCCGCGAATGCACGGCATCCACCACTCGACACGGCAGGCCGAGACGAACAGCAACTGGTCGGTGCTGATGTCGTGCTGGGACCGGCTGCATCGCACGCTGCGGCTCGAGCGACCGCCCGAGCCGCTGGTGATCGGGCTGCCGGCGTACCGGGAGCCGCTTGCCGTGCGGGAACTGCTGGCGCTGCCCTTCCGGCGCCAGCGCCCCGCGTGGCCGCGTCCTACCTAGCGAGCGCCTTTTTCTTCCACAGTTCCCACGGGCGCGGGATGGTGCCGCCCACCGAGGCGTCTGCCCGGCGCGCCTCCTCGTCGTCCAGATAGGTGATGGGCCCGCCCAGGGCCATGGCCTGCGCCTGAAGCCGCGCGTTCACCTCCGTGTAGACGCTGCGGAAGACCACGCGCGGCAGCGAGTCGCCGACCACCACCGCGCCGTGTCCGCGCATGAGCGCGACGGGACGCCCGCCGAGCGTCTGCGCCAGCGCGCGCCCCAGCGCCGGCGTGCGCACGAGCATGTCGGTCGGCTGGCCGGCGGCGGCCTTGATGTCGAACACCGGCACGCCGCCGCCGAGAAAGGCGCTCATGTGGTAGAGCGGCTTGAGCGGGACCTGGCTCACGCCGAACGGGATGACCGACGGGGAGTGGTTGTGCACGACCGCCTTCACGTCCGGCCGCGCGCGATAGATCTCGCCGTGGATGAAGCGCTCGAGATAACTCGTGCGCCCGCGCGGCTCCACCGCGGTGGAGTCGAGGTCGTATTCCATGACGTCGGCCGCCGTCACCAGCTCCGGCGCGATCGAGCGCGACATGAGGTAGCGCTGCGGATCGGCGGGATGGCGCACGCTGACGTGGCCGTAGCCATCCACGACTCCCTGATCGGCCAGGATCCGGTTGGCGGCGACGAGATCGTCGAGGAGCTTCGGATCCACCGGGCCTGCCGAGGCCGGTGACTGGGCAAACGCGCGGGTGGTCGCGAGCGCGGCGACGGCGCCGCCGAGAAATGTGCGACGCGCGAGCGGCATCGCGTGCAAGTCTACCGCCGGCGCGCCAGGGTCGCGCGCAGATCCTCGAGCGCGCCGAGGAAGGCGGCGAGCGGCGGCGCCACCGGCTTGTCGCGGCGGCGGACGAGGCCGATCTGCCGGATGAGCGTGGGCTCGAGCCGCATCGCGGCCAGCCGGCGGGCCGCGACGTCGTCCTTCGCCGAGAACTCGGACGTGACCGAGAGCCCGAGGCCCGCCTCCACGAACTTCTTCATCGCCTCCGTGTTGCCGAGCTCCATCGCCGCGCGCGCGGTCACGCGCGCCCGCGCGAACCACGCGTCGATCTCGCGCCGCACGGTGCTGCCGCGGTCGAAGAGGATCAGCGGGTGCTCGGCCAGCTCGGCGGGGCGGATGGGGCCGTGCCGACGCCAGCGCGGCGCGGGCGGCGCGATGGCCACGAGCTCGTCGCGATAGAACGGCGTCACCGCCAGCTCGCGGTCGCGCAGGGGCAGGCTCACCAGTCCGACGTCGAGGTCGTTGGCAACGAGCTGCCGGGCCACCTCCGAGGCCGTGCCGGTGACGACGACGAGGTCGATCGCGGGAAAGCGCGCGCGGAAGCGCCCAAGCGCCCGCGGCAGCAGGTACACGCTGATCGAGGCGCTCGTCCCCAGCCGCACGCGGCCGGCCACCACGCCGCGCAGCTCTTGCAGGTGCTCCACCCCCGCCTCGAGCTCGCGGAAGGCGCGCCCCGCGTGGGCCAGCAGCACCTCGCCGGCGCGCGTGGGAAACGCCCGCTTGCCGACGCGCTCGAGGAGCGGCAGCCCGAGCCGCCGCTCGAGCTGTGCCACCTGCATGCTGACGGCGGGCTGGGTCAGGTGGAGCTCGCGGGCGGCCCGCGAGAACGAGCCGTGGCGGGCCACGACCTCCAGGGTGCGCAGCGGGCCCAGGGCCAGCTCCATGGCCGCCAACATTAATTGATGATCTGAATCAAAACAATTGACTAGATTTATCGGTCTTAAATTGCTGCGGCGTCGACCCCATCATTCGCCAGACATTACCAGAAGGCTCCAGACGGGCGCGACGATACGCGACAAAAACGCCTCAGAGGCGAACGGAGGTATTGCCATGGTCGAGAAGTTCACGATTGAGATCGCGCGCGATGGTTCCATCACGGTCACGCCGCCACCCAAGCCGCGGCACACGGCCGAGGACTTCCGAGCTGTGATCCAGAAGGAACTCGGACTTAGCCGGACATCGCCTTGTCGCCTGCACGCGCACGATTCGATCGCGCCGAAATACTCTTCCCCCCGTTGCCAATCCTACGCATCGGATGTCGCACGGCAGGGTCCAGCTCAGGGTAGCTTGTCAAAAAAGAGATAGAGGGCCGCAATCCGGCCGTCCCGGGTGATGATGAAATCAGTCCCGGCGTAAGCTGGCGCCTCACCAGCGCGGCCCGATACCCATTGGATCCGCCCGCCATTGCCCGATTCCTCGGGCCCGGCAATTGGCTGATATCGAAAGTCGGGGTGAGTAGCCTTGATTGCGCCCGCGACGCGATCGATCTCGTCGCGGCCACGGTAGACGCCTTTGCTGGGGTCGTAGAACACGCCATCTTCGGTGTAGATCTCGTCGATGGCCGCGCGCCGACGCGCGGGGTCGTTTTCACCGAAGACTTCGTGAAGATTGCGGGTCAACAAGGTGGATATGCTGTAGGACATGGCTTGTCTCCTCTCGGCATCGAGGGTATCGCACCCCAGCCGTCGAGCTTCGGCACCTGCCGCCGATGCCGGTGATCCCTGTGAGCTGCAAAATCGCTGTCGGTGCGACTCAAAGTGATCGTCCGCATAAAAACAATTGATTTCACTGATCGCGCACGCCGCCGCACCATGAGACGCGAAAGGAGGCCGTCATGCAGATGAGCGACTACGCCCTCGCACAATTGGCGAACGAACGGCTGGCTCATGCCCGCGAGGTGGCGGCGCGTCGCGCTCTCGTCAGGTCACTGACTCCCCGCGGGTCGCTCCGCGTCCGCCTGGGCGGCCTCCTCGTCGTGCTCGGGCGCCGCCTGCTCGCCGAGCCGGCGGCGCAGCGGGCGGCGTCGTGATCCGCCCCGCGCGGGAGGCGGACAACGCGCAGATCGCCGCCATCTGGAATCTCGAGGCGATCGGCACCGCGGCCACCACGGACACGGAGCCGCGCAGCGCCGACGCGCAGCGCGGGTGGCTGGCCGCCCATACCGACGACTACCCGGCCCTGGTGGCCGCGGTGGACGACGACGTCGTGGCCTTCGGCGGGCTCGCGCCCTACCGCGCGAAGCCCTCCTACGCGCGCACGGTGGAGGACTCCGTCTACGTGAAGGGCGGCTGGCGGGGCAAGGGGCTGGGCGGACTCATTCTCGACGCGCTGCTCGCGCACGCGCAGCGCCGCGGTCACCGCTCGATGATCGCGCGTGTCACCGCCGAGAACGAGGCCTCCCTGCGCCTGCACGAGCATCACGGCTTCGTCCGCGTCGGTCACGAGCGCGAGGTCGCGTTCAAGCTCGGACGCTGGCTCGACGTGCTCACCCTCCAGCGCCTGCTATAGCGCGGTGAAGCCGGGCCGCCCCGAGCATCGGGGAGTCGAGGCGCGCCACGGCTGCGCCGGGGCGCGACGAGCGCCGGGGGGTTTGGGGGCCATCTCGGGGCCCCCATCTCAACAGTCATCGAGGCGCGGCCCGGCTTCGCCGGGCCGCGACGAGTGGGGGGTTTGGGGGGCCATGTCGGGGCCCCCCAACCGGTAGGTAAACTACCCGGGTGCCTGCTGACTCGCGGCTGCCCGCCGCCCTGCGCGCGTTCCGTCATCGCGACTTCCGCTTGTTCTGGTTCGGCCAGCTCGTCTCGCTGATCGGGACGTGGATGCAGTCGGTGGCGCAGGCGTGGCTCGTGCTCGAGCTGACGAACTCGCCGTTCCGCCTGGGCCTCGTGGGCACGCTGCAATTCGCGCCGATGCTCGTGCTGTCGTTCTTCGCCGGCGCCCTCGCCGACCGGCTGCCCAAGCGCCGCCTCGTGATGGTGAGCCAGAGCGTGCTGTTCGCTCAGGCGCTGCTGCTGGCCGTGCTCGTGCAGTTCGGCCACGTCCAGTACTGGCACGTCGCGGTGCTGGCCCTGCTCTATGGCGTCGCCAACACGGTGGACATGCCGACGCGCCAGGCGTTCATCGTCGAGATGGTCGGCCGCGACGATCTCATGAACGCGATCGCGCTGAACTCGGCGATGTTCAACGCGGCGCGGATCGTGGGCCCCGCGCTGGCCGGCTTCGCCATCGCGCACTGGGGGACACCGGTGGCCTTTTTCGTGAACGCGCTCTCGTTCCTGCCGGTGCTGGTGATCCTGGCCGTCATCCGCGCGGAAGGCACGCCGCGCGCGCCCACGGGCCGCTCGATGGGCGAGGAGATCCGCGAGGGCATCCGCTACGCGGTGCGCACGCCGCGCGTGGCGCTGACCATGGCCATGGTGCTGGCCGTCGGCGGCTTCCTCTTCAACTACAACGTGCTGGTGCCGCTCTTCGCACGCGACGTGCTGGGCCAGGGCGCTCGCGGCTTCGGCCTGCTGATGGCCACCCTCGGCGCGGGCGCCGTCGTCGGCGCCGTCGCGCTGGCGGCGCTGGGCCGCGGGCGGCCATCCGTCACCGCGCTGGCCGTGCCCGCGCTGGTGCTCTCCGCGTGCACCGCGCTCCTGGCGGCGGTGCGCAGCGTGCCGGTGGCGGCGCCCGTGCTGTTCGTGATGGGATTCTGCGGCATCCTGTTCATGGCCGGCTCCAACTCGACCGTGCAGCTCACCGTGCCCGACGAGCTGCGCGGACGCGTGATGAGCCTGCACACGCTCGTCTTCGCCGGCAGCACGCCGTTCGGCGCCTTCCTCATCGGCTCGGTGGCCGAGGCGGCGGGGGTGACCACGGCGCTGCTCGTCGCGGGCGGGGGCGGGCTGCTCTCGGTGCTGGCGCTGCTGCTGTGGTGGAACGGTCGCGATCGCGGGCCGTCGCTGGCGGCGCCGAGCCCGGAGGGAGGACCCGCATGACGCTCGCCGCCGGCTGCACGTGACACGCGTCCGCGTCGGAACCTCGGGCTGGAACTACACCGAGTGGAAGGGCTCGTTCTATCCCGACGACATGAAGCCGGCCGCGATGCTGCCCTACTACGCGGCGCGCTTCGGCACCGTCGAGGTCAACGCGACGTTCTACCGCATGCCGACGCCGAAGGTGGTGGCCGGCTGGACGGCGGCAGTCCCCGCCGGGTTCACCTTCGTGCTCAAGGCGCCGCAGCGAATCACGCACTTCGCGCGGCTCCGCGACGTCGACGAGTCCGTCCGCATTTTCTGCGACGTCGCGCGCGGGCTCGGGGCGCGGCTCGGTCCCCTCCTCTTTCAGCTGCCGCCGAACTTCAAGAAGGATCTCGGCCGGCTCGGCGACGTCCTTTATATGGTGCCGCCGGAGCTGCGCATGGCCTGGGAGTTCCGTCACGATTCCTGGTTCGCCGACGACGTCTACGAGCGGCTGCGCGCGCGCAACGCTGCCCTGGCCATCGTCGAGGACGACGACACGACGACGCCCACCCTGGCCACCGCCGACTGGGGCTACTTCCGGCTGCGCGCGGTGGATTACACGGACGCGCGGCTCGAGGCCTGGGTGAAGACGATCCGCGGCGTCGGCGCGGGCTGGCGCGACGCCTTCGTGTTCTTCAAGCACGAGGAGCGCGGGACCGGGCCCGCGCTGGCGCAACGGCTCGAAACTCTGCTCGCGACCTGATACTCTCGCAGCCCGACATCGTCTCGGTCCCGAGAGGAGGCGCGCGATGCTCGATCTGCTGATCCGGAACGGTCAGGTGGTGACGCCGCAGGGCGCGGGGGCGTGGGAGATCGCGGTGCAGGACGGCAAGATCGTGGCCGTGGCGGCGCCGGGGACGTTCCGCGAGGCCACGCGCGTGATCGACGCGGCGGGCAAGGTAGTCGTGCCCGGCGGCGTCGAGCCGCACACGCACCTGGCGCATCGCATCCAGATGCACCCCGACGACGATCTGCACACGCTCGGGCCCGAGGAGGACTCGCGGGGGATGGCGTTCGGCGGCACGACGACGCACGTCGACTTCGCCTTCGTGCGTCCGGACGACGACCTGCCGTCGGCGGTCGAGCGGCGCGCCGCGCGCTGGAAGGGCAACTCGTACACGGACTACACCTTCCACATCACGCTCGCCGGCCCGCTGCCGCTCAAGACCTTCGACGCGATCCCCGAGGCGATCCAGCAGGGCTTCCCGTCGTTCAAGGTCTTCACGACGGACGTCCTGCCGCCGCACCCGAAGCGGCCGTCGAACCGGCTGGACTTCGGGCGCCTGCAGTACGCGATGGAGAAGGTCGCGCCGCGCGGCGGGATCATGGTCGTGCACGCCGAGGACCACGACGTCGTGCAGTTCATGTACGAGCGCTTCCGCGAGGAAGGCCGCATGGACGGCGCCAACCTGCCGCTGGTGCACAACAAGGTGTCCGAGATGCTGTCGTTCCGCCGCGCCATCAACCTGGCCGGCATCATGGACGCGGCCATCTACTTCGTGCACACCTCCGCCCGCGAGGGCGTGGAGGCCGTCGCGGAGGCGCGCGGGCACGGCCAGCCCATCTACGCGGAGACGCTGCATCACTACACGTGCTTCACCGCCGACGACTACCGCTCGCCGCGGGGCTTCTGCTATCACACCTATCCGTCGCTGAAGTATCCGGAGGACCAGACCGCGCTCTGGGACGGTCTGCTCAACGACGCCGTGTCGACCACCGCCACCGACGAGTACCCCACGACGCTCGCGCTGAAGCTGCGCGGCAAGACCATCGAGGACGTGACGGGCGGCAACCTCGGCGCCGAGGCGCGCATGGGGATCGTCTACACCGAGGGCGTGGTCAAGCGGAAGATGTCGCTCGAGCGCTTCGTGCAGGTGACGTCGTCGAACGCCGCGAAGATCCTCGGCCTCTACCCGCGCAAGGGCGCGCTGGTGCCCGGCAGCGACGCCGACGTCGTGCTGATCGATCCCTCGATCAACCGGAAGCTGGTGAAGGACGACTTCCACGTCAGCGACTACAGCCCGTGGGAGGGCTGGGACGTGCGCGGCTGGCCGGTGACGACGGTCCTGCGCGGCAAGGTCATCGTGGAGAACGGGCGCCTCTCCGGCGACACGCGCGACGGGCAACTGATCCCGCGCAAGATCGACGGCGCGGTGCTGCGCCGTCCGGCCTGCTGAGGACCGCTACCGGGTCAGCGTGATCGGTCCGACGAAGACCTCGCTGGCGTGCGGGGCGTCTTCGGAGTGGCTCTCGATGCCGATGCCCATGAGCGGCGGCGGCGGCGTGCCGAAGAGCCGGATGTAGTCGCGCTCGACGTACCGGCTCTCGCTCACCCACGTTCCGAGGCCGGCCGGCCCCGAGCGGACGACCACGAGCCAGCGCTCGAGCATCATCTGCTTCTGGTGCGTCTCCGTGTCGACCGGCGCGCGCGTGTCCCAGACGTAACCCAGCGCCCGGGGTCGGTAGCGCGGTGGGAAGAACAGCACGATCCGCGCGACCTGGTCGCTGATCTCGCCGCGGATGTCACCCTGCTCCGGCAGCGTGACGGCCTTCCACTCCCAGTGGAGGATCCGCGCCTGCCGCACGTCGACGTCGATCGACCGCGCCAGCCGCACGCTGTAGCCCTCGGTCTTCAGCCAGAGCGCGCGCCGGCCCTCGTCGATGACGACCGCCGGCGGAAACTTGAGCTTCGGCTCGCGACCATAGAACGACCACGTCGCGGGCAGGCGGCCCGCGGCCGGGCGATCGCTCCAGTCCTCGACGACGCGCGGCGCCTGGGCGTGCAGGTCGACGGCGACGCAGATGAGCGCGGCCACGATCACCCCGACGCGCCGGCGCATGTCAGTCGCGCAGCGCGCCGGCCGTGAGGCCGCGGACGAGCCAGCGCTGGAGCCCGACCACGATCAGGATCGGCGGCAGGCTCGCGAGCATCGAGGCGGCGGCGATGTCGCCCCACGGCACCTCGTAGACGCCGGGGAAGAGCGCGAGGGCCACCGGCACCGTGCGGCTGGCCTCGGTCGCGGTGAAGGTGTACGCGAAGAGCAGCTCGTTCCAGGACGTCAGGAACACCAGCAACCCGGCCGACGCGATGCCCGGCGCGATCAGCGGCAACACGACGCGCCCGAGCGTGGCCAGCCGGCCGGCGCCGTCGATCTGCGCCGCCTCCTCCACCGCCACCGGCACCTCGCGCACGAAGCCGGCGAGCAGCCAGAGCACGAGCGGCAGCGCGAACGAGGTGTCGGCGAGCACGAGCGCCAGCCACGTGTCGCGCAGCTCGAGCGCGCGCAGCAGCACGAAGAGCGGCCCGACGATGGTCACCTGCGGAAACGCCGTGCACGCGACCACGCCGAGCAGCAGCGCGTGCTTGCCGGGGACGGGCAGCCGCGCCAGCGCGTAGGCGCCGGGCGCGCCGAGCGCGACCGCGAGCAGCGTCGTGAGCGCCGCCACGCCGAGGCTGTTGGCCAGCGCCGCCGGCATCACGCTGCGCTCGAGCACGGCGCGGTAGTGGACGAGCGTCGGCGGCGCCGCCAGCAGCCGCTCGACGGCCAGCAGCGCGGTGTCGGGCTTGAGCGAGGTGAGCGCCTGCCAGAAGAACGGCACCGCCCACAGCGCCAGCGCCGCCAGCACGAGCGCGTCGCGGAGCGCCCCGCGCCGCCTCACGCCGTCGCCTCCTCGTGGGCCATCGCGCGCAGGTGCATCCACGCGACCAGCATGACCAGTGCGAAGACGACGACGCCGATGGCGGCGCCGAACCCGAGCTGCAGCGTCTGGAACAGGCTCCGGTACGCGTACACCGTCAGCGTCTCGGTGGTGTTGGCCGGCCCGCCGCCGGTCAGCACGAACATCAGGTCGAACGCGCGCAGCGCGTCGAGCGTGCGGAACAGCAGCGCGATCAGCAGCACGCGGCGCAGCAGGGGCAGCGTGACGTCGCGCACGGTGGCGATGGCGCCCGCGCCGTCGACGCGCGCGGCCTCGTAGATCTCGGCGGGGATGGTGAGACAGCGGGCGTAGCAGAGGAGGGCGACGAACGGCATCGTGCGCCAGACGTCGGCGACGATCAGCGCGGGCAGGGCGAGGGCGGGCTCGCCCAGCCAGTTGATCGCCTCGCCACCGAGCAGGAAGTTCAGCAGCCCCGCCGACGGGTGATAGAGCCACTCGAACATCCGCCCGGTGACGACCGACGGCAGGGCCCACGGCAGCAGCAGCAGGGCCACGGCGAGGCGCCGGCCGCGCCGCTGGCCCTGCAGGGCCAGCGCCACCGCGATCCCGAGCAAGAATTCCAGCGCGACGGAGACGAAGGTGAAGATCAGCGTCACCTCCACCGCGTTCCAGAAGCGCGGGTCCCCGGCGAGGAAGACGTAGTGGGAGAACCCGACGAAGCGCTCGATGCCGAACACGGGGATGCGGCGCTGGAGGGACAGCCAGAGCACCCACAGTCCCGGCCACGCGGCCAGCACGACGAGCGCGGCGAGCGCCGGGGCCAGCATGAGTCGCCCGGCGCGCGCGTCGCCACGCTCGCGCGCCGTCACCGCAAGCCCTCCAGCAGATACGACAGCCGCAGGCGCGCGTGCTCGATGGCCAGGCGCGGCGACTTGACGCCGACGAGCGCGGCCGAGAACTCCGGCTGCAGCGTGCTGGACAGCATCAGGTAGGCGGGCGTCACCGGACGCGGCCGCGCGCGCAGCATCAGGTCGTGGATGACAGGAAAGTCGGGATGCGCGCGCACGACGTCGGGATCGTGGTAGAGCGCCATGCGCGTCGGGTTGAGCGCGCCGCCGAGCGTCATCGCCTTCTGCGCGCCGGCACTCGCCATGAAGCGCACCAGCTCCGCGGCCAGCGCCGGATGGCGCGTGCGGCGGTTGACGCCGAGGTGGGCGCCTCCGCTGGAGGCCGCGCTGGCCGCGCCGCCGACGCGGCCCGGCAGCGGCGCCATGCCGACGCGGCCACGCACGGGCGAGCCGGCCGCCTGGAAGAGGTCCATGGCGTACGGCCAGTTGCGCAGGAAGATCGCGCGCCCGTCGCCGAAGTGACGCCGGCTCAGCTCCTCGTCGGCCGCGGTCACCCACGACGGGCTCACGCCGGAGACGATCAGGGCGCGCAGGAACGAGAGCCCGCCCGCCGCGCGCTCTTCCTCCGGAAAGACGGCGCCGTCGGCGCCGAACACCCGCCCGCCGTTCGCCCAGATGGCTTCCAGCGCGTTGACGGTGAGCCCCTCGTACTGGCGGCCCTGCCACACGACGCCGTCCAGGCGCCCGTCGCGCTCGGCGCCGCGCACACGCACGGTCTGGTCGACGAGTGCCTCCCACGTCCGGGGCGGCGGCAGCCGATACTTCGCGAGCAGATCGGCACGGTAATAGAGGACGCCGACATTCATCAGCCACGGCATCGCCCACACGCGGCCGTTCCACGTCGCGGGCTCGATGGTGGACGGGAAGTGCGGCGCCAGCTCCGCCCGCGTCACCCACGGCGAGAGGTCGAGCAGCCAGCCCGCGCGCGCGAACTCCGCGACCCAGACGACGTCGAGCATCATCACGTCGAAGGCGGCGCCGCGCCCCTCGAGGTTGATCACGAAGAATTGGTGCTGGTCGTCCGAATTCCACGAGAGCGACTCCGCCTGTACGCGCACGCCGGGATGCCGCTTCTCGAACTCCCGGAGCAGCCCGGGGACCGGGTCGGAGGGGCCGAGGATCTTGGCGTGCTTGAAGACGAGCGTGACGGGACCGGGCTCGGCGGGGCCGCCCGCGCAGCCGGCCGCGAGCGCCGCGACCACCACCAGCAGCGCGGCCCGCCGGAGCCACACCACGAAATATTGGGCCGTCAGCACGTTGGCGCATGATACGGGGCCGCGTGCTATCGTGCCAAGCACGATGCCACCGCATGCGCTCGGCTCCGGAACGATCTCGTTCGGGCTCGTCTCCATCCCGATCAAGCTCTACACCGCGACCTCGGCCGGCAACGTCTCCTTCAACCTGCTCCACGCCAAATGTGGCTCGCGCATCAAGCAGCAGACGTTCTGTCCGACGTGCAACGAGACGGTCGAGCGGAGCGGCCTCGTGAAGGGCTACGAGTTCACGAAGGACCAGTACGTGCGCGTCGCCGACGACGAGCTCAAGGCGCTGGAGGGCGAGGCCTCGAAGATGATCGACATCCTCGAGTTCGTGCCGCTGGCGCAGGTGGACCCGGTGTACTTCGAGAAGGCGTACTACCTCGGCGCCGACAAGGGCGGCGAGAAGCCGTACCGCCTGCTCGCCGACGCGATGGCCCAGGCCGAGCAGGTCGCCGTCGCGAAGTTCGTCATGCGTGGCAAGGAGAGCCTCGTGCTCATCCGGCCGGCGCAGGAGGGGCTGCTCCTGCACACGATGTTCTTCGCCGACGAGGTCCGCTCGTTCGCGGACGTGGACAAGGGCCAGTCGGCGAACGTGCGCGAGGGCGAGCTGGACCTGGCCCTGCAGCTCATCCGCGGCCTCGCGCGCGACGAGTTCAAGCCCGAGCAGTACAAGGACGAGTATCGCGGCCGCGTGCTGGACATGCTGGAGCGCAAGGTCGAGGGCCGCGAGGTCACGGCGGCCCCGACACCCGCCGAGCGGCCGCACGTGATCGACCTGATGGAGGCGCTCAAGGCCAGTCTCGCCAAGAAGGGATTGCCGGCGGAGGCCGCGACGGCGAAGAAGCCGCCGAGCAAGGCCGCGCAGGGCGCCGTCGCGAAGGTCGCCGCCAAGGCCGTCCCCAAGCGCGCCTCGGGCGGCCGCAAGTAGCGCGCGTCTACCCGCCCTTCAGGCGCGGATCGAGCAGGTCCCGCAGCGCGTCGCCCAGCATGTTGAAGCCGAAGACCGCGAGCGACAGCGC
>Ga0137409_10001626_pt1 | contig 24294 bp, 19 predicted proteins | sample CZODoug1_16funga_FD_122059 | JGI IMG/M metagenome (GOLD analysis project Ga0137409, IMG submission 122059) | Vadose zone soil fungal communities from Angelo Coast Range Reserve, California, USA - CZODoug1_16fungal (Hybrid Assembly) | ecosystem: Environmental > Terrestrial > Soil > Vadose zone...
CGCCCTCAACCAAAAACCACCCATCTCCCGTTCTGGTCTCGATGGCAACAACCTCTTGACACACCACATTTAGCCCCTGAGGTAAGGGGTAAGGTTCGTATTAGGGCACGCCTTCAGGCGTGTCGAAAAGCCCGACGATACCAGCGCCTTCAGGCGTTGAAATTTCGGTGCCCCAACCACCAACGGAAAAGCCCCGCCCTCTCGCTGAAACGCGATAAGAATGGTGCTGTTTTACTTGTAGAACTACTTCAAACTCAACTCATACCGCTTTCCGACTTCTTCCCAATTCACCACGTTCCACCACGCACCCAAATACTCCGCGCGCCGGTTCTGGTACTTCAGATAATACGCATGCTCCCAAACGTCATTCCCCAAAACTGGGAAGACGCCCTGCGTAAGCGGATTATCCTGATTCGGCGTGCTCACAATGCTAAGCGCACCCTTGTTCGAAGCCAGCCAGGCCCAGCCGCTGCCAAATTGCTTCACGCCAGCGTCGTTGAACTTTTCCTGAAAGCTCTTGAGGTCGCCAAAAGTGCTGTTGATGGCGTTCGCTAGCGTCCCGGCAGGAGCGCCTCCGCCCTGCGGCTTCATGATGCTCCAAAACATCGTGTGGTTCACATGCCCGCCGCCGTTGTTGCGAACGGCCCCGCGGATATCTTCCGGGACGGTGCTGAGATTGCGTACCAGATCTTCGGCGGATTTGCCCGCCAATTCCGGATGCTTCTCCAGCGCAGCATTCAGGTTCTTCACGTAAGCGCCGTGATGCAAATCGTGGTGGATCTTCATGGTTTGTGCGTCGATCACCGGCTCCAGGGCCGCGTAGTCGTAGGGGAGAGGGGGTAGTTCATGTGCCATTGTTTATGATCCTCCGGGGATAATGAGCCCTTATTATCGCAGAGTGCGAGGTGAGTATGGGTTTGCGGCAACTGTGGTGGATAGTTCTTGGTCTGGTAGCCCTGCCAGCGCAGGCGCAGCGGGAGTGGGTGCTGAAGCAAATCGACCTGCCGCATCCTTATTACTATCGCGAGATGTATTTGCCGCAATTGACCACCGGCCCGTCGTCAGTAGCATGGCAGCCGGATTCCGGAGCCATGGTGTATTCGATGGCGGGATCACTGTGGCGCCAGAATATCGACTCGAGCGCAGCCGAGGAGCTAACCGACGGCCCAGGCTACGACTATCTGCCGGACTGTTCGCGGGACGGCCGCTGGGTCGTGTATTCGAAATACCACAAGGATGCGTTGGAACTGTGGGTCTTGGATCTGAAGACACACGAAACGCACGCGGTGACTAACGAAGGCGCGGTAAATCTGGAAGCTCGGTTTTCTCCGGACGGCACGCGAATTGTGTTTGTCTCGACAAGTTTCAACAAGCGCTTCCACATTTTCGCCGGAGACTTCCGCGAAGGCCGATTGGAAAATGTCCAACGGCTCACGGGCGAAAACCGTAGTTCCCTTCCCCGGTATTACTACAGCGCCTTCGACACGGAGATCAGCCCGGCCTGGACGGCGGATGGCAAAGAGATTCTCTACGTTTCGAATCGCGGCCACATCTACGGCAGCGGCGGCTTCTGGCGAATGAAGGCCGATGCCGCGCCGGAATCCTGGGCCAGCGCTCGCGAAATTCACTACGAAGAGACAAACTGGAGGGCTCGCCCCGAGATTTCTCCCGACGGAACTCGCGCCGTCTACGCGTCCTACCTGGGAAGAGCCTGGCACCAGCTCTGGACCATGCCCGCAGCCGGCGGCGATGCGTTCCCGCTGACCTACGGGGAATACGACAACACCGCACCGCGCTGGTCGCCAAATGGGAAGCAAATCGCGTTCATCTCCAATCGCGGCGGCAACACTTCGCTATGGATCGAGCACATCCCAGACGGCGATCAAAAAGAAATCTTCGCCAGCGAACGACGCCTGCTGCATCCCTCAGGAGTGCTGGTGATCAAGGTCCGTGACGCCGCGGGCAACGACGCCTCCGCGCGAGTCTCCGTCACAGGCGAAGATGGCCGAGCCTACGCACCCAACAACGCCTGGATGCAGGCCGACGACAACTTCGACCGGGCTTCCACAAGGGAAGAGGCACACTATTTTCATATGAAGGGCACCGCACAGTTGCGTGTGCCCAAGGGTGAGGTGAAAGTCGAAATCATGAAGGGCTTCGAACACGAATTCATACAGCGCATGGTCCGCGTCGGCGGAAACCAAACGTCGCGGCTTCAAGTTCAGCTCAAGAGCCTGCGTCTGCCGGTTACGAACCCAGCTACCAACGACGATCGCTGGGTCAGCGGCGACGTCCACGTGCACATGAACTACGCAGGAACCTACCGCAACGGGCCGGAAAATTTGGTCAAGCAGGCGGAAGCCGAGGACCTCTCCATCGTCGAGAATCTCATCGTCAACAAAGAACAGCGCATTCCGGACATGAGTTACTTCCCGCTAAAGGACCCTGCGGTACCCGACAAAGCCTCGACAAAAGACGCGCTGATCCTGCACGGGCAGGAATTTCACACCAGCTATTGGGGGCACCTGGGCATTCTGAACTTGACCGGCCACTATCTCCTGCCCGACTATTCAGCGTACGCAAACACGGCGGCCGCCAGTCTCTGGCCCACGAATGCCGATATCGCCGACCTGGCGCACGCGCAACATGCGTTAGTGGGCTATGTGCATCCCTTCGACACAGTCCCAGATCCGCAAAAAGACGCATCTCTCACCAACGAGCTACCGGTAGATGTGGCTCTCGGCAAAGTCGACTACATCGAGGCCATGGGCTTCAGCGATCACAAATCCACCACAGCCGTCTGGTATAGGCTCCTGAATTGCGGATTCCATCTGCCCACTGGAGCCGGCACCGATGCGATGGCGAACTACGCCTCCCTGCGCGGCCCGGTAGGGTTGAATCGAGTCTATGCAAAAGTCAAAACCGGCCCGCTTCAGATCCAGCCCTGGCTTGAATCGCTCAAGCAAGGCAAGACCTTTGCCACGAACGGCCCCTTACTGGGCTTCTCGTTGGATGGACACGCCTTGGGCGAAACGCTGTCCCTACCCAACGCAGGCACGGTGAAGTTTACCGCGTGGCTTCGCTCCATCGTGCCAGTCGACCACTGGCAGATCGTCTGCAACGGAGCGGTGGTGAAGGAATTGCAACCAAGCGGAGGAACCCATGCGGATGACCTCGGGACACTCTCGCTCGCCCATAGCGGCTGGTGCCTGTTACGCGCATGGAATGACAAGCCGCAGCACCCCATCCTGGACGCCTATCCCTACGCCACCACCAGCCCAATCTACGTTCGCGTAGGGGACGAGTCTGTGAAGTCGAAAGAAGATGCGGCGTATTTCATTGCCTGGATCGACCGCCTAATCGCCGCCGCCGAAGCCCACCCCGATTGGAACAACGAGGTCGAGAAGCACAACGTCCTCGACCTCCTACAGCGCGGACGCAAAGTATACGCAGAGCAAACGCAGTAGTCCGCCCGTGTGGAACCCACGTCGGGACAGGTGCCCTCGCCTGAGTGGACTGCCCCATCACCTCACTCCTATGCCGAAGCTGTCTGAGCCGTAGGCGGAAGACTGACCCGTATCACTTGCAGCAACTCATCATTGTCCGCGGGCTTCTGGAAATAAGCCGTAGCCCCAGCCATCAACGCCCGCTCTTCGCTCGTCTCCGGATCGCGCGCACTCAGCACGATCACTGGCACCCCCGCCAGATTCGCCCTATGACGCAACCGGTCCAGCACGACGAAACCATCCCCGGCAGGCAAGCCGAGATCCAGAATAATCAGGTCGGGCCGTTCCTTCTGAGCCGTAGCCACAGCAGCATACCCATCGCAGGCAACCGCAATGTCAAAGTCATTCGCAAGAAGCCGCAGGCGAAGCGCCTGCACCAGATTCGCATCATCATCTACCACAAGAATTTTCTGTTTTGGCATTGCAGTCTTCTCCTTGGTTGAGTTGCTTTTAGAACGGAAGATCCGCGAATCCCTTTCAATTGAGATCGCGGGTCTCTTTGCTTTTGGCGTACATCTGCTTGCCGCTCATGCTTTGCAGAATCATGGCGCTGATCCGCGAGGCAATTGCTTGCACCTGCTGATCCATTGCAATCGCGGGATCGATCGGCGTCAGCTCGACCGCGCTGGCCTCGATCGTCAACGCCCCTTTCGCGCTCACACCAGGAATCTTCTCCAGTTGCTCGCGGATGCGCGTCGTCATAATCGGAGAATGCTCCATATCCGTCGACGCGACAATAAAGAAGTTCTCTACCGACCCCGTCGCTCCCATGGGCGGCAAAACCAGGTCCTTGTCGAGATAGACGCACCGCCGCAGAGTCTCCAGGCATTGCAGCGCAATGTCTCTCCGTCTCGTGCGCGCGGTGCTGGCCAGGGGCGACAGTTCAACCCGGATGAGCGCAAACGCCGGCCGCAGCGTTTCTTTGTAAACGACCACCGGCGCCAACAGCTTGGCCAGCGAATACACCGGCAGCGTAAAGGTAAAGATGCTCCCCAACCCCGGCTCGCTCGCCACCCAGATTCGTCCGTTCTGTAAGCGGATCAGTTCTTTGCTGATAAACAGCCCCAGCCCTAGCCCCATGCGGACGTTCGTATCCGGCGCTTCCCCAGGTTCCTGGTACAGCCGCTCAAATATCAGCGACCGCGCCTCGGGGCTGATCCCACACCCCGTATCGCTCACCGAAACGTAAACCGTCTCCGGGTCCGTCTCCACCATGCGCGCGTTGACCAGCACCGATCCCGTCTCCGGCGTGAACTTGATGGCATTGTCGATCAGATTGATGAGCACCTCGAGCGCACGGTCCGGATCGGCGAACACCAGCGGAATCCCCGCATCCACTCCCGCTCCCAGCCCAATCGACTTCCGAATCGCCATCGGCCTCATCATTGCAACCGCCTGCTGCACCAGGTCGCCGAGGTCGATGCACCTCGGCTCCACCCGCATCTTCCCACTCTCCGCGCGCGAAGCTTCCAGTAAGTCGCGAATCATCGCCTGCAACTGGCTGACGCCCTTCATCGCCACTTTCAGATGGTCCCGCTGTTCCACCGTCGTCGGCCCAGCCAGCCCGTCGGCAATCAATGAAATGTACTGGTGAATGCAAGTCAGGGGCGTGCGCAGCTCATGCGAGACGTGCGAGAGCAGCCGGTTCTTGAATTCCACCTGTTCTTTTCTTGTAACTTCGAGGGCGCGGAGTAGACCTTGCCGTTCCACGGCGTAGCGAATCGAGCGCTCCAATTGCTTGCCGGAGAACCCGCCCTTGACGAGATAATCTTGCACTCCATGGTGCACAGCGCTAATCGCCAGCGCCTCGTCATCCTGTCCCGAAAGCACCACAATGGGCACGTTCGGCGAATGCTTCATCACCTTGCGAAAGGTTTCTGCCCCGTGGCTGTCCGGCAGGTTCAAATCGAGCAGGATCAGCGCCGGCTCTTCCTTGTCCAGCGACGCCAGAGCGTCAGAGAGCCGGTTTACACAGCTGATCTGCGCCTCCGACCGCCCCTCCACCAGCCGTAACCGCACCAGATCGGCATCTCCCGGATTGTCTTCCACTAACAGAACTTGCGGCTGCGTATGCGTCATTATTTATTTCCCTCGTTGTGGCAAGCTGGTCAAACCAAACCAAAATTCTTCAATCGCCTTCACGGCGGCAAGATAGTCATACAAATTGCCTGGTTTATTCACATAGCAATTCGCCCCCAGCTCGTAACTGCGTGCAATGTCCGAGCTCAGCCGCGAAGTGCTGAAGATAACCACTGGAATCCCGTGCAAACCGGGATCCGACTTTAATTCCGCCAGCACAGCCCTCCCGTCTTTCTTGGGAAGATTCAAATCCAGAATGACAAGATCCGGACGCGGCTGATCCGCATGGGCCCCCTTTCTCTTCAGGAAATCAATCGCTTGTTCTCCGTCCCCCACCGAATTCACCAGGCTGCGCGGCGACTTCTCCTTCAGCGCCTCGCGAGCCAGGTCCACATCCGCCGGATTGTCGTCCACCATCAGGACCACGCGAATATCTGTCATCGCTGCGCTCCCACTAACTCAAGCCGCGGTGCGTTCTTCTCCGGCATCGCCGCCGGCAGCGTAAACTTAAACGTCGACCCCTTCCCCGCCTGTCCCTCCACCCAAATCCTTCCGCCATAGCGTTCGATAATCTTCTTGCAGATGGCCAACCCGATCCCGTTGCCCGGATACTCAGTGCGCGCATGCAGACGCTGGAACACCACGAAAATATTCTCCGCATATTCCGGCGCGATCCCGATGCCGTTGTCGCTGAAAGAGAACAACCAATCCGCACCGGCCGCTTCGGCGCTCACCTTGATCTCGGGCACAGCCGTCTTTCGGAACTTGATGGCGTTCCCAATCAGATTCTGGAACACCTGCGCTATCAGCGGCCGGTCCGCCCACACCCGCGGCAGCTTGTCGAAGGTCACCACGGCATCACTCTCCTGAATGGCAGCCGAAAGACTCAGCAAAACTTCGTCCATAATCGCGTTGCAATCAAGGTTCTGGCTGGGGACATCGGAACGCCCCACCCGCGAAAACGCAAGCAAGTCCTGAATCAACTGCTGCATGCGCAGCGCTCCCTCGCTGGCGTAGGCGATGTACTTATCGGCAGTCTCATCCAACTTTCCTTGATAGCGTTCGGCAAGTAGCTGCGTGTACGACGCCACCATGCGCAGAGGTTCCTGCAAGTCGTGCGAAGCGACATAAGCGAATTGCTCGAGGTCGGCGTTGGAGCGGGCGAGTTCGTTGACCTTCCGCGCTAAGTCTTCTTCCGCTTGTCGCCGCAAACGCAGCGTCCGCTTCTCCTGTAACGCGCGGCGGATCGCTTCCGGCAATCGCGCCAGACCGTCTTTTAGAACATAGTCGGTGGCGCCGCGTTTGATGCAGTCGACCGCCGTGACGTCTCCCAGAGCGCCCGAGACAAGGACGAAGGGGATATCCTGCCCCTCCCGCTGCAACACCTCGAACGCCTCCATGCCTTTCCACTGGGGCAGGTTGTAGTCGGCGATGACTACATCGGGACGGAGTGCATGCAACTCGCGCTCGAACTCGGCTTCGGTATGCACCACCACCACGGAAACGGCGAGCCCGCCCTTTCGCAGAGCCTGAGCCACCAGCTCCGCGTCGGGCTCGCTGTCCTCCACGTGCAGCACCCTGAGTTCCCCCGCTTCGGGCGAGCTGTCGTTAGGTACGGTCATGCGTCGCCCCCGCTAATTTCTGAGAATCTTCCACCACAGGTGGCAGATTGATGACGACCCAGTACAGTCCAACGTTCTTGACCGTTTCCCGAAACTGGTCGAAGTCAACGGGTTTCTGGATGTAGCTGTTCACGCCCAGGTTGTAGCTGTTCACCAGATCCCGTTCCTCCTTCGACGAGGTCATGATGACGACCGGAATCGTCTTGGTCCGAGCCTCTCCCTTCACCTGCCGGAGGACTTCCATGCCGTCCACTTTCGGCAGCTTCAAATCCAGCAAAACCAGCTTGGGCGGATGCTCGAATGATCTTTTGCTGTACGCGCCCCGGCAGAAGAGGAAATCCAGCGCTTCCTCGCCATCGCGGACCACGGAAATACGGTTCGCTACCTTCCCCCGTTCCAGAGCGTGCAGCGCCAGCTCCATATCGTCCTCGTTATCTTCCACAAGTAGAATTTCAAGCTCCCCTGGGTTCATGATTGGCCTCCCGCCTTAGCCGCGTTGTTTTTTGCTTCCGTCGTTTGCGGCGCGCTCAATGTAAAAGAGAACGTCGCGCCCTTGCCCAACTCGCCTTCCGCCCACACACGGCCTCCGTGCTTGTGAACGATGCGTTGTACTGTTGCCAGACCAATGCCCGTGCCCTCGAACTCTTCCGCGCGGTGCAGTCTTTGAAACACGCCAAACAACTTGTCGACGTATTTCATGTTGAAGCCGATCCCGTTGTCCTGAACCACAAAAACAGGCTGGCCATTCTCTTCCCGCCAACTCACGTGAATCACCGCCTGCGGGGCCGGGTTGCACTGGCCCGCACCTGTATCCTCGATCTTCTCGCCCGCGAGAGGAACACGGGAACGTGTGAACTTCAGCGCGTTCGCGAGCAAGTTTTGAAACACTTGCTTCACCAGCACAGGATCGCAGGCCACTTCCGGCAGTTCGTCGATCACCCAATCCACCTCGCGGCCGGCAGCATCCGGTTCCAACATGGCAGCTACCTCCTCCACCGTGGCCTTCAGCCGGACGGGTTGCCGGTTCAGGAGGTGCCGCCCCACTCGTGCCAGATTCAGCAACTCGTCCACCAGCAGCCCCATCTTCTGCGTGCCCGCCTGAATCCTATCCAGATAACGCGAAGCGCCCGGATCCATCGTCGGGCCGAACTCTTCTTGCAGCATTTTGGAAAATCCGATGATGTGCCGCAGGGGCGCACGCAGGTCGTGGGAGACGGAGTAGCTGAAGGCTTCCAGTTCCTTGTTCGCCGCTTCCAGTTGGGCCGTGCGCTCGGCAACCTTGCGTTCCAGGCTGCCGGTAAGTTCCAGGATTTCGCGCTCGTCCGCTTTTCGTTGCGAGATATCGCGAAAAGCCACTACTCCGCCGTGCGCCACTCCCTCCCGGTCTTTCAGCGGACTCCCGCTGCACTCGATCCAGGTGCCCTTGCTCACCTTGGGATTGCGCACAAAGATTTCGGCAAAACTCGCCTCCCCGCGGATCGCGCGCACCAGGGGAAGATCTTCGGTGGGAAAGCGAGTAACGCCGTCAGGCCGGTAAGCGCCGTAGTATTCAGACCACTCCCCAGCGGGAAGGTTGGCCAGGCCGTAGCCCAGGATTCTTTCCGCCGCTTGATTCCATATCAGAAACTTGCTGTTTTCATCAGCCGCAACCAGCCCCTCGGCCATGTTGTCCAAAACGGACTGCAGCATGGCCGTCTGGGATTCTAGGGCTTTCCGCGAATGAGCCAGCTCTTGCGCTTGCCGGGCCAGCCGTTCCTCGGCTTCCTTGCGCTCGCTGATATCTGTATTCGTGCCGAACCAGCGCACCGCGCCGCCTTCCGAGCTTTTGACGGGCAGGCCGCGGGTCAGAAACATGCGAAAGCTTCCATCTGCGGCGCGCAGGGGGAATTCCATCTCAAAGGGTCTCCCGGCCGCAATCGAGCCCTTCCAATGCTCCATCACTACCGGCAATACCTCGGGATCGTGGACGCTCTGCCAGCCCCACCCCTGCATTTGCTCGAACGTAGTGCCCGTGTATTCGTACCAGCGCTGGTTGTACCAATAGATCGAGCCATCCGCCGCGGCCATCCAGGCGAGTTGGGGGATTCCGTTGGCCAAGGCTTGGAACCGTTCCTCGCCTTCACGCAGAATGCGAGCCTGTTCCCGCAGAGCCTGCTCCACCCGCTTGCGCTCGGTGACGTCGGCCCGGATCGCCAGGTACTGGCGCGGCTTTCCATTTGCCCCGAGGAAAGGAACGATGGTCGTATCCACCCAGTAGATGGATCCGTCCTTGGCACGATTGCAGATTTCATCGTGCCAGACCTGACCCTGAGCGATGGTGCGATACAGGTTCTGAAAGAACTCCTGGGCGTGGTGGCTGGAGTTGAGAATGCGGTGATTCTGGCCGATCAATTCTTCCCTGGAATATTGACTGATGGCACAGAACTTTTCGTTGACGTACGTGATCGTCCCTTGCACGTCGGTGATGGCCACAATGGCATGCTGATCGAGGGCTAGTTTTTGGTCGGCCAGTTCCTTGAGCGCAGCCTGACTGGCGGAGAGGCTTTCCTTCAGGGCAACTTCCGCCCGCTTGCGTTGGGTGATATCGCGCGCAATTTTGGAAGCACCGATTATTTTGCCTTCCCGATCCTTGATGGGTGAGATGGTCACGGCAACGTCAATGCTCGTCCCGTCCCTCCGAATCCGCACCGTCTCGTAGTCATCAACATGCTCTCCGTGGGTGATCCGCCCAAGGATCTCTTCCTCCTGACGGATGCAGCTCTGCGGAAAGAGCATCGCCATGGGTTGCCCAATCGCTTCCGATGCCGAATAACCGAAGAGCTTTTCGGCGCTGGGATTCCAGGCAGTGATGACGCCATTCAGAGTTTTGCTGATAATGGCATCGCTCGAGGAGTCGACCACGGCCGCCAGACGCTCGCGCACTTCCTCGGCCCGCTTGCGTTCCGTGATGTCGGCGCGAATGGCCACATATTGACGCGGCTTTCCGTCCACCGCAACGAAGGGCACCACCGTGGTGTCGACCCAGTAGATGGAACCGTCCTTGGCGCGGTTGCGAATCTCGCCGTGCCAGACACTTCCGGTGGCGATGGTATGGTACATCTGTTGGAAAAATTCTTTCGGATGGTGGCCGGAGTTGAGAATGCGGTGATTCTGGCCAAGCAGTTCATCCTTGGAATATTGGCTGATAGCGCAAAATTTCTCGTTGACGTAGGTGATGGTGCCCTGGACATCGGTGATGGCCACGATGGCGTGCTGATCGAGGGCGAACTTTTGGTCCGCTAGCTCTTTCAGCGCCGCCTCGCTAGCGACGAGGCTCTCTTTCAGAGCTTCCTCGGCGCGCTTGCGCTCGGTGATGTCGGCACGGATGGCGACGTACTGCCGGGGTTTCCCATCTTTCCCCACGAACGGGACGACCGTGGTGTCGACCCAGTAGATCGAGCCGTCCTTGGCGCGGTTGCGAATCTCGCCATGCCAGACACTGCCGGTGGCGATGGTGTGGTACATCTGTTGGAAGAATTCTTTGGGATGATGGCCGGAGTTGAGGATGCGATGATTCTTGCCGATCAGTTCGTCTTTGGAATATTGGCTGATGGCGCAGAATTTCTCGTTCACGTAAGTTATGGTGCCCTGGACGTCGGTGATGGCTACGATGGCATGCTGATCGAGGGCGAATTTCTGATCGGCCAGTTCTTTGAGCGCCCGGTCGCTCGCGGCCAGACTCGCATGGAGTGCTGCTTCCGCCTCCCCACGAACCCCGATTTCGCTCTCCAGCGTCTTGTTAGCCAGGTCGAGTTGGGCAGTCCGCTCGAAGACGCGGCTTTCCAACTCCAGGTTCAGCTGAGCCAGGTTCCGCTCCGAGCGAACACGCTCGAGCATGTCGAAGGAGGCCTTCTGCATCAACGACAAAAGTAGAACGAGGTATCCGCCCACCCGGCCAAGATGCGCCACCATGGCCTGCGTGTCGTGCGGTCCACGCGAATAGAGCATGGCAAGATTCGCCAGGAAGAGCACGACTGCCATCAACGATAGCGACGTGAGAATCCGGTCTTCGGCGCGCAGCCGCCAGCAGATCAACGCCACCAGCCCCCATAACACGGGCACACCAATCAACTGCGCGCGACTAATCCCCAGCACCGTCGGCACATACCGAGGCAGCCAGTAAAAAACGGCAAAGAATCCGCAGGCTAGCACGCCCAGAGTCAGTGCAAACGTTGCTGTACCCCGCTGGCCACGGCGCAGGAACCATATCGAGTAAGCAATTCCGATAGGTAGCAGGTGCGCGCCCGGGGGCCAGGTGGCGGGCCGCAACGCGCTCGCGATTGGCACCACTTGCGCCCAGCGTCCGGACCAATCCAGAGAGGTCAGAGCATGCGCGAATTCCGATGCGGAAGTCAGCGCGAAGCTGATGGCGAGCCATTTGGAGAATGGCCGATCCCCGCGCACGCCAATGTCCCATAACAACAAAGCAACCAAACCCGACAGCACAAACATGCAGGTGTCCAGGATCGTGTGCAGATCGGGATAGTCCTTGCGGCCGTTAGCCAGCAATACGATGCCACTCACTGCCACGGCCAGCAACAATCCCAGCGCGGTGCGGGACAGGACCGCGACGCTGCGCGCAAGCGGCGCCTCGACGAGTTCTTCGTGGAACCGACGCCGCTCGGCCACTTCCGATTCCAACTTCCGATTTCTCTCCCGCAGGTCAATCACGTGCGGCACGGCAACAGCCTGCGGCACCAGAGGGACGAGGCGGATAGCCGTCGCCACCGAGATAGCGGCGGTCACGGCCTTGATGATGCCGGAGACTAGGTACGAGCCGTGCCAGATGTTCCAAATCTCCATCAGGTGCGTTGTGCCGCAGGCCAGGATAAAGCTGCCAAACATCCAGAAAATCCAGTTGAAGGGTAGATCGCGCCGTTTCCGGATGAAGTAAATCAGGACGATGGGAATGCAGTAGTACGAGAGTGCAATCAAGCCATCCGAGATCACATTCAGCCAGACGATGTGCGGATCCCACAGGTAGCAAAACCCGTGCGGCATGAAGCCGCTATCGCCCGACTGCGCCGCAGCCCCCCCCGCAAGGCAGAACACCGCAAGCGCGGCCACGCCTGCGGGCTTGAGGCTGCGGTCTGCCTTTTCCCACATACCGGAAATATCGGCCCCACCGCTACCGCCTTGAGGCCACATACGGCCCGAGATGTATCTAAAGACAGCTTGTTTGCAGGAGGGTGGGCATGTCCCTTCGGGGTAGCCTGTGGATATCGCTGGACCTTCAACGACCGCCGGACCGTGTTTGAACTGCGGGAGCGGTAGAGCGACGATTCAGCGCCGGTTCAGCACTGGTGTGGGTCGGACACTCCTGTCCGACGCCGTTGGTGTGGATCGGGGCACACGTTTTTTGACCAACCAAACCGTCGGACAAAGAATTCCGCCCTGGGCTTCACACCCCGAGGTCCGGTCTTTATGGGAGAACTATTTCTGAAACCAGTTTTAATGAAACGCCCTGCCCGCGGCCAACATTCCCAGAATCATCTCCATGCGTTTCTGCCGTGTTTCCGGCTTCTTCGCCGTTTGCAAGCGGTACGCGATGGCATAGAGATTGGCTTTGTTGAGCGACTCGAAAAATGCCTTCGCTTTCTTGTCGCGGCGCACCGCCGCCAGGAAATCTTCCGGGAACGTCGCGTTGCTCGGCGAATCATAGGCAGACGTCCAGCGGCCGTCCTTCTTGGCCGCATCAATTCCGGCTTGCCCCGCAGGCTTCATCTTTTTCTTAGCGATGAGCCTTTCCGCGTGCTTCGTGTTGATCTTCGACCACCCGCTTTTCGGGCGTCTTCGGCTGAAGCCCTGCAACCAGGAAGAATCGTCCTGCGGTTGCTTTTGCCCGTCGATCCATCCAAAGCACAGCGCCTCATCCAGCGCTTCGGCATAGGTTACCGAGGACTTGGCGGAATTCTTCTTGGAGATCCGTACCCAAATTCCCTCCGCCTGGCGATGATTCGCGGCCAGCCACTTTCGAAACTCCGCCGCGTTACGAAAGAAGAGAATTTCCCTTTTGCGGGTCGATTGCATTCGATCCACCAGGCCTGACGCCTCTAGTGTACCGACACTGTCGTGGTGGAAGTCGTCTGCCCGTACTGATTCGTCGCATACAACGTGTAGGTCGTAGTCTGCGTCGGCGAGACCGTCGCAGTCGTTCCGCGCACTGCCCCCACTCCCGGCGAAACCACAAAATACCCGGCGTTACTCGCACTCCACGACAGAATCACACTGGTGCCAGCCGCCACCGACCCCGGCGTCGCCGTAAAGCTCGCAATGCTGGGCGCTGCTCCCTGTGGCACATTCGCCGCCGTATACACCGGCGACATCTGCAACACGTCAAATGCCGACGCCGGCACCTGACCCAAATTATGCAGGTCATTATTGTCCCAACGGCTATCCGGCGTCCCGCTGATGTACATCGAACTCCCGTTGTCCGCCATGATCAACCCATAGTTCTTCATCGCCGTCAGAATCACCTGGTTGGCCGCTGAATACCCGGAAATATCGAAGCTCGCTTTCAACCGCATCCGCATCCCCATCGGAGCCGCCAGCGAGTTGCTGTTATTCGCCGCCCAATGCGAAGCCGGAGGAATAAACGCCGCCTGACTCCGCTGCAGCGTAAACCGGGTCGCATGCTGAATCTTCCCCGCCGCCACTTCGTCGTAGCGAATCAATCCAGGAAAAATCGGCAACCCCGCCGCGTCCGCCGACGTCCACGTGTAGGGCCTCTGCCCATCAACAGTCAGATCCCAAACCGCCGCCGAATCCGCATTCCAGCTCCCATCATTATTGGGATACGACGCATCCATTTCATATAGGAAACAGTTGGCATTGTCGATGACCAACACATGCCGGTCCCCAGTCCCCGGATTCGGATCGCCCTCAATCGGCGCATTTGCCGGAACGGGCATCGGCCCCGGATCGCTCTCATCGCCATACGCCGTAAAGTTGATATTCGCCAGCGCCTGCGTCCCGCTCACCACCACATACGGAATCCCAATATTCGACCCTTGATACTGCCCGCTCCCAAAATCCGCATGCAGCCCAATCGACCCGCCAATAAAGCCAATGATGGCGCTGGAATTGGGATCCACCGCCGCCGCGGAAATATCTTTGTTCCAAAGATTCGCGTTCGTGAACGGACGAAACCCGTTCAAGCTAGCCCCTTGTCCCAAACTGATCGCACTGCACGCCGTCGAGCCGCCACCAGTACCACCTCCACCACCACCGCCACTCGATCCGCCAGTCCCGCTACTCGATGTCGTCCCGCCGCCGCAGCTGGCCATTATCGCGGCCAGTCCCACTATCGTCGTCACACCGATCCACTTCTTCCGAAAACCACTCATACCAACAGTTTCAGCCATCCTTACCCAAACCGCACTCACGAATCAGGTCCATCTACCTGTGTCATTGGAACATGTACCTCCGGCGGGCCGACCTCAGTTGGAATTGTCATCCCGATCGGAGCGCTTGCTTCGCGAAGCGAAGCAAGCGTGAAGCGGAGACCTGCTTTTGAGCAGGCGGCCTCGACCGGGTGCCCCGTCTTTGTCGCGATTTGCAGCGACAGGGGCGGGGCTTTTGACGACAGTGTCTCGAAGGCCGGGGCTTTTGGGCGGCGCAGCGCTTCAGCGCTGCGAATAAGACCTCACCAAGTGAGGCGGCTTCAGCCGCCGAGGTAAGAGCTAATCTTTCAACTCCCACTTCGTCCTCGTATACGCCATCCGAAACCCCGCCCGCTCCGCATTCCTCTGCGACGCGCTCCCCGGAGCCGTCACAATCATCGCCAAATCGCACCCTTGTTCCATCGCATAGACAAACCGACTCTCCAAAAGCGCCGATTGCGCCCCGCGCCCCCGATACTCCGGCACAGTACTAGCCCCAGCAAACAACGCCACGCCATCGCGAATCGCCAATGCCCCGGTCGCAACCATCCGCCCATCCAGCTCCACGCAAAACGGCGAAGTCCCCTCCGTCGTAGCAATCACCCGCGCCAGGCCAGAAAGCATGCTGGCCACTTCAGTAAATTCCCTCCACCCATCCGCGCTAGTGCTCGCCCACAAATCGCGATCGGTTTCACCCCCAATCCTCGTTTTCAACCCACCATCATCGCGAGAAATCGCCGCCGCGACCCGCTCTTGCAACGGCAAAAACAAAACACTACTCAATTCCACCGGCTCATACCCACGCTCTTTCAACATCCCCACCAGCGCAGCATCGCCCAGCGGACAGACCTCATGCAGCACAGGAGCCTTCCGCTCCCGAAAGAAAGCCTCAATCCGCTCCATCTCAGCGGCTGTCGGCATCTGGAACAATCCCAACCCAAACGTCTGCGTACAGGGCGATTGCGCCCCATCGAACATGGCATAGGCCCCAGCCACCTCAATCCACTCCGCGCCTACCTCAGGAAACACGCGTGCCCGAGCCTCCACAAAGCGCGAATTCGCCGACGCCTCCGTCCGCTCCAGACGGCGCGCCAGTAAAACATCCGCATGGAAAATGTTCGACATGACTCCGGAACTTTAGCACGCCACGCCCCAACCCCAGGCGCATAATGATCAACGACGCAACACGATAGGAAGCGCCTATGCCAGACCAGTCCGCACAAATCCACCCCCCGCACGGACACCGTCCAACCGGAGAACAATGGCTCACCACCCTCGCCTCCCTGACCGCGGGAGCTTGTTTCCTCTCCTTATGGTTCTGGCTCCTCCCGCGCTTGCTAGGTCTCGAAGCCAAAGCCGTCGACGGCGAACCCTGGCGCTGGCTAGCCGCCATCCCCTCCGCCCTCGGATTCGCCGTAGCCCTGCGCTGCATCTGGGACTTCGGCTGGACCGGCCGCGGCACCCCCATCCCAGCCGCCCCGCCCCAACGCCTCGTCGTGGTCGGCTTCTACCGCTACGTCCGTAATCCCATGTACGTCGGCTTCGCCGCCGGATGGATCGGCCTCTGGATTATCTTCGGACACGCCAACCCAGCCGTCATCGCCTCCGCCGCGGCCGTCGCTCTCGGGATTCATTTGTTCGTAGTCTTCTACGAAGAGCCAACTCTCCGCTCCAAATTCGGCGACGACTATAAGGAATATTGTCGCAACGTCCGCCGCTGGTGGCCCCACCTCCGCCCGTGGGACAGCGGCCTACCCGAGCCGCTGACAGAGTTCGAACGTAAACTCGAAATCGTGAAGGATGCAAACCACAAGCCGGAAGCAGCGCGCGACAGCTCCTTGGAAGTTCTAGGCGACGAATTGGACCGGAAAATCGACGAGGCCTCAAATCATTCCAAGCGTGTAACAGCATTCACCATCGCGATCGCGCGCATCATGGGATTTAACGATGAGCAAGTTCGATTGTTCGCCCGCGGCGCTTTCTTGCACAACATAGGAATGATGGCAATCCCCCGAGATGTCCTGCAAAAGCGGGGCGTGCTAACACCGGAAGAAGGGGCGATCCTGCGCGAACATTGCCGGCATGGCTACGAAATGGTTCACAAGATTCCCTTCCTAACAGCGGCCGCCGAAATCATCCTCTCCCATCACGAACATTGGGACGGCACCGGATATCCTCGTGCCCTTAGAGGGGAGCAGATTCCAATCGGGGCACGCATATTTGCCGTCGCCGCTGCGATGGAGGAACTGACGACTAAGCACGGCAACCGTCTATTCCTGCCACTGAACGCCGCGAAGGAAGAAATCCAGCGTGGATCCGGCAGTAAGTTCGAGCCCTCGGTGGTCAATGCTTTCCTTGCGATGCCCGACCATATCTGGGACGATTTGCGCAATGAGATCGATTCTGGCGCGCAGCCTGGACACTGATCGGTAGCCGCCGGGTATCTGTCGCGAGAGCGGCCAGACTCAAGAACGTTCCTACTAAAGCCGATAGCAGTAGGAGGAGCTGCGACGCCTCTTCGCAACCCCGCAACGCTCTGGCCAAGGTGACCGCGTATGAACATAGAACAAGACCTCTTCTCCGGCCACGCCGTAACCTCCGCCCGTGACCTCCGCGAAATCTTCCGGAAGATCTTCGCCGGCGAGCGCGAACACTCCCGCTTCCTCACCGCCTTCGCCGAAGCCATCCACTTCGCCGACTCCGAAAATTTCTACGCCCTCGCGCCGTCCGCCCTTCTTCTCATCGACCGCTACCCCATTCTCGCCACCTACGCCGATCAGGTCCTCGATGTCGACGACCCAGAAACACAACTCGAAGCAGACGGCTTCAGCGGCCTCCGTATCGAACCCCACCTAGCCACCCCCGCCGCCAAAGTCTGCGTCTGGTACAAATCCGGCAAGTGGTGCGCCACCATCTTCGCCAACACCGCCCAGGGCAAAATGACCGTAGCCCACGAAGAAGGCGTCCACATCAGCGTAATCAAACGCGGCGAAGGGCCATTAGAACCGCGCTGATTGGCATTCCGACCGGAGCATTGTGTTCGCAAAGCGAAGCCAATGCGGAGTGGAGGGTCCCGCTATTTAGTGCCCTAAGCTAACGAACCACACAAGTGGCCAGTCCGAGGATGCCCTGCTCGGCCGAGAAGACAACAACTCTACGATCACTCCATGCGGCAAATAGATCGGGACCAATCGTCGTCAGTCTGGCTGGCTCTGCTTGAAGGCGTGCAACCTCGACGGACTTCCACGTTTCTCCATTGGATCTCGTGACATGGACGGCATAGCCATATGCAATTCCAAGGTGCGCTAGACCGAACAGAACTATGGGTCCATCTGCTTCAGGCTCAATTCCAACGACATTGTCCTTCAGAATTGAACCCGGTTCTCCCTTCTTAGGATTCCAGGTGAGTTCGCTGCCCCACTCGCCGTGGTTAGTGCCGACGAACCTACCGTCTATAGCCTGCAGCTCAGTGTTATCCCCATTGGATCTTGGAGAGAGCTCGAAGGTTATGTCCTTCCATTTCCAATGCTTACCGGGGCAATCAGCAACTCCATCAAGAACCTCACCGTCGATGACAAACGGGTTATCACCCTTTTCTAAGGGGCGCGAAAATCGCGATGGGCGGCTGACGTGCCCCACCGAAGCCATCGCCTCGGCCACGCGCTTCGCCTTTCCCCGAACCTCAGGGAGCCAATAATCGGAAGCTATTCTCTCCATCACGGGAATCGCTGACCTGTCGCCGAACCATCCGAGGCTCCGAATCGCCGCGTAAACGACACGCCAGTCGGCTGAGTTCATTGCGTCTTCGATTTGAGGAATAGCAGGGTCAAAGCCGATTTGACCGAGAGCTGTTATCGCATAGGAGCGCTCGGCTCCATTCTCCGATCCTAAGAAGGTCAGCAGCCTGGTACCAACGTCGCGGCCGCCGTCGCCGTACGACGCAATATCTTCCAAGCATTGGAGCGCTCCGAGCGCAAGCGGGTCAAACGGGTCAGCAGTGGGACGACAGGTCCGCGCAACATCTTCAACCACAAGTGGGTCGCGTTCGGCTCTCAGAGTGAGCTCAACTTGCTTGCGAATTTTAGGCTCAGGGTCTTGACGGAGCCTGCGGAGAGGCTCACATGAGGGCCTCGCCCCGTCTCCGATGGCGGCGATTCCCCGAAGAGCACCAAGCCTTGCCTGAACAGGCTGTTGTGGGTTGGCCGCCTGAGCTACCCACCGAGATGCAAATGGAACCGCGCGGCCATTCATGTTGCGAATAATTCGCTCAGCAGACGAAGCGTTCTTATCGCTTTCAAGAACAGGAATAAGATAGGGGACTGCCTTTGCACCCATGCTGGCAAGAAGGAAATCTGTCTGATTCTCACTTCCTTTTGGCAGGTCCTCAATGAGCGCCTGAATGGAGTCGGGGGTTGCGATCTCGCCGAGTGGTCGCGCGAGCCATCCCCCGGGGTGCTTCCGTAAAGCCTCACGGAGTTCTGCTACATCGGACGGAGTCCAAGAGTGCCACTCAGAAAGAATTGCCCCAGCGACGTTACGCCAACCGGGGTGGTGCCCGATTGTTCGCTTCAACAACTCATGTTTCGCGGGGTCACCGAAACGGCGCAGCTTGTTGGCAAGAACCGCGGCGTTACTACCCTCGCCATCATTCTCCGCGGGGACAATCCGATCAATGATTTGTAGGCATGCCTCAAGCGATTGGCAGTCGTCCAAGTCGCGGGGCACTTCGATAGCTGAACCTGGCCAGACCAATAGGAGTATGGCCGCGAAGTAGGTTGAGAATCGCCAGATCAAAACAGCCTCCTTGCAGGAATTTAAACAGGAACACCTGACTTTCGCTCTCAAACGACAATTCTCCCCCACCAATCGCAATACGCCCTCCCATCGCTGCCAATCTCGTGGGATGAGCTGTGCACGTCAACGATGCCAGGCATCTTCGGATCCTTCGACCACTCCAAAACCCACGAATCATACCGCCGAGTCATCGGGTCCGCTGGCACCTGCTCGAGATAACTGCTCGTAACAAGTTCCTCGAGCGACTGAGGCCGCTTGCGCTGGTCAAGAGTGTATTCCTCGATCACGTGACGCAAGGTAAACACGTTCTGCTTCAGCGCGGCCTCGCGCGCCCGCTGAATGCTGTAGCCTTCGTTCCCGCGCATAAGCCATGCAGCCACAAGCAAGGCAACCAAGAACAGCGCCAAACGACCACCCTTCCTCCGCACTTCCTTCCATCCCATCGCCGCCTCCAACCTGGAAGACGAACGTTCACGATTGAAAAACTTGCACCAGACTTAGGTTGCCGAACCGAACCAGATATGGAATTCCCGTCTCAACCGGCACGGTAGAGCTGGCCTTCAGGCCAGCGTTGAGTTCCAGAGTGTGACGAGCTGTTAGCCCCGAGGTAAGGTCTGTGCCGAGAGGTTCTTGTAGGATCCTTCTAGTACCCGGAGCCACCAATGACCGCCGCACACGACCAATACGCCATGGGCCGCACCCAACGCGAATACGCCCGCCTCGCCAGCCAGGGAGAAATCATGAAGCCCATGACCCGCCGCCTCTTCACCGAGGCCGGCATCCAGCCCGGCATGCGCGTCCTCGACCTCGGCTCGGGCGCTGGCGACGTCTGCATGCTGCTTGCCGAACTAGTCGGCCCCAGCGGCAAGGTCATCGGCCTCGATCTCGACGACCAAGCCCTGCAACACGCCCGCGAGCGCGCCGCCGTCGCCGGATTCACCAACATCACCTTCACCCACTCCGACTTCACCCACTACATCCCCGACGCCCCGCTCGACGCCATCGTCGGACGCCTCGTCCTCATGTACCAAGCCGATCCCGCCGAAGCCTTATCCAAACTCACGCACCATCTTCGCCCCGGCGGCGTCGTCGCCTTCATCGAGCCCTGGTTCCAATCCCCGCCCGGCCCCGACAGCACCATCAAAAAATCCATCACCTGCGTAGTCGAAACCCTGCGCCGCTCCGGAGCCCACGTCGACCTGGGCCCACGCATCCACCGCGTGTTCCAATCCGCAGGCCTCCCGCTGCCCAACATGCGTTTCGAGGCCGTCATGGATCCACGCCCCGATTCCCCCATTTACGACTACATCGCCGAAACCGTAGCCAACATTCTGCCCAAAGCCATCGAATACGGAATCCCCGGAGCCACCGAGATCGACGTAGCCACCATCGCTACGAAAATCCGCGCCGAAATGAATGCCGTGGGCTACGCCATGCTCACCTCACCCATGATTTGCGCCTGGTGCGTGAAAACGGCGTAAGAAAACATGAGAATTTGTCATTCCGACCGAAGGGAGGAATCCCCGCACCCTCGATGCCGCCGCACCGACGACCCCTTTCTCACCGCGCAGCCGAAGCTCTCGGCTTTTGGGCGGAGCAGCACTTCAGTGCTGCAATAAAACCCTCCCGATGAACCGCGACTTTAGTCGCTGAGGTAAGGTTCCCCCCCAATCTGTGATAAATTTCTGCAGTTCATCCCCAGAGGCACAATGCGCAAACTACTGTTCCTGCTCCTTATCGCCCCACTGGCCCACGCCCAAACCTGCCTCGACCCCTCCGCCGACCAAATCGCCTCCCTAACCCGCCCGCACAACTACATCCAGCACCGCTCCTCAAGTTACGACCGCTCCGGAGGCAACGCCGACGCCCGCCCTATCGCTCCCGGCGCCACGCTCACTCTCCTCGACGAGCCCGGCCCCGGCGTCCTGACCCATATCTGGATCACCATCGCCTCGCCCGACGACAACCACCTCAAGCAGCTAGTCCTGCGCGCCTATTGGGACGAAGAAGCAACCCCGAGCGTCGAAACTCCCATCGGCGACTTCTTCGGCCTGGGCCTGGGCGAGTATTACCTCTACCAGTCCATCCCGCTCCAGGTCGGCGCCGACAAGGCTCTCAACTCTTTCTTCGTGATGCCCTACCAAAAGCACGCCCGCATCACCGTCACCAACGACGGCCCCGAGAAGGTTGACTCCTTTTACTTCAACATCGACTACCGCGCTTGTTCCAAACCCTTGCCAGCCGACACGCTCTACTTCCACGCGCAATACCGCCAGGCCACACCCGCCCACGGCTGGGCTAAATATGGGACGACCAACGACTGGACCTCCAACGGAGACCCCAAAGTCAACAACCGTCCCAATCTCAATGGCGAAGACAACTACGTCTGGCTCGATGCCCGCGGCCAGGGACACTACGTCGGCGTAGCCATGTCGATCTTGCAGAATCAAGATGGCTGGTGGGGCGAAGGCGACGACATGTTCTTCGTGGACGGTGAACCCAAACCATCAATAAACGGAACAGGCTCCGAAGACTATTTTTTGGGCGCCTGGGGATTCGGACCCCACTCTTTCGCCTACGGACTCTACGGCGCTCCCGTAAAAGGTGGCGAACGCGCCGGCAGCCGCACCTCCGTCTACCGCTTCCACCTCGATTCCCCTATCCCCTTCACCAAATCCCTCCGCGCCACCATCGAGCACGGCCACGCCAATCACCGCTCCGACAATTTCTTCTCCGTAGCCTACTGGTATCAGTCCGAGCCCCACGCCCCGTTCCCTGCTCTCCCTCCCGTCAACGACCGCATCCCGCGCCTGTTTCCCACAGGCGGCACGGGAAACTCCGCCGTGCTGCCACAATGAGTGGCGTTTGAATAAATCCTTTCTGACCCATATGCCCTCCAAATACAGGACGCTAGCGCTAGGGCTCCTGACCCTGCTGCTCTTCCTGGGGTTGCTATGGTGCGAGAACCTAGCATTGTTTAATTGGTGGGCCAGCGACGGACCGCCGGTAGGGCACCCTGAAATCTATCGGATGCGTGGGAACTTCTTCTTTGGAATTGCGTGCGGATTGCTCCTAGCCCTCGTCATGTCTTTGTGGAGCCTAATCTGGCGAAGGAAACGTCTCTCCAAGCCGTCCGAGTAGTGGGCAGTCCGTGGCCGAGCTTTGTACTCGATCTCGCCGACATGACGGAGACCAAGAGTGCCCAGGACCAAGTATATGGTTCTTTAGTCTATCCTCTGTGGATGGAGCATTGCGCGTCCTTCAACCTGCCGGAATTCATGTTCTCGCACTTCAATCACGTGGACTTCGGAGGGAACCTATTCGGACAATGGCCAGTCGGAATTCGGTTCGAGATCGGAATCGAGCAGGTATCGCGAGCAGCGAAGCTCTTTGACTTCGCGTTCGCGAAACTCGAAGACTGCATCCTTGTCTCTCAGGATTGGATGGAACGTACCGAGATCGTCAGGAGTTCCACTCCCTTGTTCGAGACGCCAGGCATTTTCCCTAGCGACCTTTCTCAATTCAAGTCGGTCGATGTCTCACCATTCGACGAGGGACAGTATCGATTGACCTGGACTCGGCTATCACCACTAGCTTTCGACGCGGCTCAGATGTTTCAAGCAATCGCAAACAGGGAACAAGAAGGCGATCCCAAGGTTGCAAGTGGGGTATATGTCATCGATCCTCGCTCAAAGATCATCATGCATATGTATGATGACCGTGGGCTTGACGTAATCGCCACTCAGCTAAATACCCTACGGCCACTGTTTGAGAGTTTCGGTGAGTGGATCCTGGATTATCAGCGCCTTAGGATAGAGTATCGCTTCAGAACGAACTCTCCGGAGTTACCTGAATAATCCGCTAATGCCAACAGGCGTACGCTGACAACATGAAACGCGTGGTCATCCTAGGCCGCGGAGCCTCCGGCAAATCAACTCTCGCAAGGAGCTTGGGCGATCACGGGATTTCCAGTAATCGAACTCGACAAAGTCTTCTGGCGTCCAGGCCTTGCCGCAATGCCTCGCGATGAATGGAGGCTGGTGCAAGAGAAGCTTGTCGCTGAACCTGCATGGATCATGGATGGCGACCTCGGCCCCTACGACGCCGTGGAGGTTCGCCTCCGAGTGGCAGACACAATCATCCTCCTGGACTTCTCGCTCCTACGCTGCGCCTGGCGCGCACTCCGCCGATCCCGCGAACGCGCCGACTTCTGGCGTTGGCTCTTGGCGTACCGCTCGCAAACCCTTCCGATTCTCATGCACGCAATCGCCAACCACGCCGCCTCTGCGGAACTCCAGGTATTGCGTGACCCTGAGGCACTCAGCCGGTTCGTCGCGGACGTAAGTCGCAAATCACAGTCCTAACTCCCTCGGCTGCTCCAGAGAGATCAAAGCCTGGGCCACGTGGCCAGTGAGTTGCGTCCAACAGTACTTTCCGTCAAAACCGCGAGTGAGCCAACCGTCACAGGTAGCTGAGCCAACCCCAATCCCGATGCCGACTCCGGAATTCCATAAACCACAAACAAGGCAGATAAAGAATTGCCACAGCCAGTATCCACATGGCGTAGATAAAAGGCAGACCGTGCCCATATCCGGCAGGCTTCGTCACAAAGTCTGCGATCACCGATCCATGCAAGACAGGCTGGTGAAAAACCAGCGCGACCAGGATCGCCAGGATGTGAATGAGATAAAGATGGAGGACGTAGTAAAACATCGGAACCCGCCCGAAGACCATAAGAATGCGGCTCAGCCCGCGTTCCGCTTTCGCCTTGTCCAGCAGCCCAAGCACGATGAGAGACGGCCCAAGTGTCATCAGCAGGTAGTGGAGAGAGGGCGGATACTTGAGCGTGTTGAAGAATGACACCACGGTCAA
>Ga0137409_10001628_pt1 | contig 24284 bp, 23 predicted proteins | sample CZODoug1_16funga_FD_122059 | JGI IMG/M metagenome (GOLD analysis project Ga0137409, IMG submission 122059) | Vadose zone soil fungal communities from Angelo Coast Range Reserve, California, USA - CZODoug1_16fungal (Hybrid Assembly) | ecosystem: Environmental > Terrestrial > Soil > Vadose zone...
GCGCGCCCGGGCGCGCCCAGATGGGTCGAGACCCCGCCGAGATTGATGATGCGCCCGTATTTGTTCTTGAGCATGTGCGGCAGCACCGCGCGTGAGCACAGAAACGCGCCGTCAAGGATGACCCTCAGCACGTCGTGCCATTGCTTGAGGGACATATCGAGGAAATGCGCCTCGGCGCGGACCGCTGCGTTGTTGATCAGGATATCGACGCGGCCAAACGCTTTGACCACCGTATCGACCATCGCACCGACCGCCGCCTCGTCGGTGATATCCGCAAGGTGCACCAGGGCCCGGACACCTGCCTTCTCGACCTCGGCGGCGGTGCGTTCCGCCTCCTCGCGCGAGGAGCGCGCATTGATGACGACCGCCGCCCCCTCCCGCGCCAGCGTCAGCGCCATGGCGCGGCCGAGCCGCCGTACGCCACCGGTCACGATCGCAACCTGTCCGTCGAGAAGCCGTTCGTTCGCCAATGCTGCCTCCAACTGAATTGCGACCCTCCGCCTCGCTAGTGCCCCGTTTCCGAAGTTCGTGATACCTCTCAGCACACTCTCACACGAACTTCGGAAACAAAGGGGCACTAGCAACTCTATGATTCTAGTGCCGCTTTTCGATTTGAAGTTCCTAGCCGAATTTTGCTGCAGATCGTGTAGGAACTTCAAATCGGCGGTACTAGGCAGAATGGCGGCAGGAACCCATACGTGAGGAGCCATGAGCGTTCAATCCAATAGCGCGATCTCTCCGCTGGCGCAGGCGCTGTCCGAATACATCGCGGGCACCGTCGATCGCCCGCTTCCGCTGGCGGTGGTCGAAAAAACCCGCCACCATGTGCTCGACACGCTCGCCGCGATCATCTCAGGCTCGCGGCTCAAGGCCGGCAAGCTTGCGGCCGGCTATGTGGCGCGCTTTGCAGGCACGCCCGAGGCGACCGTCATCGGCACCGCGCTGATGGTTCCGGCTGAGTTCGCGGCGCTCGCCAACGGCATGGCCGGCCATGCCGACGAGACCGATGACTCGCATCTGGGCGGCCGCTTCCATCCCGGCTGCGGCATCGTGCCGGCGGCGCTCGCCGTCGCCGAGTTGAAGGACTGCGGCGGTTCGACCTTCTTGCGCGCGGTCGCGCTCGGCTACGACATTGGTGCGCGGCTCAACATGTCGCTCGGCTACAGCGCGCCCAACAATCGCCCCGGCCACAGCACCCATAGCCTCGGCGCCGCCTTTGGCGCAGCGGCCGCCTCGGCCGCGCTTCTTGGCTTCGACGCCCAGCGCGTGCGCCACGTTCTCTCTTATGCGGCCCAGCAGGCCTCCGGCGTGCCCTATTGGCATCGCGACCACGAGCACGTCGAGAAGGCGTTCGATTTTGGCGGCATGGGCGCGCGCAACGGCGTTGCAGGCGCGCTGATGGTGGCGAGCGGCTGCTCCGGGGTCGACGATCCGTTCACGGGCCGCAATCATTTCTTCACGGCGTTCGGCGAGACCCCGAAGCCCGACATGCTCACGCACGAGCTCGGCAGCCGCTTCGAGATCATGGCAGCCTCGATCAAGAAGTGGTGCGTCGGCTCGCCGATCCAGTCGGTGCTCGATGCCACGACCACGCTCGTTGCGGAGCACCACATCCGCCCCGATGACGTCAAGGCCATGCGCATCACCATGCCGGATGACCGCATGCACATCGTCGACAACGGCGCCATGCCGGATGTGTGCGTCCAGCATCTCGCGACACTCGCGGTGATCGATGGCACTGTCACCTTCGCGGCGACGCATGATCACGCGCGCATGGACGACAAAGCGGTGCGGGCGGTGCGCAACCGGATCACGCTCATCCCTAGCCCCGAGCTCACGGTCGCGAGGCCGGCCCGGCAGGCGATCGTCGCGATCGATCTTACGCGCGGCAAGTCCGTGCGCCATCACGCCAAGGCGGTACGCGGCACGCCCGACAATCCGATGACCACGCAGGAGATCGAGGACAAGGCGCGCGACCTCGTCGCGCCGATCACCGGCACTGAGCGCGCGGGAAAGCTGGTGGACGTGGTGCGATCAATGGAGACGATGCGCTCAGTGCGCGAATTGCGGCCGCTTTTGCAGGCGTAACGGCACCGTCGGCCTCATGGAACGACGCCATATCAGGCGCAGCCTGCGTAGACTTGGCTGCGGTGCGTCGCGTCTCGAACCATGCGCGGATCATTGCGCACCACGCCCCAGCATCTGGGCGGCCCGCTTTCCGACCTCGGCGGGCGCGCGATAGGCTTCGTCCACAAAGGCCGCGATCGCGGCCCCGCTCATCGGCTCGATGCCGACCTGCGCCTTCTCGGCATCCGCAAGCAGGGCCGGGTCTTTCATGGCGCGGTCGAAGCCTTCGCGCAGCGCTATCGCATCAAGAAGCTCCTGAAGCCGAACGAGCACACCTATGGGATCGAATGGATCTACGGCCACGATGTGACTGCCGGCACGCGTGCGCAGGAGCCTGCGACGGCAGCGTAAATGTGATTTCGGATCAGGGCTTCTTTATCAAAGGAGTGAAATCCGACCACTGCTCGATCCGGAAAGCCCGAATATCGCGTACCGACGCGGGGAGCCAAGGCAATGCCTTCAGCGCCAGAATGGCTTGGAACAGATTGGCCATGTCGTCGCTGTTGGTGACATAGACGCTGCCTTGAATCCGCTGGAAGCCAAACCGCTCTAGCGTGCTACCGATATCGGTATATGCCTGCGAAATTCCCTTCCGGTGATGCTTTTCCGTATCCGCAACCACAAGATCAAAAGCGATTGCAAACATCAGTCCGTCGGATCGGCAAGAATCTTGTCGAGTGAATAAGGCGTCTCTTCCCCAGTATCAATCACGCGGATGAGGGCGCGCTTATCATCAAGAATCCTCACGACTTCATATAGGACCCCGTACGGGCCAAATCGGCGAACATGCCCGACAAGAGAGGACGGTGTTGGGACCTGAATATTCATGTTGTTATCATAGCAGAGAAGCACTGACCTATCTACTGGCTCTACGTCTTCGCCGACCTTGCGAACAGGTCCTCCACCGAAAGGCCTCTTGCTCACGGTCGGCTCGCGCCGATGTCGGTGATCTCGACCGTGACCGACGTTTGGCTGCCGCCGCGATTGAGGGTGAGGTTGATGGTCTTGCCGACGCCAACCTGTTCGATCTCGTCGGTCAGGTCGGCGAGCCGCCGGACCTGCCTTTCGTTTGCGCCCACGATCACATCGCCGAGCGCGCCGGTCGTGGGGTTCACGCCGCGTAGACCAGCTTTTTCAGCCGGCGAGCCGGAAGCTGTGCGCACGATCACCACGCCTTGCACACCGAGCCGCGTAGCGACCGCTTCGTCCCCCGTCACAATGCCGATGCCCGGTGTCGGCACCCGGCCGTTGCGTATGAGCTCCGGGACAATCCGGTTCACCACATCGACCGGGATCGCAAAGCCGATGCCGGCGTTCGAGCCCGACGGCGAATAGATCGCCGTGTTGACGCCGATCAGCCGCCCGGCAGAGTCGAGCAACGGGCCGCCCGAGTTGCCGGGATTGATCGCCGCATCGGTCTGAATGACGTTGGAAATCTCGCGACCGCCGCTGGTGGGGAGCCGCCGCTTCAGGGCGCTGATGATGCCGGTGGTGAGCGATTGGTCGAGACCGAACGGATTGCCGATGGCGAACGCCGATTGCCCAACCTTGAGGTCCGCCGAGCTGCCGACCGCGATCGGCGGCGGCATCTGCCGCACGCCGCTCAGGCGAATGACCGCAAGGTCGTAGTTCGGCGCAACGCCGACGATCTCCCCCTTCACGGCCTCGCCCGAAGCGAGCCGCACCGCGAGCGCGGTTGCGCCCTCGACGACGTGATCATTGGTGACGACATGCCCGGCCTGGTCCCAGACGAAGCCGGTCCCGGTCTGCACCTGCGCCTCCTCCCCCCGCGTGGTTGCAACCTCGGCACCGCGGCCGACGACCTGCACCACCGAGGGCGACACGCGCTCGAACAGCGCGATGGTGGCCCGCTCATACTCGGCGAGATCGCCGCGTGGCTCGATCGAGCGGGGGTTGGTCGCGGCATAAAGCCGATAGTCGATATAGGGGCGAGCGACAAAAAGGGCGGCTAGGCCCAAAATGACCGCAGCGACCACGGCTAATGTGCGGTTGGTCATTGTTGTCTCCCTAACCGGTCCCGATGCATGGCGCGGCCAGCCCCGCAACGTAACGCGAGAGCCAGGATCGCGGTTCCAGCATGGGTATAGGCAAGTACGACGAACAGAGCTTCGTAGACGCCTGTGGAGGCCGAGAAGCACCTTTGAGAATACGAGAAAATTATGTCGACGCCGGCGGGATCAATGTCGCCTTGCCAGCTTGGCGACAAACGCGCCTCCGACTCCTGTTCGGGCCGTTGCGGCCCGTATAGGATGGTAGAGTCGGTGCGGGGCTTTACGTCATTCTGAGGCGATTCATGCAAATTTACGGACTGGGCTTCCTGGCCGCGGCCACGGCCGCGCTTGCGCTCGCGGTTACGCCGGTGCAGGCCGAGACCATGCGCCTGCTCACCAATCAAGGTGAGCGCGAGGCGATTGTGCTGCCGTGGCGGCAGGGGCCGGCACCGACCATCATTGTCCTGCACGGGCAGACCTCCACGGCCGCGTGGACGGCAGAAAACTCAGGCTTTGGCGATACTGCCGCTGCGCATCGTTTCACCGCCGTGTTTCCCCAGGGCATCAGGAAGCAATGGAACGACGGCCGGGAAGCGCGCGCCGCCGACATCGACGATGTCGGCTTCCTGCATCGGCTGGTGACTGCGCTCGTGGGCCGCGGCATTGCTGATCCGAAGCAGATCTACATCGCCGGCGTATCCAACGGCGGCATGATGACGTTCCGCATGCTGTGCGAGGCTTCTGAATTGTTCGCGGGCGCCGCAACCGTCATTGCCAATATGCCCGCCCGTATCGGTGCGAGCTGCGCGCCGCGCAAGCCGATGCCGGTCGTCATGTTCAACGGCACCGCCGATCCGCTCGTGCCCTATGACGGCGGCGGCGTCGGCTTTCTGGGCGGACGTGGTTCGGTCTGGGCCGCCGAGGAAACCGCCGAATTCATGGCCGACGTCAACGCCTGCACGGCTGCGCGTGCCCTGCCGCTACCGAGCTCATGGCGCGGCCGTGTGCAGGCGACAAGGATCGAATGGACGTACTGCCGAAGCGGCAGCCCGGTGGCGCTCTATCGCTTTGACGGCGGCGGCCATCAGGTGCCCGGCCAGCGCTCATTCCTGCCGTTTTTCCTCGGTCGCGGGACGAGGGCGTTGAACGCCGCCGACGAAGCCTTCGCCTTCTTCCGGCGCTGAACGCTTTCATTGACTCTAGTGCCGCCGATTTGAAGTTCCTATACCACCGGCAGCAAACTCGGTTAGGAACTTCAAATCGAAAAGCGGCACTAGAATCATAGCGTTGCTAGTGCCCCTTTGTTTCCGAAGTTCGCGTCTGAGTGCGCTGGGACGTATCACGAACTTCGGAAACGGGGCACTAGCCTCGCGCACGCTTGACGTGACGCCAGGTAGCGAAGAACAATGGCAACGCCCAGATGCAGGACGTTGCCCACCCCGCTCTCACCATCGATCCGATCACGCTCGAAGTGATCCGGCATGGCCTCGTCTCGATTGCGAACCAGATCGACGCCAACGTCAAGCGCACGGCGTTCAGCCCTTACATCTACGAGTATAACGACTTCGCAGTCGGGCTGACGGATGCGGACGGGCGGCTGATCGCGCAATGCACCGGCGGGATGCCGCCGTTCGTCGCCGACTCGGTCGGCATGGCGGTGCGCGACGGGCTTCATATCTACGGCCGCAACCGCCTGCATCACGGTGACGTCGTGCTCTGCAATCACGCCGCGGTGCAAGGCCAGCACCTCAACAACACCGTGATGTACACGCCGATCCATGCCGGCGAAGACCGTGGCACATTGATCGGCTTCTTCGCCATCAATGTGCACTGGATCGACATTGCCGGCGCAGTGCCACGTTCGCCTGACATTTTTGGCGAAGGGCTGCAGCTGCGCTCGATCAAATTGTGGAAGTGCGGCGAACCGGTCGAGGAGATCTACCGCATCATCGAATGCAACACGCGCCAGCCGACCGAGCTCATGGGCGACATCGCGGCGCAGCTTGCCGGCTGCCTGCTCGGACGCAATCTCATTGCCGAGCTTGTCGACAAGTATGGGATTGCGACGTTCCGACATGCCGTCACGATCATTCTCGACCAGTCGGAAGCGGCTGCCCGCGCGCTCATTCGCGCCATGCCGGACGGCATTTACACGCACGAGACTTATCTCGACAACGACCGCGCCGGTGACGAACCCTTGCCGATCCGCATCAAGGTCGTGATCGAGGGCGACGAGATGACCATCGACTATTCGGGCATCGCCGAACAGGTGAAGGGACCGATCAACTCCGGCTGGTTTGGCGGCGGCCAGACCACGGCGCGCGTCGCGTTCAAATACTTGATGGGCGCAGGCGAGATGGCGAACGAAGGCACGTTCCGTCCGCTCAAGCTCGTGCTGCCGCCTGGCAAGATCCTCAGCGCGGACGCCTCCGCCCCAATGGGAAACTATTCGACGCCGTTCCCGACCGTGATCGATGCAGTGATCAAGGCGCTTGAGCAGGCGCTGCCCGAGCGGGTGCCGGGCGGACATTTCGGCACCCATTCCGGCATCCGTTTCTCCGGCTGGCGACTGGACGGCAGCTACTTCGCCACCCATGACAGCGGCCATGGCGGCTGGGGCGCTTGCGCGACGCACGATGGCGCGGGCCCGTTCCGCACCATGGCGCATGGCGACACCCGCATCATTCCGCTTGAATTGCAGGAGAGCTATCTGCCGGTACGGATCGAGGAGCTTGCGCTGCGGCAGGATTCCGGCGGCGCCGGCAAATTCCGCGGCGGACTCGGCTTCCGCAAGAGCTACCGCATTCTCGCGCCCTGCGAGCTGCAGACCAACCTCGACCGCACGCGCTTTCCGCCCTGGGGCGTGCAGGGCGGCCAGGAGGGCAAGGCCGGCCACTTCACGGTCACAAAGGCCGGCCACTTCACGGTCACAGATGGCCGTACCGGCGCGGTGCGATCGATCGAAAAGGAGAAAGGCTTCCAGTTGGCGGCAGGCGATCTCGTCTGCGTCGAGACCGGCGGTGGTGGCGGCTACGGACCGCCGGTCGAGCGCGTGCCGGAGCTGATCCAACGCGATCTCGATGCAGGATATATTTCGAGAGAGGCTGCCATGCGCGACTATGATGTGAGCGTTGGAGCTGACGGCATGCTGATCAGGAGACGCTGATGCGACCAACGTTTGCACCGGCCGCCGCATGCGCAATCCTGTTTGCGACGCACGCCCCTGCAATCGCACAGTCGGTCGAAGACTTCTACCGCGGCAAAACCATCACGATCTATGTCGGCACCGGCGTGGGCGCGGGCGCGGTGAGCGCCTATCCGATGGCGCTGGCGCCCGTGATCAGGAAATACATTCCGGGCAACCCGAACGTCGTGGTCTCGCATATGCCGGGCGCAGGCGGCATCAAGGCGGCGAGCTTCATCGAGAGCATCGCCCCGCAGGACGGCACCGCCTGGAGCTTCATCACCCGCGGGTTCATGCTGGCGCCGCTGCTCAAGCTGCCGCAGGCGAATTTCCAGCCGGCGAGGTTCAACTGGATCGGCAGCCCCTCGCGCACGGTCTCGATCGGCGCGGTGTGGAACGCCTCGACGCCGGTGCGCACCATTCAAGACGCCATGCAAAGGGAGATCGTTGTCGGCGCCACCTCGATCGCGCAGGACACCGGCATCTTCCCGCGCGCGCTCAACCGCGTGCTCGGCACGCGGTTCAAGATCGTCACCGGCTATACGAGCCTGGGCGCGGTCGACATCGCGATGGAGCGCGGCGAGGTGCAGGGCAAGGTCGGCTCGACCTGGAAATCGCTCAACAGCGGGCCGAGCGCGCATTGGGTGAAGGACGGCATCGTGTCGGTGATCGTCCAGCTCGGCGTCAAGAAATCACCCGACATCCCCGCAGAGGTGCCGCTCGCGCTCGATCTCGCGAAATCGCCCGAGGACCGCCAGGTGCTCGAAGTGCTGTGCGCGCCAAGCGCAACTGGCTATCCCTCGTTCATGGGGCCTGGCGTGCCGAGGGAGCGCGTCGAGGCGATCCGTACCGCTTATGCAGCCGCCATGACGGATCCGGAATTCATCGATGCGGTGATCAAGAGCGGCCTCGACATCGATCCGATCGGGGCGGACGAGCTGACCGAGGTCGTGCGTGGCATCTATGTGCTGCCTGAGGCGGCCGTGGCGCGGGCGCGCGAGCTGTTGCCGGCGCAGTGATGCGCCCCTTTGTCTAGGCCCTCAACCCGACTATCTTATACACCATTGCATTGCTGACGCATCGTCGCGATCGCTTGCGACAATCCTGCCGTGGAGAGCTTGGTAATTCGTGGTATGGGATTGAGCATATCGGTCTCGATAATCGAGACAAACTGTCCTGCCGCAGCGACCTCGAAGAAATCGTAGCGCGCATACAAATAGGACCACGCAAACAACGTGCCGTTTTCGATCGCATCCATTTTGGTTGGGAAACCGAATGAAGTTAGCGAGACGGTTTGGTTTCCGGCCGCGAACTTGATCGTTCTTTGTCCTGCGCTCTTCTCGTGTGGGCCCTGACCACGTAGGTAATTGACCTTGGTACGGGACGGATCGCCACACTCAAGACGAATTACACTCGTCCGCAACTCCTTGCCATCTTGCCCCTGGCGGTCAACAAAATACTTCATCGTCCAAAGCTGGCGTGGCAGCAATTCCGTAGCGATCCAGCGAGATTCGGGGAATTCGCGGGAGTCGATACCAAAGGCAACGATTTCATCACGGCTGAGATAGTGAACGCTTTCATTCGGCACCTTGGACAGCAGATCAAATAGCCGGACATCGACCTTCATCTCTTGAACGTAGCGCCGCATCTGACCGTTGAGCTCCTCCAGCTTTGTTTTCTGAAACGACACAATCTGCCGGTCCGAATAACCAATCTTACGAGCCTGAGCCCAAGGAACGATGACTTTGGCAGAATGGACTCCAAGTCTTGCGCCAGCAGGCACCTGCCGCACCTTGGCACCGATCAGGGCGAAGACGCACGCGGAGTTGCAGCTGGCCATGTTGCGCAAGGTCGATGGGAGCACCTGTCCCGACTGCTTCAAGGCGCGGCAGGTCTGCTCGCTCGCCTCCGCACAGCCGACCGGAATGGTCTCGGACACGCCGGCCGTCATGTCGCGCTCGCGCAAGAGCCTGCCCATGACCGTCGACGTCGTTCCATTGCCGCCCGGCGAATGGAAGAAAATCGGGAGCTTTCGTTTACCAAGGCGGGTCAAAAATGTGCGCAGGCGCTGCGCTGTGTCCGCCTCAATTTGACCCTCGGCAGCAATCCATTCGCCGCAGCCTGGACCGCATGCATCGTCATCGCCCTTGGCGAGATAGAAGATCATCGGTGGCGATTTCGGAGCGGCCTTTTTCTGCGCGTCCGCGCTCTCCGATCGGGCAGCAATCGGAGCGGCAAGCGCCACTACGATTGCAACAAGAAAGGAAGCCATAAATGTCATGAAAGAACGATCGGATTGCACTGGCTTACCCCGTTAGCAACCTAGGCAATTAGAGCATGAACCTGCGCTCGCAACCGCTATTGCACCTGCATCGCGGCACAATTGAGCGAACCGGTATCGCCACTCCAATTGGACGAGCTGGTGCCAGCCTTCGGCAACATGGCGCCCGCAGCCCAGCCGCTTTGTGGGGCTGCTCCATTGCCGACCACCGCCCCGGCGCTCACTGGCGGACAATCCGGCATGCTCTTGCAACGGTTGCGCAGCATGCCCACGGCCTGCGGCAGTCCCACCGTCGAGAGCCTGGTCACGCGAGCGGTTTCACGCGCGGGGTCGATTTCCCTGATCTCGACATGATCGCGCGCACTGGCCGCTTCGATGAGATCCAGCGGCAGCTCAGCGCTCCACAGCTCGAACGACGTGCCCGATTCGATCGCATCGACCTTGAAAAACGAGCCTCCAGACAGCGGAATCCTGCGCTCGGCCATCGAAAGCTCGAACTTCCGCCGCAAGCCGCTCGCGTCCGACCCGAGCCCGCGAAAATAGGCCAGCCTGGCATAGCGCTGGCTGACGCATTCCATCCGGATCATGTTTGACCGGAGCTCATTCTTCCCGTCGCCGCTGGTCTCGACAAAGAACTTCATGGTCCAGAGCCGCTGTGGCATGACTTCCGCAGCGATCCACCTCGCTTCGGAAGCGCCGCGCAGGTCGATGCCAAATCCGACGATTTCTTCGCGAGTGAGATAGTGAACGTCCTCGTGTGGGATCTTGGCGGCCAGATCGAACAGCCGCACGTCGACCTTCATCTCCTGAACATAGCGCCGCGTGTCGACATTGAGCTCCGCAAGTCTTGTTCGCTGCAACGAAGCGACCTGCTTGCTCGACGCATTGAGCTTGCCGCCATCCAGCCGGAAGATCACCACCTTGGAGGAATGGACGCCAAGCCGCGCGCCCGGCGGCACGTATCTGTCCTTGGCCCCGATCAGCGCAAAGACGCAGGCTGAGTTGCATGCCGACACATTGCGCAGAGTCGCCGGCAGCACGAACCCCGACTGCTTCAAGGCGCGACAGGCCTGCTCGCTTGTGCCGACGCAGCCGACCGGGACCGTTTCCGACACGCCCGCCGTCATGTCGCGTTCGCGCAGGAGCCGGCCTATTGCCATCGATGCCGTCACGTTGCCGCCGGGCGAATGAAAGAAAATCGGCAGCCTGCGTTTGCCAAGCCGGGTCAGGAACGTGCGCAGCTGCTGGGCCGAGCCTGTCTCGATCTGTCCCTCGGCTGCGATCCATTCATTGCAATCCGTGCCGCAGGCACCGTTCTCGCCCTTGGCGAGGTAGAAGATCATCGGTGGCAGCCGCAGGGTTGCCGTGGTCTTCGGTGCAGCCGGGCGCGCCGGCTCGGCCGCAGCAGAACCGGCAAAGGGTATCAACAACGTAGCCAGCAGAATGGCGGCGCGGAACAGCATGGAAGGTCTGGTGAAATGGCCAAAAGCGACGTGCGGCAGCCTAGCAGCTTTCAACCTCCCCTTCCAGGGAGCCGGCCGCGCGCACTTAAGATCGCCACAGCAGCCATGTAATATTCCACCTATGCGCACCTGCTCGTTCCAGCTGCAGATTGCGAGCGCCGCCGCGATGGCGGTGGCGCTGACGGTCTGCTCATCCGCGCGTGCTGACGAGCCAACGGATTTCTATCAAGCGCTTCGCCAGGCCTTCGAGTCGACCCTGAAGGACCCGGAGTTCCGGGCCGAGGCTGACCGGCTGGCACTCGAGATCGACCTCGTCACCGGCGAGACGCTGCAAGCCATAGTGGAACGCATGTTTGGCTCCCCGGGCGAGGTGGCGCGCCAGGCGATTGGCCAAGGGTGAGGGAACGCCATGCGGCAATTTATTCGAGGCGGGGGCGGCGACGGGGCCGCCAGCATCGGATATAACCGCACCAAGCTCATAATCGGGAGGAGCGCGATGAAACAGAGGCCTTTCTGCATTGCAGCTGCAGTTACGATTCTGCTGCCGCTTGGCGTGATGTCCGCAGGCGCCGAGACACTCGCGGTTTTCACCAAGAGCGCCGGCAATCCGATTGCGCGCGCGACGCGCGCAGGCGCCGAGCAGGTTGCCAAGGCCAATGGCATCACGGTGTTCCACTATATTCCGACCTCGGCTGACAACCCGCGTCAGCAGACCGCGCTGGTGGACGAGGCGCTGGTCGCCAAGCGCGATGCGTTCGTGTTCACGCCGGTCGACGTCAAGGCCTTGGTGGCGGCCGTGCAGAAGATCAACGCGGCGGGCATTCCGCTCGTGAACGTGGCCGACAAGCTGACCGGCGGCGAAAGCGTCTCCTTCATCGGAACCGACGACTATGCAATCGCGCTCGACACCGCGCGCTTCCTGCTCAAGGCGATGGGGAGCAAGGGTAACCTCATCATCCTTGAGGGTCCCGATACAATTCCCAGCGCCGCAGGCCGCCTGCGCGGATTCAAGGACGCTTTGAAGGATGCCCCGAACGTCAAGGTCACGCTCTCAAAGAACGCGCTCTATGCGCGGCCCGCCGCCGCGGACCTGCTCAAGGCGATGCTGAAGGCCAGCCCCAACGCACAGGTTGATGGGATACTCGCCGCCAATGACGCGATGGCGCTCGGCGCGGTCGATGCATTCAAGGAGGCCAAGAAGCCAGTCCCGCTGATCACCGGCATCAATGCCGGCAAGGAGGCGGTCGACATGATCAAGGCTGGCGACATGCTGGCGAGCGGCGACTACAACGGCCTGATCGATGGCTGCCTGGGCGCCGAGATCGCCATCCGGGCACTGCGCAAGCAGGAATCCCCAAAAGAAATCATGGCGAAGACCCAGGTGGTCGACAAGAGCAACCTGGCGCAGTACGAGATTCCGGTGGAGCGGCGGCCGTGCCCGACGCTCGCGAGCATGACGGCCAAATGAAACGGCCAAGTGAATGGATCAGAGGCAACTATCGACGGCATGAAGGAACCACGCCTCAACATCGTCGAATGGACCGTCTCCGAGCTTTCATCGGCGCTGAAGAGGACTGTCGAGGACGCCTACGGCCATGTGCGCGTGCGCGGCGAGGTGTCGGGCTTCAAGGGCCCCTCGCCGTCCGGCCACGTCTATTTCCGCCTCAAGGATGACAAGGCCGTCATCGAGGCGGTGATCTGGAAGCGCGAGTTCGCCCGCATGCGGATGCCGCCGCAGGAAGGGCTCGAGGTGGTCGTAACCGGCAGGCTCACGACCTTCAGCGGCTCCTCCAAGTATCAGATTGTGATCGACACGCTCGAGCCAGCGGGCCTCGGCGCGCTCATGGCTCTGCTCGAGGAGCGCAAGAAAAAGCTGGCGGCCGAGGGCCTGTTCGATCCCGCCCGCAAGCAGCTCCTGCCGTTCCTGCCGGAGGTGATCGGCGTGGTCACGTCGCCGACCGGCGCCGTCATTCGCGACATCCTGCATCGGCTGGCGGATCGGTTTCCGCGCCGGGTGCTGGTGTGGCCGGTCAGGGTGCAGGGCGACGGATCGGCCGAGCAGATCGCGGCCGCGATTCGCGGCTTCAACGCATTGCCGGAGGCCGGGCCGATCCCACGGCCTGACCTCGTTATCGTCGCCCGCGGCGGCGGCTCGCTGGAAGATCTGTGGTCGTTCAACGAAGAGAGCGTCGTACGCGCGGCGGCCGACAGCATGATCCCGCTGATCTCGGCGGTCGGGCACGAGACCGACATCACGCTGATCGATTTTGCCGCCGACAAGCGCGCGCCCACGCCGACCGCGGCAGCCGAGATGGCGGTGCCGGTGCGCTCCGAGCTCCTGGTTCAGGTCGACAGCCTGGCGCGGCGATCGCTCGCCTGCTGGCAGCGTTGCCAGGAGACACGCCGCACCGAGCTGCGCGCCGCCATGCGGGCGCTGCCGACTGTCGACGAGCTGTTCTCGCTGCCGCGCCAGCGGCTCGATCACGCCGCCGCGCGGCTCACGCTGCAGACTCTGCACACCCGCATCGCTCGCGAGCGCCAGCAGATTGCGCTGCTCGGGCAGCGTTCGCGGCAATGCCTGCGCCATGGCATGGAGCGGCGGCGCGAGCGCTTCGAGCAGCTCTCGCAGCGGCTCTCGGCAGCACGTTTTGCCTATGCCAATGCCCGCCGCGCCCAGATCGAGCGGGCGCGCGAGCGCACGCTGGCGCTGTTTGCACGGGCGACGCACTCGGCCACGGCCCTGCTGCAGAACCGCGCCGCCAGAGTCGAACGGGCTGAACGCCTGCTCACTGCCGTGTCCTATCGCGGCGTGCTCGCACGCGGCTTTGCGCTTGTTCGCGCCACCGACGGCAAGCCGCTGCACTCCGCAGCCGCGGTCACCGCGGGGCTGCCGCTGACCATCGAGTTCGTGGACGGACGCGTGCGCGCAACCGCCGACGGGGCGCCTGCCGTGACGCCGGCGGCCACCCCTGCCAAGCCGCCGCGACGCGGCGGCGGCGAAGGTCAGGGCAGCCTGTTCGGGTCCTGAATTGCGCCGCTCCTCCAAGCATGACATATCAGCTCACGCAGGTTGGTCCGCTCGCGCGGATCTACCTATCTATCGCGTGAAGAGGCCGCGGCTGATATCGACTTGCGAGTTGCTGACCGTGTATTGTTGAACGATTTTTCTCTTGTCGAAAAAGATCACAAGCGATTTTTTATCGCCTTCCGCGCCGCTGTAGATAACATTCAAGTAGGGAACAAAGTTTGTCGGCTTCGAGCGTAGTCTCGAAAATTCATATTCCCATGTTTCATTGCCGCTATCGGTAAACGAACTCTTCATGGGATCGCCATAGAGTCGGCGCACCTGTTCTTGAGTGGTCTTTCCTTTGGCCAATTGGTGGGAAACGCTGTCGGGCGAAGCATCAGCAATGCTTTCATTGCCAACGCTTGCGCACCCGCCAAGACATACGGATAAAAATCCGGCCACCAAGCCGATACGCCATGCCATGGTGCCCCCAACGCGGTGTCCTGGAACTGCTGCTGACGATCCTCGGACTAAGCGATCGCCCAAATACCGACCGTAGTGCGAAAGTCCACTCGCATACGCAACGAACTTAGCTAGGGTCAACGATCGTCAACGATAATTCCGAAGTCAGCAGACGATTGCTGACAGAAGTTGCGGAAAATCCTCACGTCCATGGGTACCGTCACGTTGGCAGCCGCGCACTCGCCCACCTCCTCGCAGCTGATGCACCATACATGCGCCGACCAGACGCCGCATCTGCACCCGACAAACTACAGGCGCCTATCGCGCAAGCCATTCGCTGACGCGCACGATGGCATCGGTGCGCGCGGCCTCATTGGTGCCAACATGCGCCCGCCCCGAACCGTCGGCGCTATTGGCAAGCCCGGTGACCACGCGCACCGGATAGTCCGGGCGATCGAATTCGTGATAGGCGCCCGGATAGACGACGATCGAGGCTTGCGCACTGCGACCGCGCGCTCCCGCCACCATCTGCTCGCAGACCGAAGCCGAGGTCCAGTCATCGGCTCGGCCCATCAGGATCAGAGTCGGAATGCGGGCGCTCCATGCGGCGGTAGAAAGCCGCCGGCAGCCCGGATAGAACGCGGCCGCCGAGCGGAAGTCGGGCATGCCATCGCGCGGGATGACACGTGGCCGCACTGCCCAGAGCGACGCTACTGCGCCGCTCGACCAGCCCAAGAGAGAGACGCGGTTCTTATTGGCCCAGCTCTGCCCCTGCAGCCAGTGACGCGCGGCGGACGCATCGGCTACACGCTCACGGTCACTGCGAACCTTGCGTTCGCGCACTCCGCATTGGGACCCGAGCCCGCGCGGCGTGAAGCTGTCGACAAAGAGAACGGCGAGCCCCTGTCGTGAGAGGCGCTCACCCCAGTCGGCAAAACGGCGGACGATCTGGCCGTTTGGGCTCAGCAGCCCCGCGCAACCGTGCAGGCCCACGATCACCGGGAAGGGCCCCGCGCCTTGCGGCCGGTAGAGGACCGCGTTGAGTGCCGCATCGCCCTCACCAACGTCAATCACCTCGGCCGCAGGCGCGGTGCCGGCGGCCGCGATGAGAGCGAGGGCGGCAAGAGCGAAGCGCATAGCGCGACAGTCCCTTGGTAGGCACCGGCAGACTAACACAAATCGCAACGCTGTAAGCGGCCGGGAATCCCCCTTACATCCACAGGCGTTAACGACTATCTTTGATGCAATCGCCGATATTGACGGCCGACATTGACGGTTGTGATCGCACATAGTCAAAGAGCGGGCAGCCAGCAAATCGGAGCCTGGGGAGATCGCAGACGTGCTGAACCGGTATGATCGCTCTTCCCCCATGGCGGGCGAAGCCGAGGTCAAATATCTCGATGGAGACTTTCGGGTCATGCGACCGGGCGCATTCGTGCGCTGCGCCGTGACCGGCACCCCGATTCCGCTCGAAGAGCTGAAATACTGGAGCGTCGACCTGCAGGAAGCCTATTTATCTCCTGAGGTTGTGCTGCAGCGCCACTTCCCGGATCAGGTTAGGCGTTAGACTTTGATCCGATCGGATCAAAGCCTAACATTTTGTGTGGGCATGATCCTTTCCGAAAACCGGCGTCAACTTTTCGGAATCATGCCCTGAGGCGCTCGGCCCTGACGGCGGCGATCCGGTCAACCAGAAGCTTTCCCAAAGCCGCTTCCTGCTCGAACACAAGCCCGACGGGCAAGACGCACACACGTACTGCCAACTCCGCCATCGCCTCCTCGCCCTGCAGCCGTGCCGTGTCCTTCTCCGTCGTGACCAATGTTAGACCCTCGGCATCGGCCTGTCGGCAAAGGTCCCGCGCGTCCGCCAGCGTGTAACGGTGATGATCGGCAAAGCTCCGGGTCGCGGCAACCGTGACGCCAGCCTCCCGCAGCGTTGCAAACACTTTCTCGGGATCACCGATGCCGGCAAACGCCAGCACGCGCCGGCCAGCCAGCGCCGCAATCGCCTCGCGATCCGGCTCGAGCCGAGCCTGAAACAATGGAAGTTCTCGCGCCTCGGCCGCCGCTCCCGCGACGGACGCGGCTTCTCCCTTCGCCCCAACCAGGACGACTGCACCGGCGCGGGCAAGCTGAAGATCAAGCGGCGCCCGCAGCGGACCAGCCGGAAAGACCTTGCCGTTGCCAAGGCCGCGTCGGCCATCGATCACCAGCACGGAAAAGTCCTTGGCCAGCGAGGGATTCTGGAAACCGTCGTCCATAACGATGACACTGGCGCCCGCCGCATCCGCAGCCTTCGCGCCTTCGACGCGGTCATGCGCGACGACCGTCGGGGCCACGCGGGCGAGCAGGAGTGGCTCGTCGCCCACGTCGACGGCGCGATCCCGCTCGGGTGCAACCAGAAGCGGGCCGCGCTGGCGCCCGCCATAGCCGCGGCTCAGGAACACCGGCCGCTCGCCGGCGGCCTTGAGCTTGCGCGCCACCACGAGGGCCGTCGGGGTCTTGCCGGCGCCGCCCAACGTCGGATTGCCGATGCATATGATCGGCACGCCCGCGCGATAGCCTTCGCGCTTGAGACGGCTCGCCGCGACAGCCCCGTAGATCGCAGCAGCAGGCGCCAGCAGGCACGCCTCAAGGCCAGCTACGCGCCACCAGAATGGCGGCTCACGCATGGCCGTCCTGGCGGACCATGCGGATCCGCATGAAATAGGGATCGAGCGCGGCCAGCGTGCGATCGAGCGCACCGGCCAGCTGTGTCACGGTCTCGCGTGCTCTCGCCGCCACCTTCACGCGCTCAGCTGCATCAGTCAGCCACGCGCCCACCCGCACCGTCAGCCGGCCGCCGTCGGTGACTTGCTCGGCGCCGTGTGCGGCATCGAGCGCGGCGTAGATCTCGGCGAAGTTCCAGACATGCGGCCCATGCAGGACCGCGGCTCCAAGCTTGATCGGCTCGACCGGATTCTGGCCGCCATGGGTCGCGAGCGAGCCGCCGACGAAGACGATTGGCGCGAGCCGATAGACAAGGCCAAGCTCACCCAGCGTGTCCACAACATAAATGTCGGTCTTGGCGTCGGGCAGACGCCCTTGCGAGCGCCGCGACGCCGAGAGGCCTGCTGCGCTCGCGATCTCGACAATCCCCGGTCCACGATCGGGGTGGCGCGGCGCGATCAGGGTGAGGAGTTGCGGGAAGGATTGCCGTAGCTTCCTGTGCGTATCAATGAGCGCGATCTCCTCGCCAGCATGGGTCGAGGCCGCCGCAATGGTCGTGCGCCCTCCGATCGCCGATTGCAGCGCCAGCAGGCTGTCGCGATCGGCTGGCGGCTCGGGCACGTCGAGCTTGAGGTTGCCAGTGGTGGCGATGCGGGGAGCCCCCAGATCGCGATAGCGCGTGGCATAGGCCGGCGATTGCGCGAGGCAGAGATCAAAGCGACGGAGCATTGCACCGATCGTTGCCGGCGCATAGCGCCAGCGATTGAAGGATCGCTCGGACACACGGCCGTTCACCAGGATCAATGGAATTCGGCGTGCGTGACTCATGATGATGATGTTGGGCCACAGGTCCGATTCCGTGAACAGGGCAAGATCGGGCTTCCAATGGTCAAGAAAGCGCGCGATGAAGCGCGGCGTATCCAAAGGCACGAACTGGTGAATGACGCCAGCCGGCAGCCGCTGCTCGCACAGCTTCGCCGAGCCGACGGTGCCAGATGTCACCAGCACTTTGAAATCCTTGGAGGCGATGCGCTCGACCAGCGGGATGATGGCGGCAACTTCGCCCACGCTCGCGCCATGCACCCATACCAGCGAGCCCGGGGGCCGCGCCACGGTGCTTTCGCCGCGGCGCTCGGCGAGCCGCTGTGGATCCTCCTTGCCGCGCTTGAGGCGGTGCGAGAGCAGAATGCCGGCGAGCGGTGTGGCGACCGTCATCAGCGCCCGATACACGTGCAGCGTCAGCGGCAGCGGCTGGCGCTCAATCGGCTTCTCCGCTGCGCTGTAGGACAAGCTGCTCTCCGGTCAGGCGGCCGCTGGGCGCTTGGCTCCGCGCGCACTGGCGAACGCTTCCGCCTTGCGGGCGACCGACCGGCCATAGGTATGGCGTGCGACCACGTCGGTGATGAAGCGATTGCAGAGATCGGCCACCAGGGGCATCGGCCGACGCACGTCGACGATCAGGACGGCGCGCAGCTCCTCGCTGTGATTGACCACCGAGTGCGGCCAGCTGTCGTCGAACAGCACAGCCTCGCCTTCTTTCCAGACATAGTCCTGGCCATTGACGACGAGCTTGGGAGGGTTGCGCACCGGCACCCGCACGCCGAGGTGATAGCGCAGGTAGCCAAGATAGGGCCCCTCGTGCTCGGGCACCGACTTGCCCGGCTCCAGGATCGAGAAGAAGGCCTGGATCATATTGGGCACTTGCCCGATCGCCCGACATGTCTCCGGGCAAGAGGTTCGATTGTCCGCCGGCCGATGGCCCATGATCTCCAGCAGGAAAACATTCCAGCGCTTGGGTGTGGTCGCCGAGATGGCGCGCTCGCCGGGATCGACATCGTGATACTGCGGAAGATCGTTCCATTCGGCGAGCAGCCGATCGAACTCCCTGCGGATCGCCGGATAGGCCCGCGTGATGTGATCGAGCTCAGGATAGGCTTCGGTGACTTTGAAAAACGTCGGGCGCGACCTGCGGCCCACGAACAAGCCGAAGAACGCATTCACCACCGACTTCACGATGTGATAATCGAGCTTCACGGTCACTATCCCTAGCTGGCCTCGACTGGGCCCCTTGCCAGCAGGATCAGATGCCTCAGTTTAACCGCAACTGGGGCGGCCTGCCAGACTTGACATTGATGCAATCCGACAAATTGCGGCGCAGAGGATTGAGTCGCTTGTCAGGAAAACCCGATCCAGCGTCCGCCCCAGGCCACGCCGAACCAGAGGACCAGCGAAGCGAGGGCCGTCAAGCGGCCCTGCCGCCAGGAACCCGACATTGGGCCGGCTCGCACAACATGCCGACGAATCGTGAACGCAAACACGATCGCCAGCAGCAGTGATGCCATCTTTATCCAGAAAGCGAAGCTGTAATAGCACTTAATCGCCTCGGACATAAACAGGAGGATTCCCGTCACGAACATCAGGGAGACGCTGCCCAGGAACCATGGCTGGACCGATGCCCAAAGCTGCGCGGCCGACTGCCGGCTCAGGCCTACACCGAAGAGTCGCAGATCAACGGTCAGGACCGTCCCTGCCGTCAGCCCCAATCCAACCAGATGGAAGGCCTCGATCAGCGGAAACAGCCAGGTTGACTCCCGGATCGTCACGCCGATCCACGTGTCGTAGCACCATTGAAAGAACGGCAGCATCAGAACTCCGATGGCATGGGGACGCAGCTGGTCAGGAAATTGACGATCGCTGCCTGCGGCTGCCGGTCGCAGTCGAACCAGTTGTAGGCGATCATCCGCCCGCAAAACACGATGGCGATCCAAAGGGCGAGCGAAACCCCACCTGCTCTCCGCATCACCTTGGGCGGCACGCCGTCAGCGTCCCAGCCAACGATCTTCGGATAGATGCGGGAGTGAAAAATCCATGCATTCAAGCCTGCTACCACCAGCAGGATCATTTTACCTCGGAAGAAGAGATTTTGGTACGAGCGCAACGGGATTGCGAGCACCAGCAGCGTGCCGCTGATGACCATGATCACAAAGCCCGCGACGGCCCACGGCAGCACGCGGTCCACGAATTCCGAGACCGGCACCTTCCGCATGGTCCAGCCGAGCAGCCGCAGGTCGACCATGATCATCAAGCCGAAGAAGACGCACAGCGTCCACACATGCACCGACTCGATGATGGAATAGGCGATTTCCGATTCGTGGAGATCGACGCTCCATTGCGTCTCTGCCAGCCACGCGAAGAAATCCAGCGGAGTCATTCCGGTCCCAACGTGCCGCAGCGGCGCAGCAAGCGTCCAATCAAAAGGACGCGGACGGCGTCGCGATGGTCGTGCGGATTGGTCCTGAAGGATTGAAGCAATCCGCACCGGTCACAAGGCAAGGCGCGCCGTTCAGTTCCGTCCGGGCTGCAGCTCGTAAGGCGCCCCGGTTCCGGAGGAGCCGAGGAACAGCTTACGGCCGTCCGGCAAGGTCAGATCGCGGCCATTGGCGCGTCGCGTTCCGTCCTTTGCCTGATAGCCGTCGACCAAGACCTCGAGGCCGGGCAGCAGCGTCTCCTTGGTGAAGCCACGCCGGAACAGCACATTCGGCGTTCCGGCTTCGATCGCCCAGCTCTCGGCCGAGCCGTCGTCTTTCTTGACGGAGATGTGCAACCACGTGTGCGGGTTGACCCATTCCATCTTGGTGATCGTGCCCTTGAAATTCACCGGCTTGGTGGCATCGAACTCGGCCGCGAATGCGTGATGGGCCGACGCCGACGGCGCCCATCCCAGAATCGCAACGCCCGTTATTCCCAGCGCCGTGGCAAGCTTTGTGCGCATCGATTGCCTCCTTGTTGTTAATCTCAGTGCAAGGTCTCAGTCTAAGATCTCAGTCCAAGCAAGGCGCCGCTGCGGGCACAACGGCCCGAAGCCAGCGCCTTCACGTTTACCGGCTATACCACTGGTAGAACGCATCGCCGGGTGGAATCTTGCGGGTGACATCGATCGTCATGGTCTCGCCTTCCCAGCGCTTGACCAGCGGCTGCTTGCGCAGGTGTCCGTACATGAACTCCTCGGCGAATTCATTGCAGCGGAATTCAAGCAGCTGCATGTTCGGCTCCGCCCGCCGATAGAGCGGCATGGCGATGCGCCACGGCCGGGTGAAGACGTTGGGATCCTCGATCGTCACGTCGTACCAGATCACGTCGGGCGACTTCAGTGTGAAGCGCTCCACCAGCTTGAGCGCATCGCTGTGGTGGTTGCCGGCGCGGTCGAACCAGGCCCGATCGTTGAAGTGCGTGACATCGACCACCAGCATGTCGCCTTCCCAGCGCCCGACCGAATGGCCCATCCAGGTATCGTCAGGCGGACCTTCGACTTTGTCCATGTGGATCGTGCGCGCCGAGTTCGAGAACGAATAGGCGAAGTGAATCTTGTTGGTGCTTTGGGTGATCTGGAATGGATGCGGCATATACATCGCACGCGGAATGCCCGGCAGATAGCATTTGAGCTCCGGGTCGCGGTCGATCCAGTGGTCCGCATTCTCCTTCTTCTTTGCTAACGCTTCGGGCTTGTAGGGAATCTCCCCATCGCCCTGCACGACGCCGAGTGATCCCGGCACCGCGCCCGCGGCACCAAGCGCGAGCACCGGCGCAGCCGGCACCCGTGCATACTCGTAGGGATAAGCGCCTTCCTGCGTGACAGCGGCGGGCCGCGCCGCATGCGCCTGCAGGTCCCAGTTGGCCTCGTTGTTGGCTTGCCAGATGCCGGTGAAGTTCGGCTTGCCGCCGACGGTCGCTGGCCGCGTGATCGGTGCCTGACCCGACGTGTGCGTGATGGAGGCCGAAATGACGGCGCCCACCGACGCCGCCGCAATGGCGACTGTGAGCATGGAGATCGCGAAGCGGTCCCGCATGAGAGTCCTCCCTGTATTTTTCTGGCGCATTGCTTTGGTAGCGCCCTGCTGTTGGCGTTCAGTCTATTACTGCAGCGGATCGTCTTCAACGCCCACGAAGTCGGTGGCGTTGTCCTTGGTTGCCGGGTGTGGGCCGCGCCCCTCGGCAAAGGCCAGCTCTTCCATGCGCGCTCCCCGAAGCAAGCCCGGATGGCCATAGTTGCCTTCGATGCAGCGCGGCTCGTTGTAGAGCCTGTTGTCCTGGTCGCTTTGACGTGTGAAGTCCTGCTTGGCGGTCCAAGGCCTGGTCCACACCGTCGGATCCTCGATCGTCACGGTATATTCGAGCGAATCGGGACCAGTGCGCCGCCAGCGCTCGACCAGATGAAGGTTCTCGCGCGCGCCCTGGTAGTCGGTCTTCGGACTGAAGTTGGTGACGTCGATGACGAGGGTATCGCCCTCCCAACGCCCGCGCGAATCGCCATACCATTGGCGCACGCTGGCCGGCAGATGCGGCCGCCCGTCCATGATGATGTTGCGCTGCCAGCCCTGACCTTGTCCGACGTCGTAAAAGATCGCGATGCCACCCGGGGTCTGCACGATGCGGCGGAAGCTGCCGGTTGCGGCGCCGAACTCCGGCAGCCCGAGCGTCAGGCAGCGATCCGGCAGGGCGCCGTCCTCCGGTCCGTCATGGCGATTGATGCGCACCGTGTTGTAGCGCGGCGGCGGCTCGGACCGCCGCGGCGAGGGCGTTGAATCATATTTCCCACCCGCGCAGGCGACCGACTTGTTCTTGCAGGTATCGGTCGACTGCAACAGCGCGAGGCGATAGTCCCGATCGGCGGCGGCCAGCTTCTGGGCCTCTGGCGTCATGGGCGGAACCCGGCCATTGGGCGGATCGATGATCAGCGAGGTGCGCGCGCCGGTGCGCTTCTGGGAGGTGAACACCGCATTGTAGGCGCCGGCGACATCGAGCTCGGTGCCACGCTCGACTCGCTTGTCGCGGCGCATCAGCGCCGAACGCTCCCGATCCAATTCGGCGCGCTGCGCGTCGGTGAAGGTTTCCTGGTTGGCAAATTTCGGCGAGCGCTGCAGCGGCGTATCGGATTCGTCGGTCCAGATGCCCTGCAGGTCGGGCTCGCCCCAGGAGGTCGTTAGAGACGTTTTCAGCGCGGGCGCTTGAGCCGAAAGCCCCGTGATGAAAACCGCGCTGGCGGCACCAACAACGAGCGCAATGGCGGGCATTGTGATCGAGAACGAGAAGCGGCCACGCATGATAGCCTCCCTGAGCTTTGTTTTATTCTTTTCCGTCCGGCGCTCTGCGATCGCCGTCGGCCGGACTTCATTGTCGACCCGTCCTTACTGGAACGGATCCTCTTCCACACCGACGAAATCAGTGGCGTTGTCCTTGGTGGCCGGGTGCGGGCCACGGCCCTCGGCATAGGCGAGCTCTTCCACGCGCGCTCCGAGCATCAGCGCCGGATGACCATAGTTGCCCTCGACACAGCGGGGCTCGTAGTAGATCCGGTTCTGCTGCTCGCTTTGCCTTGAGTATTCGAGCTTGGCAGTCCAGGGCCGCGTCCACACCGTCGGATCGTCAACGGTGACGACATATAGGAGCGTGTCGGGACCGGTGCGCGTCCAGCGCTCGACGAGATGCAGTTTCTCGCGTGCGCCCAGCACGTCGGTCTTGGAGCTAAAGTTGGCGACGTCAATGACGAGTACATCGCCCTCGTAGCGGCCGCGCGAGTCGCCGTACCACTGGCGGATGGCGGCCGGCAAATGCGGCCGCCCATCCATCACGATGTTGCGCTGCCAGCCCTGGCCCTGGCCGACATCGTAGTACATCGTGACGCCGCCCGGCGTCTGCACAATGCGCCGGAAGCTGCCGCCATAGGCGGTGCCAAACTCGGGCAGCCCGAGAGTGAGGCAGCGATCCGACAAGGAGCCATCTTCCGGGCCGTCATGGCGATTGATGCGGCCGGTGTTGTAGCGCGGAGGCGGCTCCTCGCGCCGCGACGACGGCGCAGGGTCGTATTTGCCTCCCGGACATCCGACCGGATTCTTGGCCTTGCAGGTCTCGGTCGCCTGCAACAAAGCAAGCCGATATTCACGCTCGGCGGCGGCGATCTTCTGAGCTTCCTGTGTCAGCGGCGGAAGCCGGCCATTGGGCGGATCGACGATCATGGAGGTGCGGGTGCCGGTACGCTTCA